>MDTB01239375.1_pt1 | contig 35149 bp, 35 predicted proteins | sample 811161 | NCBI WGS metagenome assembly MDTB01 (sample SAMN05326650, study PRJNA326480) | marine metagenome | isolation source: seawater | place: Mediterranean Sea | collected 2009 | reverse complement strand
CTGATTTAACCGCTTCATTTAGCCAACCTTCAACATTTTGTAAAACTATCTCTCCAGGAGAGAAAAGAGAAACTCTTTTTTTGCCTATTAATTCTTCCTTTGGGTATCCAAAGACTTGTTCTGCTCCATTATTCATTGTCAGGATTCTACCTTCCATATCGCAGGTTATTGTACTTTTCTTCATTATGTTATAGTTTTGTTTTTAAAATTGAAAAAATTTTTTATAAAAATACAAATGTTTATTTGAATTTAAGATTTAAAATTCATATAATCTTTATCAGTTTGAACTACAAATGTATTGTTTTGGGTACTGAAAGCAGAAACGAAAGTTTCTACTTTTTGTTTGATTACCACATAATTGTCAGTTTACCCAATTAAAAAATAAAGTTTTTATTTAACAAAAAAATATCCTCTCATGATTTCTGCATGTCCTGGATACGTGCATAAGAATTCGTAGTTACCTCTTTTTGGCGCATTAAATTCTAAAACAATAGTTTCTCCAGGTTTAGCTAGATCTGAACCTGCAATAACATTACTGTTATTTGGGATGTATTTAGTTGATGCTGATTCAATTGCTTGCATAGCTATTTCTTTTCTAGATCCATAATTAATGAATACAATATTATGTAGCATAGCAGGGTCGCTACCTTCATTGATTAGTGTTATCTTAACTTTACTGCCTTCTTTGACAGTTATATTTGGAATATCAAATTTCATTTCTGCCATTGTATTTCCAACTGCTCGCACAGTAAACTCTTCCGTTTTTTGTTCAGTAATAGCTATTTCTAAGTTTGATTTTTCTTTTTGTCGTTCATTATCATTAGCTGAAGGGCCACAAGATAAAAGCATTGACACAGACATTATAATTGTTATTTTTTTCATTTTTAAATTTGTTTTTTGTTAATATTAATTTTTATGGTTTTTTTTTATTTTAAATACAATTTATCAATTAATAAAGAAAAGTTTTCTTCTACTTTATTAGCAATTAGTATAGATATTTGATTTATGTGATTTCCATTAAAGTTTTGATCATTCAACTTTCTACCTCTAAATGAAGGGTACATGTCATTAAGATTTATAGAAATAATTTCCCATTTACCTGACGTTGTAAAGTTGTATACATATGAATGATAGTCATAGTTGTTTTCTTTGATTCTAAATTGATATTTTTTTTTATCACCTTTTAAAACAATATTTATAGTATTATTTTTAGAAACATTTGTTTTTTTAAAATCATGTCTAATGGATGCAAAACCACCGTTGTTATCTAGTGATATTTCTCCTGAAAAAATGCCATGACCAGAATTATTAATAGTTAGTGTGCTACTGGAAATACCTCCCATTACGTCATCGTTTACAATACACCAGTTTTTTAGATTCAAATCACTGCCAAAATCAAAGATATTTTGTGCATTTAGTGAAAAGCTTATTACAGATATTATTGCAATAGCTAAAAATGAAAAATTATTAAATATTTTCATTGTATGAATAGTTTTTAATATGTCTTGAAAGAACTTTCGACATTTTTCTGATATTCGTTCCGGCCCAGCTTTCCAACATTTTTTCTTTTTCAAAAAGATAGAAGTAAGGAAACAAATTAGGTCTCATTTTTTCAGGCATACTTTCAGCTTGAACTGATTTGTATTCCACTTGGTTTTGATTTGCTACACTTTTTACTGTCGGCTCAAACATTTTACAAGGGTTGCAACCTTTCTTTTTAATCATAACTATTTTCATAATGAATCTTTAAATTTTTTAGGTATTTCTGGGTCTTCCAATAAGTCTCTTTTCTGTTCTTTATGACTTTGGTTTATCATATAGAGTAATCCAAAAATATACAAGCAAAAAATAGTAAAACCTACAGAAAACATTATTGTGTTCATATTTTGTGAATTATTTTTCGTTTATTAATTTAATTACAGTATAAAACCCTAGAATTGAGGGCACCCAAATCCCAACAAAAATCCCCTCTAATTTAAATCCGCTAAACCATAATGTAACAGAAAAAAGAAAAGAGATAAATGCTAGAGCTACAGCGTAATATTTTCCCCAAAAAATCATAATTTTTTCCATATTCTTAATTTTTGTATAAATTTTTATTAAAACTTTTTGCAAAGTTAAAAAAATTTGTATTATTGCATAATATTAATCAATAAAAGTTATACAAAATGGTATTAAATGTTATTCAAACGATCGCGCCAGACAATTATGTTGCCTTCACTTTTTTCATAGGCTATATTGCGATGCTTGCTGCATCTGTTTTTTTCTTTGTTGAAAGAAATAGTGTGTCAGACAAGTGGAAAATGTCTTTGTTAGTATCTGCTTTAATTACAGGTATTGCTGCTGTTCACTATTATTATATGAGAGATTATAATTTAGTGACTGGAGATTCACCAACTTTCTTTAGATATGTTGATTGGATTTTAACTGTGCCGCTAATGTGTGTGGAGTTTTATCTTTTGACAAGATTAGCTGGAGCTACTAAATCTCTTTTGTGGAAGCTAATTTTTGCATCAACTTGGATGCTGGTTTGCGGTTACATTGGCGAGGCCTTCAACCCAGGAGGAGTAGGAGCGACAAGTCACTCAGTAACTTGGGGGGTGTTATCAACACTTGGATACTTATACATCCTACATTCAGTATGGTTAGGAGAAGTTGCAAAGCTATCTGAATCAAGCGGATCTGAAGTTGTTAAGACAGGTGTAAGAGCTTTAGCTTGGTTTGTTCTGGTTGGTTGGGCTATTTATCCAATTGGGTATATGTGTATGGATGGTGGATGGCTAAGTGGTATTATGTCACCAGAAAAAATTGATGTATGGTACAACCTAGCAGATGCTATCAATAAAATTGGATTTGGTTTAGTTGTTTATTCAATTGCAGTAGCTGAATCTAGAAAGGAGTCAGTAACATCATAGATTAAAAAATCTAATACAATAGAGCAGGTTATTTAACCTGCTCTTTTTTATTTATGAATAAATTATTATTTATCTATTTAATTTTTTGCTATTCACTTGCATCTGTTTTCACGCTTCAAAATTCAATTAGTATAGAAAATCAACTTATTGGTTGTTTGACTTTAATTATTTTATTTGGAATTCCTCACGGAGCTATTGATAATGTACTTAGTTTGTCGGAAAGTAATTTATCTAAAAATAGTTTTTACTTTTTATATCTTTTAAGCATGATATTTTATGCTGCTTTGTGGTTTGTAACACCAATATTCTGCTTTATTTTTTTTCTCTTACTATCTTCCTATCATTTTGGTGAATCTCAACTATCAAATTATAATATTAAAAATAAATTTTCGAAAAATATTTATCTTGTTTGGGGTATTGCTTTAATGTCAACATTATTTTTTTACAACTCTAATGAATTAATTACACTCTTTAATAATTTTAATGATACATCTATTTTTAATCTAATATTTAAGTATTATTTACTTGATATTTTATTTTACTCTAGTAATGTTAGTTTTATATTAATTCTCATATATCTTAAAATAAATAACTCTATAAATAGCCAAGTATTTAATTCTGAACTTTTTCAGATTGTGTTATTACATATCACATTTTTTGTATTTCCAGTAGTTATAAGTTTTACTCTCTATTTTGTTTTCTTACATTCAATCAAGGTTCTAATTCAAGAGTATAGTTATTTAGAACAAAAATTGAATGGTTTTAATTTAATAAAATTTATTAGGTTACTTATTCCTTTTACTCTACTAGCTATAATTTTTTTTAGTTTATTTATCTTAATATCTAATTATTATAAGCTGAATATTTCGTTGCTTTTATTTGCAATCATTGGTATATCAGTGATTACTCTTCCACATTCAATATCTATGACAAATTTTTATAATAAATTAAACAAATAATAATTACATATGCTTTTAGAAGTAAATAATGAAGATTATGATATTCGATATGAGATAAGAAAAACATGTGGAAAACAATATTCAATAATTGAAAGAATTATGAACAAAAACTTTGGCTCCTATCGCTATCAAATGTTAGGTATATCAAAGAACAAATTCAACATAAATTTTGAAGAATATTATAATGCAGTTTACCTAAACTTTGATTTGAGAGCCAAGGGAATAGTATTCTATTTTAGATATAAAAACACTGAATATGTTGAGTTCTGTCCTTTTCATTTTTTAACTTTTCAGTCAAATGATAGTTCTTTTATATTGCAAACGGATATCTACACATATAATTTCGAAATAATGAATACAAATAAGCACAAAGCTTTTATTTTAAAATTATATGACTTTACAAATAAAAAATATAAATGAAAAGGCCTTGGAATAGAACTAATTCAAATGTTTATAGTCTATTAACTCATAATCTTAAAGGTGAAACTAATATGAATATATGCACTTATGTTTCTGTTGTTAATATGAATCCCAGATTATATGCGGTGTCTATTGATTATAATACTTTAACATATAAGAATTTAATTAGTTCAAGCGGTAATGTTGTTTTGCAATGCTTAGGAAAAAAAAACATTAGTGTAATCAGATCATTAGGTAAGAAAAGTGGATTAGTTTTTGACAAGATGGTTTATCTAAAAAAAAATCAATTAATCACAAGTTGGAATAATTTTATTGTATTAAAAGATGTTGCATTTTTAGTTGAGTTGAAAGATCCAAAAATAATTCATGAAATGAGTGATCATGCACTATTTTTATTTAGTGTAAAATCTTATAAAAATTCAAACAATGAAATTTTAGTATTTAATGATCTAATTGAAAAAAAAATTATTTTATGATTACTAAATTTGATGATATCTTTAAACAAATCGATTGTATTAACCCTATTAGATATGCAAAGGATAGGAATTTCATTGATGGTTCTGTAAGTAAATTGTCTCCTTATATTTCTAGAGGAGTTATATCTACTAAGGATATATATAGGTTTCTAATTAATAAAGGATACACTTTAAATAAGATGCAGAAATTTGTTCAAGAAATGATTTGGAGAGAGTTTTGGCAAATAACCTGGCAAAATAACGATATAGATAAAGATCTACGTAACAATCAAAAAGAGGCTATTCATATTGGATTCCCCGACATTATTAATAATCATAGTACAGGAATAAAAGTAATCGATTCTGCAATTAAGGAGCTTTATTGTACTGGATACATACATAATCATATGAGAATGTATATTGCAAGTCTCATAACAAATATTGCAAAATATAAATGGAAAACACCTGCAAATTGGATGTATTATTATTTGCTAGATGCTGATTGGGGATCAAATGCATTAAGCTGGCAATGGGTGTGCGGAACAAATAGTCAAAAGAAATATTATTCTAATCAAGCTAACATCAATAAATTTACAAAGTCAAAACAATATAACACAATACTAGATCTAGAATATAGTGCTTTATCTAATTTAAATGTTGATAATTTATACTCTCAAAAATGTCTACTTAGTTTAAAAACATGTTTTCCTAATTCAGATGTTTTTTTAAATGTAAAACAAAAGCCAATTTGCATCTACAACTTTTATAATTTGGACCCTAATTGGAGGAAGGAATTAGATGCATATAGAATACTTTTAATAGAACCTAGTATTTTTAAAAAATATCCAATTTGTGATAGGTCGATGAAATTTATGCTTGATTTATCTAAAAATATTAAAAATATAAAAGTTTACGTTGGAGAGTTTAGTGATTTGCCAGTTAAAGATTCTCCAGTTTTTTTCAAAGAACATCCCTTAAATTATAATTTAAAAGGCTTTGAAGATCAAAGAGATTGGATATGTAAGCCAGAAAAGCCTTTTTCATCTTTTTTTAAACACTGGAATTTTGTTTTAAAAGAAATTTATTCTAAAAAAATTTAATATTTATTTATCCTCCAGAAATAATTCCTATAAGTAAGAAAAACCCAGCTACACCACCTACCCATGGCCATGGATTTGTTTTAGCTGATTTCACAGTAGTTTTTTTAGGATTACCATGAGTTTTTGGCAATGTATGACTATAGTATCTATAAGAAAATGTTTTGAATGCCCTAACATCTCGCTCTTGAACAAAATCATTTGCCTTACCATCAAGAGTTACTGCAGATAATATTTCACTTGTTTTTGCATCAGTTAATCTTACTTCAAGTATAGTTCTTGCTTCTCTTTCAACTTCACCTATTTCAGCCTCTTTTTCGTCATAATCATACACAATTCCACTTTCAATTACTCTATAACTAATAATCTTATCTGCACTATTGAGAGTTGATTGATACTGCTGATTGTAATTTTCTTGAGAATAAGCGCTAGAACCTGATTCACTATAGCCACTTCCACTTAAATATGCACTGTTGTAACCATCATTTGCACTACCATATAAAGAGCTTGCAGATTGTTTATAAGCATGAGATCTATCATATTGCTTAACTCTATTAACATATTTATAATTTTTAGACTCTTCCGCAAACAATCTATATAGCATATCATTATCTCTTTCTAATATATTATACCCTTGATTAACAAAATCTTTTATAATCTCATCTTCAAGAGTTGCTAATAAAGAATAATCACTAGTTTTATAATCTTCTACTCCAACAATTATAATTTTATCAGTTTTTTTTATCTTAGATTTAAGTACATCTAAAGTATTTAAGTTTTTAATGCTTTTTTGAATTAATGAAGCATTTGTTTTTTCATAAGTAACCTTGTTTTTAATTCCACAACTTGATAGAAATGATATTAATAATATAAAGTAAAATATTTTTTTCATAGATTGTAATAATACAATATTTCTTGATAAATCATTTAATTGTTATAAGAATTTATTGAAATAGTTTCAAAAGTTAGGTTGTATTTTTTAAAACCTTATTATTTTTTATAAGTATCTTTGTTACATAATCTAATGTTTATTTTGAAAAAGCTAACTTCAATCCAAAATCCGTTTGTTAAGTCACTTCTTTCTTTAAAAGTAAGATCAAAACAAAGAAATCTTACAGGTACTTTTTTAATTGAAGGAGAAAAAGAAATTGACTTAGCTATTAAAGGAGGATATGCAATCAATAAGATTTTGTTTTATCCTGGTACATGCTGTGAAAATACAATCAAAAGATGGTCTCAACATGCTGAATTAATTGAAATTAGTAATGAAATATTTAAAAAGCTTGCATATCGTAATAGTACTGAAGGAGTTATTGGCATAGCTGAAGTTATGAACTTAGCTTTGAAAAACTTAAATCTTGGAGATAATCCGTTAATTTTGATTGCGCAATCAATTGAAAAACCTGGTAATATAGGCGCTATTTTACGTACTGCAGATGCTGCAAATCTGGATGCTGTTATTATTGCTGACCCTAAATGTGATTTATATAATCCAAATGTAATACGTTCAAGTGTTGGTTGTTTATTTACAAATCAGATTGCAGTTGGAAAAACAACAGAAGTCCTTAGTTTCTTAAAAAAAAATAAGATTAGTATTTATTGTGCTACTTTACAAAATAAAAATGTGTATAATAAACAAGATTATACTACTCCAACTGCATTTGTTGTAGGTGCAGAGGCAACAGGTTTGTCTCAAGAATGGAAAAAACATGCTACTAAGAATGTTATTATTCCAATGAAAGGTATGGTTGATTCTATGAATGTCTCTGTTTCTGCTGCGGTTTTAATTTTTGAAGCTAAAAGACAAAGAAGTATTTAATATTTGGATCTACTTAATTAATTGTAATATTTTCTTAGTTCCCCCAATATTTTCTTTGATATAATTAATAGCAATTGTTTTATTAAAGTTAGTTAAAATATTAAAAGCTGATTTTAATTCTTGGTAATTAGAAATTGAGATTGCTACATTCTTATCTATTAATGAGATTGCTTCATTAGATTTTTTATACTTTGGCCCAAAAACAACAGGTAATCCAAACACAACTGCTTCTAGAATATTGTGTATGCCAGAACCAAAACCACCACCAATATAGGCTAAATCACCGTATTGGTAAATGCTAGATAGAATGCCAATATTATCAATAATAATTACGTTATTAGTTAATATATTCTTTTTATTTATATTCGAATAAAGCTGTGCATTTATTTTTTTGCGTAGTTGAGAAACATTATCTAGCTCATGTGGTGCAATAATATAATTGTTTTCGGGGTGATTTTTAATGTATAACGATAAAAGGTATTCGTCTTTAGGCCAAGTGCTACCACAAATGATTGTTCTTTTATTTTTGCTAAATATTTTAATTAAAGGAATATCTAGGGGTTTTTTCGTATTAGTTATTACACTGTCAAAACGGGTATCACCAGCGATAGTGACATTGTTAAATCCTTTTGTTTTCAATAATTTTTGTGATTTTTTATCTTGAACAAAGAAATGAGTAACATGTTGTAATTGTTTAGTAAACCATTTATATTTTAAAAAAGTGTGCTGATCATGAAATTTAGTTGAAACACTATAGAAAGGAATATTATTTTTATTTAGTTCAGTAAGGTAATTTAACCAAAATTCATATTTTATAAAAATTGCTTTTATAGGTTTTACAATATTGATAAATTTTTTCACATTTTTTTTTGTGTCAGCAGGTAAATAGAATACCCAATTGGCTAATTTTGTTTTTTTTCTAATTTCAAAACCTGATGGGGAAAAGAAAGTAAGCAGTATTTTATGTGTTGGGTGTTTTATTTTATATGCATGTATGATTGGCTTACCTTGTTCGTATTCTCCTAAAGAAGCACAATGAAACCATACAATGTTTTTATTGTTTTGAACTTTTTTTTCTATTTGTGTGAAAATATTTTTCCTTCCCTGAACCCATAATTTAGCTTTAGGCTTGAATAAAGCAAAAAGACGAATTACTATCACATATAGATAGATACTAATATTATAAATTCTTTTCATCAGTAGTAATGAAATTCTTCTTTATTTTTTCTGTTAATTGGTATTATGAGTTCAATTTTAAATCCTAGTAATTGATCCCAAGTCTTTTCTTTAGAGTAGTACTCATTTGCTGCAAAATTGTAATTTCTTTGATTTTTTATATGAGTTATAGTGTAGTTTAATCCAGAACTAAGCTGCAACCTTCCTTTTTTATGATAATATCTATAATCAATAGATAATTTTGTACTAAATCCATAAGAGAGACGATCATATCCCTTTTTCATTTCTTCATTGAGTTGCGGGATATTTTGGTTTTTCGTATCAATAAATATTTGATGTTGTAAATATCCAAATCCTTGATAGACATATATCCCACTTAAGTTACTTTTTTGCAAATGAATAGCGTATCCAGTAAATAAATAAGTATTTAATCCTCTCTGCATTGGATTTATATTTGCGTAATACCCATTTCCATCTATAATAGCGCCATTTGATGTACTGATATTATTAAAAATATTTGATTCGTTAACATTTGGGGCAAACATATAATTGCATTCAATGCCAAATATCATACTATTGTTTTTTTCTAAGAAAAAGGAAGCCCCTACAGCCGAGTTATTTCCATAGATGTCGGTTAAATTTTTTATTGGAATTTGATAGTTATAGTTGAAAGTAAAAGCTGATTGTTTATTCTCCTGAGCATGAATATTCAGAAATATTATTGAAAGAATAATAATACAGCTTTTTTTTAGATTATAATTTTTCATTTGATTGCTAAAATACTATAACTACAATAACTAACAGGAATCATTTGTTTAATAATTGTCTATATTTGACCATTTACTAATAAAGCAAGAGTTAAGATGAGTAAAACTATATTAATAACAGGAGGTGCAGGTTTTATTGGGTCTCATGTAGTTCGATTATTTGTCAATAAATATCCTGATTATACGATTGTAAATTTAGATAAGTTAACTTATGCAGGAAACCTTGAGAATCTTCGAGATATTGAGGGGGCATCAAATTATATTTTTGAAAAAGGAGATATAGTAGATAAAATATATGTAAATGATCTTTTTTCAAGATATAATTTTGATGGGGTGATTCATCTAGCTGCGGAGAGTCATGTAGATCGCTCAATAAAAGATCCTATGAATTTTATTATGACAAATATTTTGGGCACAGTTAACCTGTTAAATGCTGCTAAATATTTATGGAAAGGCAAAGAATATGGAAAGCTTTTTTATCATATTTCAACTGATGAAGTTTATGGTAGTTTGGGAGATAAAGGATTGTTTGTGGAGAGTACACCATATGATCCACAGTCTCCTTATTCATCTTCTAAAGCAAGTTCAGATCATTTTGTGCGTGCTTATGGAAATACGTATAATTTTCCTTTTGTAATTTCAAATTGTTCAAATAATTATGGACCGAATCAATTTCCAGAAAAGTTATTACCACTTTTTATTAATAATATCAGAAATGGAGTAGTATTACCAGTTTATGGAGATGGTAACTTTACGAGAGATTGGTTATATGTAGTTGATCATGCTACTGCAATTGACAAGATTTTTCATGAAGGTGTTCCGGGACAGACTTATAATATAGGAGGTTTTAACGAGTGGAAAAATATTGATTTGATAAAATTACTTTGTAAGAAAATGAATATTGCATTAGGTAAGGTAGATGGTTATGCTGAAAGTTTAATCACTTTTGTGAAAGATAGACCAGGGCATGATAGACGTTATGCTATAGATGCTAATAAATTGAAAAATGAATTAGGCTGGGAACCGTCTTTGCAATTTGAAGAAGGTCTTATAAAAACTATTGCTTGGTATTTAGATAATGAAGATTGGATTAATAATGTTACATCAGGTGATTATCAAAATTATTATAAAGAACAATATAGTTAGATGTTGAGGTGGTTTTCAAGAAACAAAAGTGTAGAATTAGATCCATTATCTTTTTCTGTTTTAAAAACAGATATTCATTCTCATCTTATACCAGGTATTGATGATGGTTCTCCTGATTTAGAAACGACAATTAGTCTTGTACAGCAAATGCAGAAATTGGGATTTAGCAAGTTAATTACTACCCCTCATATTATGAGTGATTTTTATAAAAATACTTCTCAAATAATTTTACAAGGCCTTGCAGATGTTCAAGCTGAGTTAAAATTGCGTAATATTTATATGCAAATTGAGGCATCTGCTGAGTATTATGTTGATTATGATTTTGAACAGAAAATAGGTCGGGAGAAGTTCCTTACATTTAATAATAATTATATTCTAATAGAGTTATCGTTTGCTGAACGACCAAGGAATCTTTTCGATATAATTTTTAAATTACAATTAGAGGGATATAAAGTTATATTGGCACATCCAGAAAGGTATGATTATTTTCAATTAAAAGATTATTTAGATTTAGTAGATAGAGCAGTTTTATTTCAAATTAATTTGCTCTCATTAATTGGGTATTATTCTCCGAGAGCACAAGATAAAGCAGAGTATTTAATTGCTAAGAATATGGTTAGTTTTATAGGAACGGATTGTCATAATATGAATCATGTTGAGTTATATAAAAAGTGCCAGACTAAAAAAGCTTGGCACGAATTGTATAGTAGTGGAAAGTTATTAAATAGTACGTTATAAACTTGCACATTCTGTTAATAATTCTCTGTCTATTTTTTTAAATAATCCTTGCAGAACTTTTCCTGGGCCAACTTCTGTGACCTTGCTTATTCCATCAAGAATCATTTGTTCCATAGTTTGCGTCCATAGCACTGGATATGTAAGTTGTTTTTTCAAATTTTCTTTAATTTCATTTGTATTAGCATTGGCTTTGGCAGTAACATTTTGATAGATAGGACAAATCCCTTCAGTAAAATTTGTATTATTAATTACATATTCTAATTCTGCCTGTGCAGGTTCCATTATTGGAGAGTGAAATGCTCCTCCTACAGCAAGTTTTAATACTCTTTTTGCACCTGCACCTTTGAGTTGTTGGCATGCTATTTCAATACCTTCATTGCTTCCCGAAATAACTAGTTGTCCAGGGCAATTATAGTTTGCTGGCACAACTATTTCTTTAATATTGGAGCAGATATTTTCTGCAATTTCATTTTCCATTCCTAAAACTGCTGCCATAGTAGATGGGGTTTTTTCGCAAGCTTTTTGCATAGCTTCTGCTCTTTTTGCTACTAGATTTAATCCATCTGTAAAGCTCAAATAATTAGCTGCAACAAGAGCAGAGAATTCGCCTAAAGAGTGACCAGCTACTAATTCTGGTTTGGATGAATTTTTCAATAATCTTGATAAAATGACCGAGTGTAAAAAAATTGCTGGTTGTGTAACCCTGGTTTTTTTTAGAGCATCTTCACATGTTCCAAACATAATTTCTGTAATTGAGAATCCTAGAATTTCATTTGCTTGATGAAACATCTCTTTTGCTATGGAGGAATTTTCATATAGGTCTTTCCCCATTCAAGCAAATTGAGAACCTTGACCAGGAAATACATGTACATTCATTGCTTATTTTATTAATTCCATAAATTCAAAAAGATGGATATAACATTTTTTGCTAGTTTGTTATTATCCTATTATATCTTTATAACAACAAACAAATATACTATATATTTGTTATATGAAAGTACTAATTGTTGCTGCTACTAAGCAAGAAGTAATTTCTGATTAAAAGTAAAGTAGAGCGTGTATTATGTAGATCTATCAAATATGCTTTAGAAAACAGACAGGTTTCTTTAGATTATGTTCGGCATCATGCTCAGGAAATGAAGCCTGAAATTATTAATTCTCATATTGATTTATTATGTAAATAATTATTCTATTTCTTTAGAAAAAAAAGGGAGAAAGGCAGTGGAATTATTGTTAGGGAAGGCTGGCGTAACTAGTAAAAAAGATATTTTTCTGTAATATATATTATCTAGAATTAGTTTGTATTACACTAATATGTTTGATGTACTTAAGATTGTAATGAAAGTACAAACTCTTTATTTTCTCCTTCTCTTTGTATAGTGCAATTAATGTTTTCTCCTGGATTAAATTGACTTATTATTTCTTGTAGCTCACTCGTTGAGTTAATCTCATTCTTATTTATTTTTAATATTACATCTAGGTCTTGTAATCCAGCTTGTTCTGCAGCACTATTTTTTAAAACTTTTGAAATTAATACTCCTTTTAGTCCCTTTAAATTTAATTTTTTTTGTATTTGCATGTTTATATCAGTAATATGGATGCCAATATATGCTCTACGTACTTTTCCATATTTTTTGAGGTCTGTTATAACTTTTTGAGCCATATTTGAAGGTATTGCAAATCCATAGCCACTGAATGAACCTGTTTTAGATTGTATTGCGGTATTAATACCGACGAGATTACCGCTAGTATTTACTAATGCTCCGCCAGAATTTCCTGAATTAATTGCTGCATCTGTTTGAATAAATGATTCAATGCCTCCATTATTAAGTATATTAATTTTACGAGCTTTGGCACTAACTATCCCCGCAGTTACAGTAGATTTAAGGTTATATGGATTGCCTACAGCTAATACCCATTCACCAACTTGTATGTTGTTGGAATTGTCAAAATCCATAAATGGCAATCCTTGTTCTTCAATTTTAAGTAGCGCTAGATCACTATCAGAGTCTTCACCTAAGATTTTTGCATTATATGTTCTTTTATCATTTAAGACTACTTCTATTTCTTCAGCATTATTAATTACATGTCTATTTGTAATAATATACCCATCTTCTGATATGATTACACCTGATCCACTAGCATGATTTTCTTGTGGTTTATTAAAAAATCTTCTACCATAGAATGGGTCATAGTATCCATAAATTTCATTACTAAGATATTTAGATTTTATATGTACCACTGACTTTACTGCTTTTTTAGAAGCTTCAATGAAATTAGGATGATAATTTGATTTTGTATTTTCGGGATCTTTTTGCTGTACATCAGATGCATATGCTGATTCTGATGTATTAGTTTGTATATAGAAAGATAAACAGAATCCTATGAATATAAAAAATAAAATTTTATAGTTGTTCATATAGTATTTAATTTAATTCGTATTAAAAATAACTATTAAATTTATCAAAAATTGTATTTCAAACTAAAAAAGTTTATTTAATTAAATTTACACTTCTAGAAATAAATTTTGTCATACTTTCTCCTTTTAACATACCTTGAGATAATAATGCTAAATCAAGAAGTTGATTGATTAAATCTATCCTTTTCTTTTTTGTTTTTTCAGATAGGAGTTTTCCAATTAGTTTATGATTTGAATTAATTGCTAAATTATATGATTCTGGCATTGCTCCAAACATTTGCATCCCTCCATTACCTAATTGTTGTTGCTCTTTCATTCTCCTCATGAATTCGCTTTGTGTTATCGCGATTGGAGCGTCATTACTTGACATGTTTTGTATTTGTACTGTAAATTTTTCTTTATCAATATTTTCTTCGATCATTTTTTTCAACTTTTCTTGATCTTTTTCTGATAGTTTAGAAATAGTTGACTCTTCTTTTTCAATTAATTTATCTATTATGTCAGCATCAACTCTAGCAAATTGGATATCTGTATTAGTTGATTCTAGTTTACTTACTAGGTGGCTGATTAATGGCCCTCCAAGTTCTAGCACTTCATATCCTTTGTCTGTAGCGTTCTTTACAAATCCATGTTGTTCATTACCATCATTAGTGTAAAGTATAATTGTTTTGCCGTCTTTATTCTTTTGTGATTTATTTACTTTCTCTATAAATTCATTAAATGTGTAGTATTTTCCTTGGGTATTTTTATAAAGAGCAAAGTCTTTTGCTTTATTAAAGAATTTTTCTTCTGTTAACATTCCATATTCAATAAATACTTTAACATCATCCCATTTATTTTCAAAATCCTTCCTGTCTTTTTTAAACATTCTGGATAATTTATCTGCTACTTTTTTTGTGATATGTCCTGATATTTTTTTAACATTTGCATCTGCCTGAAGATAAGACCTTGAAACATTTAAGGGTATGTCTGGTGAGTCAATTACTCCATGCAAAAGAGTTAAAAATTCAGGAACAATATTCTCTACGTTATCAGTTATAAACACTTGGTTGCTATAGAGGTTAATTTTATTTTTCTGTACTTCTAAATTATTTTTTAATTTAGGAAAATATAGTATCCCTGTTAAATTAAATGGAAAATCAACATTTAAATGTATATGGAATAATGGGTCTGTGAATTCCATTGGATATAATTCTCTATAAAAATCCTTATAATGTTCTTCCTTTAAATTTGAAGGTTTTTTTGTCCATGCTGGCTTTGTATTGTTTATAATATTATCTGAAACTTTATCAATTTTGATTATATTCCCTTCTTTGTCTTTTTCTCCTTTTGGATGATCTATCTTCTCCGTTTTTGTTCCAAATTTAATTTCAACCGGTAAAAATTTACAATACTTATTTAAAATAGTTGAAAGTTTATTTTCATCTAAAAATTCTGAAGAATCTTCAGATATATGTAATACAATGTCTGTTCCTGCATCTTTTTTATTACCATCTTTCATTGTGAAATTTGGCGATCCATCACAAGTCCATTTAACAGGCTTGCTCTTAGGTTGCTGACTCTTTGTAATGATTTCAACCTCTTCTGCTACCATAAATGCGGAATAGAAACCAAGTCCAAAATGACCAATTATTGAATTTTTTTTGTCAGCATCTTTATATTTATTTACAAATTCCTCTGCGCCAGAAAACGCAATTTGATTGATGTACTTGTCTACTTCTTTCGCAGTCATTCCAACACCATTATCTCTTATAGTAATAGTTTTTTCTGATTTGTCTAGTATTACTTCAACTCTTAGATTTTTAATATCTGTATTTAGTTCTCCAATTGTTTTAAGAGTTTTTAATTTTTGAGTTGCGTCTACAGCGTTAGAAACAAGTTCTCTTAAAAATATTTCATTATCAGAATATAGAAATTGTTTAATGATTGGAAATATGTTTTCACTTGTAACATTTATGTTCCCTTTTTTTTTCATTTTTTTATTTTTTGCAATGATTAAATACTTTTTTTATCTATTGTTTTTAAAAGCCCTATATAGCTTATCTTTAATTTCTTTTTCCATTTCAATTTCTGCTTTTTTGTATCCTAATTGTTCTCCTAATATGATTGCAGATAACGTGGCTTCTCTAATATTATACCCTTGTTGCAAGATTTTTAAAAACAAGTCATAGAAACTGCATTCCCCATCTACTAGTTCTAGTGCTTTTTTATTTAGAATTTCCAGCTCATTTTCAGAACACTCAAGTAGTTGGAGTAATTTTTCTTTTTCAAATTTGCTAATATTTTTCATAATTAATTAAAGTTTACAATATTAATACATATGCTAAATCTATGCCAAAGCTATTATATAAGACAAAATGTCAGTAATAATTATTTAAAATTAATTTCATCGTTAATTATTCATTAATTTTGCGTTATGAATTTATTTAGATTCTCATTATTTTTTTTAATTATACTTAGTGGTTGTGAGAAAGCTATTGATCTTGATATTAATTCCAGTGTTAAAAAGATTGTGGTAGAAGGGTATATTCAACAGGGCTATCCAGCATATGTTTTTCTAACTAAATCTGAAGGTTATTTCGATTTAATCAATGAAGATAGTTTTGAAAATCTTGCTATAGATGATGCCAAGGTTTTTATTGAAAGGGAAGATGGGGTCATTCATAAATTAACATATATTGATCAGGCTTTAATAGATTCGTTATGTCTACCAGATAGTTTGTCATTACCATTTAACGCTCTATATATTGACTTGTCACATAAGAATAATGAATTTTCTCAAATTGGGTATAATTATAAGCTTATGATAGAATGGAATGGTGACACTATCTTAGCTAACACTTCTATACCACCAGAATATCCAATTGATAGTTTATGGGTGCAAAAAAAGGATTCTTTGGAAAGCGATTATAAACATTATATATGGGCTAGAGCAAATGACCCAGACACTTTAGGTAATTCTGTTTTGGTGCATTTTAAAAGAGATGTTGGGTGGAAACCTATGGACCCCTTCTTTATTGCGTGTGCAATACCTGTTCGTTCAGACAATTTAGTTAACGGAGAGAGTTTTGATGCTTTTTTTGCTCGATCTGGAAGATTTAATGAAGAAGATGGCGCTCTTTTACCATTTTATTCAGACAGGGTCATTGATGGAGAGTTTGTTAGAAAAGATATAGTATTACTTAGAATATCACACATTAACTATACAACCTTCCAATTTTGGAGAAGCGCAAATAGGATGGAAGATGCAGGAAATAACCCGTTTGCTGAGCCCATGAATTTATCTAGTAATATTGAAGGAGGTCTTGGCATTTGGGGGGGGTATGGAGTCAGTTATTATTATATTCCCATTGTTTCTGACACTGTAATTTATGACACCTATAATGATGTAGATGTCTTTGAAATTTTTTAATTTTGTATAAATATTTAGATATACTTGTATGAGAATTTTACTTATTGTATTGTTTCTTGACCCTTTGATAGTTTTAAGTCAGACTATTTACAACCCTCAAGAAAAACACACTATTAGTGGCTATATTACAGACAAGAAAAATGGAGAAAGTGTTGTTGGAGCAAATATTTATTGCAAGCAGCTTAACTTAGGTGTTACATCAAATACTTATGGTTTTTATAGTTTGACTTTGCCAAAGGGGAATTATAATATATCTTATAGTTTTATAGGATATCAAAATGAAAATTTGAACATTCAATTAAGTAAAAGTATTAGGCAAGATGTAGAATTTTCATTATCATCTGTAAATATACAAGAGGTAATTATTAGGGCAGATAAAAGTATTGTGGAAAAAACACAAACCTCAATCATTGAAGTTCCTATTGAACAAATTAAGGTAATACCAGCATTTTTGGGGGAAGTAGATGTTTTAAAAGCTATTCAATTGCTTCCAGGTGTGCAATCTAGTGAAGGGTCTTCTGGATTTTATGTTAGGGGCGGAGGTCCAGATCAAAACTTAATATTATTAGATGGAGTTCCTGTTTATAACGCATCACACATAGGGGGATTATTTTCTGTTTTTAATGCAGATGCAATTAAAAATGTTCGTTTGATAAAAGGAGGGTTTCCTGCTAGATTTGGAGGAAGGTTATCTTCCGTTTTACAGATTGATATGAAAGAGGGTAATATGAAAGAGTTTAAAGGGGATGCAACAATTGGCTTAATCTCTTCTAAATTAAGCCTAGAGGGTCCAATTATAAAGGATAGAACATCATTTATAGTTGCTGGTAGAAGGACTTATGCTGATCTTTTTGCAAAGCCATTTATGCCACCTAGTACTGATTTAACTTTATATTTTTATGATCTTAACGCAAAAGTTAATCATAAGATATCATCTAAAGATAGGCTGTATTTAAGTGCTTATATGGGGCGGGATGCTTTTGGAGTAAATTATGATCCAAGTCAAGAGCAGGAAAGTGGAAAAGGTAATTTAGGCGCAGCAGATGAAGGAACTTTAGATTTTGGATTAGGTTATGGGAATATTACTTCTACATTGAGATGGAATCATTTATTTTCAGATAAATTATTTAGTAATACTACACTAACATATAGTAGATATTCTTTTAATACTAATTTTCAATTATCTGACAACATGCTTTCTAGTTTTGGTAATGAGAATCTTGACATTGATTTTGGTTTTTTATCTGGAATCGAAGATTTAGGAGGGAAAATAGATTTTGAATATATTCCCAATCCAATACATGACATTAAGTTTGGCACCTCTTATACTTATCATCATTTTTTTCCTGGTGAAACCAATTTAAATTTCTTAATTGATTATCCAATTCTAGATACTTTAAATCAAGATGTTTATCTTGATACAGTTCTTAATTTTTCTGGCAATACTAATGTACATGAGATGTTTTTTTACATAGAAGATAATATGAAAATTACTAATAGATTGCAGGCAAATATTGGACTCCATATTGGTTATTATTCGTTAGCTAACAATACATCTGTTTTGAATATTGGTTTAATAGAAAAGTTAAGTGATAAAAATAATTTTAGTTTTCAACCTAGAGTATCAGCTAGATATTTGTTAAATGATGATTGGTCTATTAAAGCATCATATGCAAAAATGCAGCAGAATATCCATTTATTATCTAATTCATCTGTTGGTTTTCCAAGTGATATTTGGGTGCCAGCAATTGAAAACGTACCTTCTCAAACTTCAGAACAATGGGCGGGTAATATCAGTACGCAGTTTTATAATGGACAGTTTGAGTTAAGCTTAGAGGGGTATTATAAAATCATGAAAGATTTAATTGCTTATAAGGCAGGTTATTCTAATTTAGAAAGTACTGAACAATGGCAAAATGCAGTAGAAACTGGAGGAGAAGGTAATTCATATGGAGCAGAATTATTTTTGCAAAAAAAGAAAGGAAAAACTAGTGGATGGATCGGTTATACTCTATCTTGGACAAACAGAAGGTTTGACAATATTAATTTTGGAGAATCGTATCCATATAAATATGATAGACGAAATGATTTTTCATTAGTGCTTTCGCATAAGATTAATGATAAATGGGATATTGGAGCTACTTGGGTCTATGGAACTGGCAATGCACTTACCTTTCCACAGGGAGTTTATTTTGGAATGCCTGGATCTAATGACTGGTATAATGAACTGTTTGTTTCTTCGGTTGAATCTTATGGAGATAGAAATTCTACTAGACTGCCATCTTATCATAGATTAGATTTGGCAATTAATAAACATAGTAAGAAAAAGAATTTTCAAAGCACATGGACTGTTGGTGTTTATAATTTTTATAATAGAAAGAATCCATGGTTTGCATACTTAGCTTATGAGAATAGTGATAGAGTTGCAAGGCAGGTTTCATTATTTCCAATAATTCCTTCTATTTCATATCAAATACAATTTTAATTATGAAAAACATTATTTATATATTTTTATTTAGTTTATTTTTAGTCAGTTGCGATATGCAAACAGTTATCAATTTAGAGATACCACCTCATAAATCAGTTTTAGTTGTAAATGGTCTTTTAGATACAGATAATAATGTTCAATTAGTTGTTACACATTCAGTAGGAGCTTTTTCAGATGAAACTCCTTCTTTTATATATGACGCGGATGTTATTTTGTACAAAGATGGAAATTTTATTGATTCATTAATACCTGATATGACAGAACAGATTTATGTTAATTATAATGATGATAATGACAATACAGATTCTTTATTAATGTATTATTATAAGAGTAATTATATTCCTGAGAAGAATGCAAATTATAGAATTGAAGTTAGACATCCAAATTATCCTTCAATTTCCGCAGAAACGTATATCCCTAATGATATTACGTTATACAAGATTAATATAGATACAACTATCGGTCAAAATAAGATTGGTTTAACGTTTAGTTTTGATGATAATATTAATCAGCAAAATTATTATAGACTAAAGTTATTTTCTTCTTGTACTAAAGAGTGGGAAGATGAGAGTGGTTATATTCAAGAGTGGGGTTTTACAGGAGATACAGAGTTTATGTCAAATGATCCTTCTTTTCCAGGAGATATTCCATGGGATGGGTATACCTTTATGGGAAACAACGTTGTTTTTTCGGATGCTTTATTTAATGGAGAGCAGAAAACTATTACATTAGATGTAGAGACAGAGTTAAAGTATGCAGAGTGTGATACTGTAATTATAAAATTTGCCACTTTTAGTGATGATACTTACAGTTATTATAATTCATTAGGTGAACATCGTGAAAAAGGAGAATTGGGTGTTTTTGGAGGCGAGGTAATACCTGTTTATTCAAATGTTGATAATGGCTTAGGTGTTTTGATATCAACTAATGCTCAAGAAATTTATTTAAAACCATAGAAATAATCTTTAATTATTTATTTCTCTTAGATGAAATTCTATTAATCTTTTAATCGGATTTCTTAGTATTGTTCCCAGTATTAAGTTGTTTCTTTTTAATGCATCTTTTATTTCTTTAGATAAATAATAAGCAACAGAGCCAATGAAATTAATTTCCACTTGCCGATAATTACTAAATCCTTTTATATGAATTGAAATAAATTCATCTAGTGTGTCTTTTATTAATTTCTGTATTAGTGGATGGCTTTTTGTTTCAATGATAAATGGAAAATATTTTGCAAGAAACACATTAGCTCTACTTGTATTATATACCTTTTCATTAATAATAGCTATATCTGTTTCAAATGAATATTCAAGTATTTTTTTTAGTTCATCTGGCATAATATTGTTGAAGTAGAGATTCAATATTTTCTTTCCGAAATAATTACCAGACGCTTCATCTCCCATTATAAAGCTTAATGAAGGTCCATGTTCAAATATGTTTTTGCCATCATAATAGCATGAGTTTGATCCAGTACCTAAAATACATGTGATGTTAGGCTTGCCATTATACATTGCAAAGCACGCTGCGTCTAAATCATGACTTACATTAATAGTTGCATTTATGAAGAATTCTTCAAACACTAATTCTATTATTCTATTTTTCTTTTTCGAAGAGCATCCTGCTCCATAGAAAAAAACATCTGTGATTCTATATTTATAATCATTGAGTTCTGATTTTTCTAAATGGTTTAAAATGTCTGGATGATGAATAAAATATGGGTTGAATCCAACAGTTAAAGCTTCTTTAATCAGCGTCCCTTTTGTATCACATAAGGCCCAGCTACACTTGGTAGATCCACTATCTGCAATTAAGATCATAATTGTAAATTTATGACAAATATAGTATAGAAATTATATAAAATAAATTTTTAAAAAATACTATATGTAAAAAAAGGGTGTTTATTAAAATAAAAAATTGCGACAATATTTTAGTAATAATTTTTATTATTTTTCTAAAAAACTTTATTTATGGTTATTAAAACAGTTGTAAATTTGCATAAAAAATATATTATGGAAATAGAAAAGAAAATTAATAAAGAGATTGAAATTTATACTAATGAATTAACACGCCATCGACTTTATAATCATCTTAAAAGTTTAAAAGATATTAGAGTTTTTACTTATTATCACGTGTTTGCAGTGTGGGATTTTATGTCTTTATTAAAATCTTTACAGAAATCATTAACTTGTATAGAGACTCCTTGGATCCCAAATAATAATTCAAATACTGCACGTTTTATAAATGAAATAGTTCTTGCAGAAGAAACAGATGTTGATAAATCAGGATCATTTAAAAGTCATTTTGACATGTATCTTGAAGCTATGCAAGAAATTGGAGCAGATACTAATCAGATTAGTAAATTTATCAATTATTTAAAGGATGGGATTAGTGTATATGATGCACTTGATAAGTCAGATGTAGATCCAGTTGTATCAGAATTTGTGCGTTTTACATTTGACATTATAAATACAAAGAAAGATCATATTATTGCTTCTGTTTTTACTTTTGGAAGAGAGGGTTTGATAGCGGATATGTTTATTGAGATATTAAATAATTCTAGTAATATAAATCAACAATCTTACCACTCAATGATTTATTATTTAGAAAGACATATAGAGCTTGATGGAGATGAGCATGGGCCAATGGCAATGAAAATGATTAAAGAATTATGTGGGGGTGACGACCTAAAAATAAAGGAAACAATAAAATATGCTAAGAAAGCACTTGAATATAGAATTAAGTTGTGGGATCGAATTGCAGATGCAATTCAGCAAGGATAGGAACTAATTTGCGTTGTTATTATATTTTCAATTAATTATGCTTAGCATAGTATTTTAATTGTTGAAGTTTATTTTTGTTGCATGAAAAAAATTTTCTTATTTCAGATCTTTATACTACTATGATATAGTATATATTCTAAAGACGTAATAATTATTGATTCAACTACATATATTTCTAATAAACAAGCATTAGTTATTTTGAATGGCTTTGGGTCTTCAAAAAAAAATATTGAGATTCAAAATTACTACTGCATCCCAAAAAGCACTTCTTGCGGTTAAATCATTAGTTGATTGCTAACAATTAAGTTATAGTACTATTTTTTATTATTAAATATTCTATTTAATACTTCTTGTCTATAATCGAATATTTTATTGATTTTATTTTTGATAAATAGAAAATTAGAAATGCTACCAAAAACACCAAATGGGGGGACATATGTAATAATGTCTGTCATTAGAATTCCCTCATTTTTTTGTTCAAATATATGTTCGTGATGCCACATTTTATAGGGCCCAATTCTTTGTTCATCTACGAAGTATTTTTTTTCTTTTACATGAGTAATTTCTGTTACCCATACCATGGGAATATAAAGTAATGGTGTTACTCTATATTTTATAATCATACCCGGATACATTTTCTGATCTGTATTTTTAGACAGGATCTGAAAATTCATAGATTTAGGAGTAATATTCTCTAAGTTTGAGGGTGATGACATAAAGTCCCAAATTTCCTTTATATTTTTTTTTAAAATTTGTTTTCGAATTATTTGTGTGCAAGCCATATAATTACTATTTAAAATATTTACTTAATTTCTTTCTTGCCTTTATGATTTTTGGCGATATTACAGCTCTGCAATAACTAGCTGTTTTGTTTTGTTTATAATAATTTTGGTGATATTCTTCAGCATCATAAAATTTGTCAAAAGGCTTTACTTCTGTAACAATTTTAAAGTTAAAGATTTCTTTATTTATTTTTTTAATAAATTTTTCAATTGTTGTTTTCTCTAATTCAGATTGATAGAGGATAATAGACCTATAATGTTTTCCTATGTCATTTCCTTGTCTATTAAGTGTTGTCGGATCATGAGAGAGGAAAAATATTTCTAGTAATGATTCAAGTGAAATTTCATTTTTATTATATGAGATTTCACATACTTCAGCATGATTTGTCATTCCTCTAGAAACTTCTTTGTATTTTGGATTTTTCATTATTCCACCTGAATATCCACTAGTAACATTTGTGACTCCTATAACGTCTTCAAAGATTGCTTCTACACACCAGAAACACCCTCCTCCAAAAAAAATTGTATCTAAATCCATTTGTGTTGTTTTTTGGTTATTGTATTCTACACTAACAACGATTTCGTTTCTTCTATTTATCAATTTCCAAGGAGAATTATATACTAGTAATTCGAAATCATTTTGATGTTTAATTTTGTATTTTTTTAATTCGTTTTTAAGTTTAGTTATTTGCTCTTTTTCTTTACTATTATTTGAATATCCAGAGTATTTTATGCAAGCTTTTACATTTGATTTTTCTTCATATATATTTAGTGCCTTATTATTTGGTTTAGGTAGATTTTCTAAATTATACTTTTTTGGCATGATAAAAGCCATTTCATTTTTATTATGCAATTTAATTACCACTGGAGATGTCATTGCAATTTCTTCTTTGTTGGTATTTTCACCAAAAATATAGCTAGCAACATTTCTAAAGGAATTATTTCTATCTGCATCATTTATAGGTGTATATGAGGTGTAAATTAGGTTCTTAAACTCTCGGATTTCAATATTTCCTAAACTTTTTAATACTTTATAGTGATCATTTTCTATATTTTGAGTAGTATTATTTGTGTAAAAAAGGAACATAATAGTAATTGAAATTATAAATAATGATTTCATGACTTTTTATTTTGTACAAAAATAAAAAAACTATTCTAACTTATTTTTTAGTGTTAAATATTTAGTTGGATATTAAGACGTTTATTTTTTTAAAAAAATAATGTGATTTAGTAAATTATTTGTTTATGTTGTTATATTTTTGTAGAAAAAATTTATGCAATTTTTGAATATGAAGAGAGCTTGTTTTATTATGTTTTTAGTATTTGGATTTCCGTTATTGGTTTTATCACAAACATGGATGCAGAAATCTAATTTTATTGGTGATGGTAGGCATCACCCTATTACTTTTTCTAACGATAGTTTTGGTTTCGTTATTTCTGGTAGTTATTTAGAAAATGCTTATAAATATGACTATTGTAATGATTCTTGGTCTCAGTTACAAAATATCCCTTTTGTTGGAAGAGGATATTCTTATGGAGTTGCCGTTGGTAATTCTGCATTTATAGGTTTTGGTTCAACTTCTAATGGCTCTTACCCAACTGATTGGTGGCAATATGATATGAATAACGATTTGTGGTCACAGAAATCAAGTTTTCCTGGAGATGGAAGGCAGCACCCTGCTATGGTGGTAGTAAATGATAAGATATTTATGGGGTGTGGGGGTAATGGAAATGGTAATCTTGGCGACTGGTGGGAATATGATATTCCTTCAGATACTTGGACAGAAAAAACGGGTTTTCCAGCAAATAATAGGCATCATCCTTATTATTTTGGTATAGGTAATTATGTATATGTTGGATTTGGTCATGGTTCTTTTGCGGGCCCAGGAAGTAATCCCTCAGCATCTTCTTACATATATAATGATTTTTTTAGATATGATCCTTCTAATGATTCTTGGCTGCAACTTTCTAATTTTCCTTCAGAAGCAAGGGTTGCTGGAACGCAATTTTCATATAATGGTAAAGGTTACGTTCTTAGCGGAGATGGTGATGACCATGGGCCATTATCAAGCGGAGAAATGTGGGAGTATAATCCATTAAACGATTCATGGATTCAACTGCCCTCTCATCCTGGAGGGGCTATTTGGGCGCCAGGTAGTTTTGTAATAGGAAGCGAAGTGTATTTTTTGCTTGGACAGGATTGGAATGCAAACACTCCTGTAGATCCAATATCTGTTTACAGTTACAAGTTAAGCCAAAATTCTGGTTGTACAGATAGTATTGCTTTTAATTTTTCTTCTTTAGCTATTTTTGATGACTGTAGTTGTTGTTATTTTTCTGGCTGTACAGATCCATTAGCTTTAAATTATGATGACGTAGCTTGCTTTGATGATGGATCTTGTATAACTCCTATTTTAGGATGCACTAATCCTTCAGCATCTAATTATGACCCTTCTGCAAACACGACAGTTGCATTTGGAGGAGCATTAGACAATTCTTTTGCTAGTGGAGGTTATTTTAATGGAGACCAATATTTGATCTTTGATGCATACAAGCAGTGTGTTATAAAGTCTGCAGTTGTATATTCAGAGTCTACTAATACAATTATTTTTGAACTAAGAGATGATGCTAGCAATGTAATTGATGATACAACATTAGTTGTAACTTCTGGCTTACAAAGGATTCTATTAAATTTTGATGTGCCGGCAGGCAATGATATGCAGTTAGGAGTTGCAAATGGTGCATTGCAAACAAATGGTTTGTATCGAAATAATTCTGGTGCAAACTATCCATATAATATAGCATCTGCTATAAACATTACTAGATCTAGTGCTAATACTGATCCATATTCTTATTATTATTTCTTTTATGACATTGAAGTAGAGATTTTATGTGAAGAGCCTACCGTCGGAATTGATTCTTATACAGGAAATAAGAAATTAATAAGAACTATAGATGTGCTTGGTAGAGCAGTTAAAAATATAGTTGGTTCACCAGTTTTTTTAATTTATGATAACGGAACAGTTGAAAAAAATCTGAATTGTCATGATTAGATTATAAGATTATTTATGCGTTAACTTTTAATTTTTATATCTGTTAAGTATTTTTTATTCTTAGTTTAACTGCTTTTTCTTACATATCAATACTAAAATGTATAATTTTTTTATAAAAAAATTATACATTTTAGAAACATTTCTTATTTTTGTAACATTAATTAAATTTACTTTAAGATTTTAATTAATTTTGTTTATCAATTTTTGTAAACCAGTAAATAAAATATTATGAGAAACATTCTTGTTTTAACTTTTTATCTTTTAACAGTATTTTCAGTTTATTCACAAGATAATATATCATTATCATTGAAATCAGGAGAATATATGCTTAATATTGAAAATACTTTTGATTATACTCCCAATGATCCTTATAGGATTTTAATTTTTAAGAAATTACCTACGCAAGAATTACATCAAAGAATTTCCGACTCTGGTATTAAGTTGATTGATTATTTGCCTAGTAATATGTATATTGCTTCAATAAAAAATCAAATTTCTGATAGTGATTTTAAGCATTTTGGAATAATTTCTGTAAATAAGATTAGCCCAGATTATAAAATTGACCCTAAACTAAAAAAAGAAACTTTTCCTGATTGGAGTGTCAAAGATGGATATTTACATGTTAATTTATTACTGTACAAGGACGTTAATATTTCTACATATATTCAAGAATTAGAGATTTTATCTGAAAGCATTATAAATATTAATAATAATTCCAAATCAATAACAGTTTCTATTAAGCCAAGTAGTTTAGATTTATTTGCTAAGCTTCCATTTATTTCTTACATAGAGCCAATTGATCCACCAGGAAATCCTGAAAATTATACTGCGGAAACATTGCATAGATCAAATGTAATTAATAATCAATTTTCTACTGGTAGACATTATAATGGATCTGGTGTTAATGTTGTTATGCAAGATGATGGATATGTTCAGCCTCATATAGACCGACAAGGTAGAATAGATGAATCTTTTTGTAATGGCTGTAGTACATCTTCAGGAAATGATCATGGTGATCATTGTTCTGGAACAATTATGGGAGCTGGTAATTTAGATCCATTAGCAAAAGGCATGGCTGATGGTGCGTTTTTGTATACTATGGGTTATAGTACTAATAATTATACTGATGCTAGTGCTTTTCCATTGTTACACACAAATTATGATGTAGTAATTACTTCTACTTCATATAGCAATGGTTGTAATGCTGGATATACTTCACTTTCTAGAGATATTGATGAACAGAATAATACGTTTCCTAACTTAATACATGTTTTTTCTGCTGGTAATGACGGAGGCTCTAACTGTGGTTATGGTGCGGGAAGTGGATGGGCAAATGTTACTGGAGGACATAAGCAGGCTAAAAATGTTATAGCTGTTGCTAATTTGACTGTTAACAGTAGTTTAGCAAATTCTTCAAGTAGGGGTCCGGCTGCAGACGGTCGTATAAAGCCAGATATTGGCGCAAAAGGCACAAGTGTTTATTCAACAGAGCATAACAATACTTATGGAACTAAGACAGGCACCTCTATGTCATGTCCTGGTGTTGCTGGTGTTATGGCGCAATTATATCAGGCATACAAAGAAATAAATAACAGTAGTAATCCGCCATCAGCACTTATGAAGTGTTTGTTGTTGAATTCTGCAGATGACATTGGAAATCCTGGACCAGATTTTAAACATGGATGGGGCGAGGTAAATTCCTATAGAGCAGTAAAAATATTAGAAAACGGATTTCATACTTCAGGCTCAATTTCTCAGTCTGTCACTAATACACACATGATTAATATTCCGTCTAATGTAGAGCAAGTTAAAGTGATGGTGTATTGGCATGATAAAGAAGGGAGCACTTCAGCATCTAAATCTCTTGTAAATGATATTAATATACAATTGATAGACCCTTCTGGTGTTTCTTATGATCCCTGGATATTAGATCCAACACCTAATTCTTCTATCCTTGATCAGGATGCTGTTAGAGGAATTGACGATTTGAATAATATGGAACAAGTTACAATAGATATTCCTGCTGCTGGAAACTATACTTTAATTGTGGATGGGTTTGCAATTCCTTTTGGGCCTCAAGATTATTATGTAACATATGAGTTCATAGACTCTTCTGTAGAATTAACTTATCCAATTGGAGGAGAGAGTTTGGTTCCTGGAGAATCAGAATATATTCGTTGGGACACTCATCAATCAGGTAGTGTTTCTATTCAATATAGTTCTAATGGAGGGAGTAATTGGAATACTATTACTTCTAATGCTCAAGCTTCAAATAGGTATTATATTTGGACAGTCCCAAATGATGTTACAGCTAACGCTTTAATTAGAATAAATAGTAGTAATAACTCCTCACAATCTACAGCTCCTTTTACGATAATAGACGTTCCAAATAACCTTTCTGTTTATTGGCCATGTCCTGATTCTATTAATGTTTCTTGGAATTCTGTTAGTAATGCAACTTCTTATGAAGTTAGTATGTTAGGTCAAAGATATATGGACTCTATATTCACTACATCAAGTACAAATGTTTGGATAATAAATCCTAACCCAAATTTAACAGATAGTTGGTTTTCTGTTAAAGCAAAAATTAATAATGGGAAAGGTAGAAGAGCTGTAGCTGAAAATGCTCAAGCGCTTAACAATCAATGTTCAGGTTATGGATGTACTGATCCAACAGCATTTAATTATTCTAATCTTGCAATAGTTAATGATGGTTCATGTTGTTATGTTGCTGGTTGTACAGATTTATTAGCAATTAATTATGATTCTTTATCCTGTTTTGATGATGGATCTTGCATAGCACCAATTTTAGGATGTACTAACCCTTTGTCATCTAATTTTGATCCTTCAGCTAATACTAGTTTTGCATTTGGAGGAGCTCTTGATAATTCTTTTGGAACTGGAGGTTATTTTACTGGAAATCAGCATTTGATTTTTGATGCGACAAAATCATGTGTTTTAAAGTCTGCAGTTATTTATGCTCAGTTTAGTAGTACTATTACTTTTGAACTTCGTGATAATAATGGGGTTGTTATAGATGATACAACACATAACGTTGCTGCTGGACAACAAACAATTGACTTAAATTTTGATGTACCTCCATCTAACGATATGCAGCTTGGTGTCAGTGGTACTAATTCTGGATTATTCAGAAATAATTCGGGTGCAAATTATCCTTATAATATTGGATCTGCAATTAGTATTACTGCTTCAAGCGCCTCTTCTGCTCCACAAGACTATTATTATTTCTTTTACAATATTGAAGTTGAGGCGGCTTGTTCTAATATTATTATGCCAGTTTATGGATGTACAGATTCTACTGCGCTAAATTACAACTCTACAGCTAATACAGATGATGGTTCTTGTTGTTATGTTTCAGGATGTACAGATCCTTTTGCTATTAATTATAATTCAAATGCATGTTTTGATGATAGTACTTGTATTGAAGCGATATTAGGATGTAGTAATATTAATGCTATTAACTATAATATTAATGCTAATACAAATATAGCCTATGGCGGTGAACTTGATAGCACTTTTGGAACTGGAGGATATTTTTATTCAGATCAACATTTAATTTTTGATGCTAATCAAATATGTATTATTAAATCTGCTGATATAAATTCTGATTCTGCAAGTTCTATTACATTTGAATTGCGAGATAATAATGGCTTAGTTCTAGATGACACTACACTATCTACTGTATCAGGTCATCAAAGAATTTATCTCAATTTTGATGTGCCAATTGGAAATGATATGCAATTAGGTGTTTCGGCGGGGGCTCTTAGTGCCTCTGGTCTTTATAGAAATAATGCTGGTGCTAATTATCCTTATGATATTGGTTCCGCAATAAATATTACAGGATCAAGTGCCAACTCACCAGCATATTATTATTTCTTTTATAATATTGAAGTAGAGGTTCAATGTTTAAATGAAAGTTGGGACTGTGATGGTCAGGGTAATTGTTATGATCCAGCAAATGGGCTTGGTGTTTATAGTAGTTTAACTGATTGTCAGACAGAGTGTCTTAATGTATCAATTAATGAAGTTGGACTTGAAAAGTTAATGGTTTTTCCAAATCCTTCAAAAGGCATATTCAATATTAACTTTACAAGTAAAATAACTCAGAATGTAAATATTAAGGTTGTAAATATGCTTGGAGAAAATATATTTTTAGACAGGTTAAATGATTTCTCAGGTAAATACACACAGAATATTGATCTGTCTAATCATGCAGAAGGGCTTTATTTTCTTGAGATAGTTACTCAGCAAGGAACTATTAACAAGAAGCTAACTCTACAATAGAATTATATATGATTAAGCTTTGCGCTTACTTTTTTTTGATTCCTTTATTTGTTTTTGGGCAAGAAAATAAAGTAAAAAAAGAAGGTTTTTTTGATAATTTGAACAATGAAGAATATAGAGTGATTGTTCAAAAGGGAACTGAAAGAGCATTTACAGGTTATTATAATAATTTTTTTGAGCATGGATTGTATCTTTGCAAGGCATGTAATAATCCTCTTTTTAAATCAGAATCCAAATTTAAATCAAATTGTGGTTGGCCATCATTTGATGATGAGATTGCTAATTCATTAATTAGATTAGAAGATAATACTCTAGGTATGAAAAGGATTGAAATATGTTGTGCAAATTGTAAAGGCCATTTAGGTCATGTTTTTGAAGGAGAGAGATTAACAGAAAAAAATCTAAGGCACTGCGTGAACTCTGTTAGTATTAAGTTTATCCAAAAATAGCATTACACATTAGTAATTATACACTTAATTTATAGGTATTTATATTGTTATAAAATAAATTATAGTTGGAAAAAATAATATACTAGATATGATAGATAATGTTTTAGTTTCTGATTTTTTTGAATGCCAGTATGCTAGTATTATTAACGGAATTTGAAAAGGTAATCTTATCAAAGCTTGATTTTTTGATATGTTTAATGTTTCTCTGGGTATTTCTGATATATATAAATAAATATTTGCTGGAAAGACTGCTATAAGAAGTAATATAATTCCCCATGATCCTATTTTTCTTGTTTTTTCAAATAATAAACAGATACTTAGAATTATTTCAATGACTCCACTAATTAAAACAATCTCTTTCTTGAATATTAGGTATGGTGGTACTATTGCTATAAAAAAATCGGGATTAATAATGTGTTTACATCCAATTATAAAGTATAATAGACTTAAGATATAAATTGTAATATGTTTAAAATGTGTCAATTAAATTATTATATTAATTTTTGTTCTTTTAAACAAAACCAGCTTTTACGATAGTCTGAAGTTCTCTTAGATATTACCGGATTATTATGTTTAGTATACTTTTGACCATAAATTTTTAATTTAAATTTTGACTGATTAAATGGGTTCTTAAAGTCTTTCAATTCTGCACCTCCTAATTTATAACTATTGTTCATTATTTGATTTACATTTTTAATTAGTTTTTTTTTCATTTCAGCATCTAAATTCCCCCATTTTTCTTCTGGATGTATTTTTGATTTATAAAGGCTTTCTGCTTTAATATAGTTTCCAACGCCTGGAAAATATTTTTGATTCATTAATATAGAACAAATAGATTTGTTGTTTTTAATTTTATTTTGTAAATAGTTTATGTGTTTTTGTATGTTATACGATTTATTTAGAGAATCAAATTCTGGATGAAACAAATTATGAAATTCATCTTGAGGTATGATTTTGATTTTTCCAAATTTTCTTATGTCTCTAAAGAAAATCTCTTTATCAGAATCAAATACACGAAAATGACAATGTTTTATTAATTTACTTGACCATCCGCCCGTCATTCCTAAGTGAATGTTAAATTTTTTCTGGTTTTCTAAATCTAAAAATATGTTCTTTCCTATTGTATATGTTTGTTTAAATTTGTGTAGGTTGTGTTTGATTTGGTTAAATATATCAGAATATTTTTGATGATAATATTCAGAAATTATTTCAAAATTTAATTTTTTACTGTTTAAAAATAATTTATTAAAATAATCAGATGCTATTTTAGCTTCAGGGCCTTCTGGCATAAGTTATCCTTTTAAAATCATTTCAAGTTCTTCGATTTTGTGTAGGTGTTTTATATTTTTAGCTTTTGAAAAACTTTGTCTTTGATTGGTTACTATGTAAATAAAAGATTTTTGAAATTCTTTTGCAAATAATATATTCATTTCTGCTAAATTTTCTTGTGATTTTTTAGTGTTTAAAAAACATAAAAGATTATGATGTTTATTGAATTCAGTTAGTGATTCAATAGGAGTGTTTTGTCCAATGTAAATTACTTTTTGGTTGTTTTGTTTTAATATAAGGTATGTAAACAGTAAGCCGATATCATGAAATTCGTATTCAGGTAGAAATAAAACCCATGGCCTTGTTGTTTCTAATGGATTATTTTTTGTTTTTTCTATTTCATTAGCAATTTTAATTCTAATATTTTCAGACATGAAATGTTCATGTACTGGAGTAATTTTAGAATTCAAAAATAAAATGCCAATTCTATTCATTGTGGGGATTATTATTTCTTTGTAGAATTCTTTAAAACCGTATTCTGCTATACAAGATTTGTATGCTTTGCTAAATATTTTTTGATTTAGATGTAGTGCAGATTCAACAAATTTAGATATATAGATCGCATTTTTTGTATTGTAATTTTTAGTTGTGTTTAATGTATTTTTTATTAAATTATTAATTTCAATATTATTATATGTAATTAGTTTTGATATCTTGTGTCCAGCATTTACAAGTATGGCATATTTAATACCTTTAGTAAGCATGTGTACGTCATATGTTCGGATATTTGTTGAAGTCCTATTTGGAGTTATGAAATTATATCTATTTTCCCATGTTCTAATTAGGATTTTATTTAGCCCAGTAATTTGAGCAAATTGATCTATTGAGTATGATTGCATCTTTATTTAGTTTTATTCCAAGTGTTGTTAGTTGTTAGTTTATAAGATCCAAGAAATTTGTAGTCCCATTCATTAGGGGCAATTAAGCTAATAAAATTACTTTCTTTTCCTCTGTATAGGTAGTAGGTGTTGCCTACTATGGGAGTAAAATTACATTTGGCATTGTATAATAAATTTGAACATTCTATATCTTGTAAAAGTTTTTCGTATTCTTCTTTAATTTCACAGAATTTGCTTTCAAAATAGTTCTTTGCACTAGAATGGAGTGATTTAGTAATTTCTGGTTTGAATGTTTTGCTATTAAAACTTGTAGGATATTCTTTTTTAAAAGCGTCGTACACTTGACTATTATAATTGTAAATTATATTGTCTGGTTTTTTTTTCATTTTGTAAAATTAATAAAATTTATTATTGTGTATAATTTTTTTTTCAAAAAATTATACGTTTTAATTTTGTAGTTTAAAAAAAACATTTATTTTTGCATAAGTTTTTTAATAAAAAGCTATACAAAATATAAAAATTATGGACAAAAAAAAATATAGAAGAAAAAAAAAGTTAAACTCAGCATATAAGTCTATTTTAGCAATAAAAAATAGTGTTCCTAAGATAATTTTTAGAGCTAAAAATCTAGTTGTAACATTAAAGAATAAAAATCAATTAGAAAAATGGCTAGATCTTTATCCTGAGGGCACTTACACAATTAACAATTAATCTAATATCATAAATTTAAACAAATGAAAAAACTATTATTAATTATTTTTACAGTACTATTTGCAGAATATACTGTTTTATCAACCAATCACATTATTAATACGCAAGGTATGACTTTTGTGCCTTCTGCTTTAACTATTAACTTGGGAGATACAGTTACTTTTAACAACACGGGCGGTGCCCATAATGTTAATGGTACAATTGCTACATTTCCTCAGAATCCTGCTAGCTTTAGTAATCCTACAGGCATTTCTATGGGATGGACATATTTTCATGTTTTTAACACTCCAGGAGTTTACAGCTATCAATGCGACCCGCATCTTCCGGGAATGGTTGGTAGTATTACAGTAAATCCACAAATTGATTGTGCTGGCATAGTTAATGGTATTGCAGCTTTGGATAGTTGTGGTACTTGTCATAAGTCATATGTGTATTCAGGAATGGGAGTCTTAAACTATGTAGATACATATGCTGATACCGTGAATTTTCAAGGTATGTTTGTTTTAGCTGGATCACCTATGGATCAGCAATTTAATCCTAATTGGATTAACAACCCAAATTCTTGCTCAAATACTGTTTATGATATTGTTTCTAATTCTAATGATCACACTACTTTGAAGATTGCAATTGATTCATGTTCTTTAGATGGAGCATTGTCGGGTTCAGGTCCGTTTACATTATTTGCACCAACTGATGCGGCATTTAATAATTTGTCTCCAGGTACTGTAAGTTCATTACTCTCAAATATTCCTGCACTTACTCAAATACTAGAGCATCATGTTGTAACAGATAGTGTAATGTCAGGGATGTTATCAAATGGTCAAGTAGTTACTACATTGCTTGGTACAGATATAACAGTAACTATTAACTCGACAGGAGTATACATTGATAATGCATTGGTTACAGTTGCTGATTTAGTGGCAGATAATGGAGTGGTTCATGTAATTGATGCAGTTTTAATTCCTTCCACATCAACAAATTCAATATATGATATTGTGTCAAATTCTGCAGGTCATACAACACTTAAAACAGCTATTGATTCATGTTCTTTAGATGGTGCATTGTCGGGTCCTGGTCCGTTTACGTTATT
>MDTB01152777.1_pt1 | contig 35158 bp, 16 predicted proteins | sample 811161 | NCBI WGS metagenome assembly MDTB01 (sample SAMN05326650, study PRJNA326480) | marine metagenome | isolation source: seawater | place: Mediterranean Sea | collected 2009 | reverse complement strand
GTGGGAAGAAGAAAACAACAATGGTCCAGAAAACAGAGTATTTTACCTAGATCCAAATGATTACGGTGGTAGAAATTGGAACCCTCCGTTTTATGTTAAACCACCCCCGGCCACCGGCTGGTTGGGTTTAGCCAAGGCCCTATACCCAGAGGCCTCCCAGTGCGAGCCCGAGTCTACTCCTTTTGTTGATTTTGAAGAAATAAAAAACAGTATTGATAAATCATACTCTAAAATTGCTGAAGATAAAAGACTACAAAAAAATCCAAATTGTGTTTCTGAAAAACCATATAATAGAATTTTACATCGGGCGCCTAAATCTAATATTGAAGCATTGGTTAAAGCAACATGTAGAGTATTTGCTAGCATGGAAATGATAAAAGCATATCCGGTAATGAGTAAATTTGCTCCTGATTTTCAAGATAATTACAGTAACCTTTTTGCTTCTTATATTGTTGAAGTCATGGAAGAAGGGCTTAAAGATGCCCAAGATGATATATTTGAAATGTTTACAGCTTTCAAAGACGATGAATTTTACTATGCGTTTTTAGAGCAAGCAGTACAAACATATGCAAGATTAATAGAAACAGGCGATATCCGAGAACCATCAGAGGAAATTCTTGCCGCCCTTGAAAGAATGGAGAATTTTGAGTTAAAGTACAAAATGCCGACTAGAAGTGATTTCAAGATTGCTAAAGCTATTGGTGACACATCTCGCAAAGAAACATTTAAAAACTATCGGTATGAAAAAGTTCTTGAGGGTGTTCAGGCAACCGAGGAAGACGCAAAGATTATATTAGCAGAATTTGTTTCTATCGAACTTGATTCGCTTGGCATGTCTTTTGATAAAAGTTTAAAAATGGCAAAAATGGAAGGAATAGGGTCAATGTATCGTAACCTTGGCTATTATGTGCTACAGAACTTATCCTCTAACACTGATCTGGATTTGCATAAAGAAATCAACGAGGAGGCTGTTGACCTTCCGTCTGATCAGAGTAGTGGACATTACACTATTGGTGGAGAGTTTATATATTCTGATGGCACTCCTTATGTTGGTTACTATCATGTACACAAAAATGAGGAAGGAAAAGTAATCTTTATGGAAGGTGAAGAACATTCTGATGAAGATCATGAAGAATTGCAGCCTCTGGCCAACAAACTTACATTACCTATTGGAGGTATTGGTAGTTTAACTTCTGCAAAAGATGAGACTAAACCCTTTATAGCTGAAACTTTTATGATTATTGGTAACGAAGAATACTCAATATCTGCGGCCAGAAGTAAGTTGAGCAGTCTTTCAGAGAGCGATAAAGTAAAAAATATTTCAGATGTTTATCCCGGCACTATGAAGTTGATCATGGCGGAGGTTATTGACGAAAATGGAAACCCAACTGAACAACCCGTAGGTGTTGACGGAAAACTTGGAATCCGTTATGGGCTTAAACTAAGTATGCTAAATGGTAGCAGGAAAACTGAAATTGTACGCACTGAGGTTGATGCATTAGACATACCAATAAACAAGATGCCACCCTTGGAATACAATAGTAAGATGATGTTCTGTTTGGTGAATAATATAGTTGATGAGCCACAATTTGATTTGTTATTTAGGTATGTATTTCCGATACCAAAAATTCTTTCTTCTTTGGCAATATACTCAGCTATGGGTTTTGTAGCGTCAATTGGAGAAGTGCAAACTAATGTTATTCAAGATGATGTGTTTGACAAACCGGGCATGGTAGCTTACAAAACACTGGATGAGAATAACGATGTTACTTACACGGTTTCTCCGGCTGCTGATGGTTGGGCAAGAAAAACACAAAGATATCCGGGATATGGTTACGGATATGGTAATAGGTTATTACACTTTGACAATTGGGATCGTACAGAACTGTATTATACTAAGCAAGAAATTAAGAAAAGCTTTAAAGCTAGTTACTTCTTCAGAAAATTTGATCCTAGCAAGCCGGCCGGCGCCGGCGGACTCGGCGGTGAAAAATTCGGTAAAATTCACAAGCTTAAAGGCCACCGGAATATGTTTGCCAGCTCTGCTGCTTTACGACATATCCCTTGGTGGAAGCGCAAAATGTTGCGCTCTAATCCTTTCAATGCTAATAATGAAATGTGTAAAAAATAAAATAAGTATTTATTTTAAGTTGTATTTAAATAAGAGGTAATAAAAATGGCTTCAATTGGTGTAGCACTTCCATTAACAAAAAATGATATTGATGGTTTTACGATGCTCAAGACAATTGCTCGGACTGCCAAGCAAAACCTTAAAATGCTATTGCTTACAATTCCGGGCGAAAGAGTCATGGATCCTGATTACGGTGTGGGCTTAAAAAAATATTTATTTAATAATTTTACTAATGAAACTTATAGCGAAATAGATACAAGGATAAGAGAGCAAATTGCAATCTATATGCCTGCTTTACAAATAAGCGAAATTAGCTTTTTTGAATCAGAACAAGACTCGAATAAACTAGGTGTTTCAATTTCTTATTATTTGCCCGGAATTTCAATCTCAGATTTGCTGCAATTTACTATTTAGTTTATTAAAGGAGTCCATTTTTAATGTCGGATGACAAGAAAAAAATAATGCCAATTAATTATACTAATAGAGAATTTGGCTCTATTAGAGAAGATTTGCTGGATATGGCAGAGCGATTTTATCCAGATAGTTTTCAAGACTTTTCCGAAGCTTCCTTTGGCTCTTTGGTACTTGATGCGGCAGCATATGTTGGTGACCAATTAAATTTTTATTTAGATTACAATATAAATGAAGCGTTTTTAGATACTGCATACCAGTACGATAATATCTTAAGACATGGAAGAATTTTAGGTTATAAGGCTGAAGGCCGACCATCAACTTTTGGAAAAGTAACTTTGTTTATAATCGTACCTGCTTCTACTGTTGCTATTGGGCCAGATGAAAATTATTTGCCTATTCTTCGTCGCGGAGCTAGATTCACTTCATCCGCAGGTTTAAGTTTTATACTTACAGAAAATGTTGATTTCGCAGATCCAAAAAACGATGTTGCCATTGCAAGAAACGATATAACTACCGGTGCTCCAACTCATTATGCTATAAGAGCGTATGGAAATGTCGTATCAGGTTTATTAAATCAAGAAGAAATTGAAGTTGGGCCTTATCGGAGATTTAGGCAGGTTGAGCTTGCGACTACAAATGTTTCAGAAGTAATTTCAGTTTTTGATTCTCAAGGTAATGAATATTATGAAGTTGATTATCTAGCACAAGATATTATATTTAAAGAACTGGCTAACAACAATTATAAGAATGACAATGTGCCATCAATTATGAAACCTTTCCTAGTCGCTAGAAAATATGTTGTAGAATATCAGCGCGACAGAACAATTTTACAATTTGGTAGTGGCAACGAGGCAGAAACCAACGTAGTAGCCAATCCACAATCAGTTGCGATGGACATCTATGGAAAAAGTTATACAACTGATAAAACATTTGATCCTACCAAACTTAGTAATAATCAAAATTTTGGGATTGTACCTTCAAACACAACTCTGACAATTGTTTACAGATCAACAAACCCAACTAATTCAAATGTTGCTGTTAACGGTTTAACTAATGTAGCTAGTAGAATTTTTGATTATAACAAACGCTCCGGATTAAGCAGCGTAAAAATAAAAGAAGTTAATGATTCACTAGAAATTACTAATGAAAAACCAATTTTGGGAGATACATCTTTCTTATCATCTGAGGAACTTAAGAGAAGAGTGTTCGACACCTTTCCGACTCAAAACCGCGCGGTAACACAAGCAGACTATGAAAATTTAGCCTATAGAATGCCGCCTAAATTTGGTTCAATCAAGAGAGTATCAGTACAAAGAGACCCAGACTCCCAGAAAAGAAACTTAAATATGTACGTTGTTTCAGAAGATAAATTTGGTAAATTAGAAATGACAAATGATACCATAAAGAAGAATCTTAAAACTTGGCTCAATAATTACAGAATGCTAAGTGACACAGTTGACATTTTAGATCCTTTCATATTAAACATCGGTATTGATTTTGTCATAAAACCAGCCCCAGCAGCTAATAAATTTGTTGTTCTAGACCGAGCAATCAAAGAATTACGATCAAAGTATGGAGACATGCAATATATTGGTGAACAATTTTCAATTAGTAGTGTATACTCATTCTTGAAAGAAGTGCCCGGAGTTCTTGACGTTTTATCAGTCACGCTGGTTCCGAAAACAACATCACAATACAATGGATCAAGCATTACAATTAGCGACAATCTTTCACCGGATGGAAATTATTTAATGGTACCAAAAAATGCTATTGTAGAAATTAAGTATCCAGAGGTTGATATCAAAGGAAAAGTTAGATAATGGCGATAAAGCGTTATACCGCAACGGCTGATAATACAATTTCAAATGCATGGCAGTCTAATTTAACCCGACGAGCTACCGGCTCTAATATGGGAGCTGCAGATGTTCTTGAAACGTATTCCATTTATGGCCGCGCTTACACCTCGTCAGCGCAAGATAAACAAGCCGAACTATCAAGAATACTCGTTAAGTTTCCAGTGGACTCTATTAGCACTGATAGAAGTAATGGCTCAATACCCGCTAGCGGCAGTGTTAGCTTCTATTTAAAATTATACAATGCTGAAACATCGAAAACAGTTCCAGAAAATTATACGCTTACTATAAAGCCAGTGTCTCAATCTTGGCAAGAAGGTAGCGGTCTTGACTTAGAAAATTATCTTGATTACACAGTGGGTAACACCGGATCTAATTGGACACAATGCAGAAGAAATAACAACGGTACAGTTACAAATTGGTCCTCATCTGGTGGGGACTATTTGACTGCTTCTAATTTCAATCAAGCTTTTGAAAGTGGCCTTGAGGATCTTGAAGTTGATGTTACAATCCTTGTAGAACAGTGGATGCGTTCTGAACCTGTATATCATAATTACGGCTTTGGCATTATGCTAACTTCTTCGCAAGAATCAACAGCATCTTACAATTTAACTGGTGCCGCCACATCCTTTTACACAAAACGCTTTTTTGCACGTGGCACACAATATTACTTTAAAAGACCAGTGCTTGAGGCTAGATGGGATTCAAGCATTAAAGATGATAGATCCAGCTTTTACTATAGTAGCTCGTTAGCCAGCGGTGAACAGAATGTTAATACACTATACTTCTACAATTATGTCCGCGGCCAGCTACAGAACTTGCCAGATGTTGGCACAGGTCTTTTGAGGGTAAAGCTCCATTCTGGCTCTGTTGATAATGCCGAGCCTTCTGGGAGCGCTTTAACGCTACTTGTTGATGACAGAACTGGTTATGGAGATTCACAACTATATGCTACAGCAGGCCAAGTTTCAACTGGTATTTATAGCTGTAGTTTGGGTATTACAGCGTCTAAAACACCGCTTACAAACTTGTTTGATGTTTGGTATAGCGGAAGCACTAGGTATTTTACAGGCTCAATCTTGCCAAAATCATTCGAAGGTAACGAGATTTCTGTTAGACCAAGCTATTATTTAAATATCAGTAACTTGAAGCAAAAATACCGCTCTAAAGAGAATGCTAGATTTAATTTATATGTGAGAGAGAAATTCTGGTCACCAACGATTTATACCAAGGCCAACAATGAGATTGAGACAACCTCTATTGAAAGCGCATCGTATAGAGTGTTCCGCGTAATTGACAGTCTTAATGCAATCCCTCACGGCACTGGTAGCGACAAACAAACAATTTTGTCTCACGATGTATCAGGCAATTATTTTGATTTTGATATGTCCCTTCTTGAGCCGGGATATGAATATGCATTTAAGTTTGCATTTTATGATTCAAGCTTGAGTGACTGGGTCGAGCAAGACGAGACATTCAGGTTTAGAGTAGAGAATTATGAGTATTAAAAAGCTTTTTGGATCCGTTGAAAATAGTAGAAATTATTTAGCTGAAACAAATCAAAAAAATGTTTTTGAAGACGTAGAATCATCAAAAAATATGGAACAATTGTCTACTAGACAGGAAACATTTGTACCGCAGATTGATTATGGTAAACCAGATAATTTTGCTAAATTTGGCTCAGCCTATTATTATTATAGTGGCGCGATGGGTCGTATCATTGATTATTATCCATATGATGGTTCTGATGCTGAACAAAATGAATTTTATAACAAATCGCTAGACGTTGAAAAACATATTTTTGACAACATATTTCCCAGAACACATGGTTATGCTAACTTTGATTCTAGCTCATATGTTGATTTTAAAGGTGGCCCACATGGCACAACTTATGATACGGTAAACCAGTTATTTGATAACCCTAATGATAGCAAAAGACATTCGGCCAACCTATACGATAAAAATATTTATGAAACCGCAGGGCTCCCAAGTACCTACGGCACGGGCTCAAGAGAATCAAACCTAAGAGCAAATTTTAATTCTGGTGTTACCGTTGAATTTTGGCTGAAAGCAGAAGACTTGGCCACAAATGCTAACTCAATTGTGTTTGATATGTGGAATGATAATGCGTCAGGCTCACATGATATGGGTCGCATGACAATTGAAATTTTAAGTGCGTCTGCAACTTCACCTTTCTTATTTACTGTACAATCTGGTTCTATGACTTCTGGAGCACCGGGATCTGGTAGTCTTTTCAGGCAGTCTATTGGTCAAACCATAACATCTACAACGCTAGATAATTGGAACCATTATGCCTTTGTGTTTCAAAATTCAGGCTCTGATTTTAGAACTACATTTTATCTTAATGGGTATCAAAACCACACAGTAATTAATTCAAATCTAGCCATCGGTGAACTTCCATCAAAAGACATGAAGGCTCGTATAGGTTCCTTGATAACAGTGCCATTCCGGGCTGATGCTGCAGCAAGCACCCGTACCGCTAATACTCATACACTAACAGGCTCAATTGATGAGTTTAGATTCTGGAAGGCCGCCCGAAATCCTCAACAAATTGGTCGTAATTGGTTCAGCCAAGTTCGAGGAGGCACCAACACAGATATTAATAACACAACTTTGGGTGTTTATTATAAATTCAACGAAGGCACATCGGGGTATGGTTACTTGGACAGCAACGTGCTGGACTACTCGGGTCGCCTTACCAATGGTACTTGGACTGGTAGTCCCTCTAGAACATTAAGCTCGGCCATGATAGAAGCTTCAGCTTCAGCTTACGAATATAAAGACCCAATTATTTACTCGTTACACCCTGATGTTGTCAACGTGCGTCAAGGATTGTTTAATTCTGGCTCGTACCATGACAGCAACAACACTTCAAATTTAAAAACTTTAATTCCAAGTTGGATTTTGGAAGAACATGAGGCTGTTGGAAACAAAAATATTGAATTGTTAACACATATTTTAGGTGCATACTTTGACAAAATCTACAATCAAATAGAGGCTATACCAACGTTTAAACAGTTGCAGATGACAAGCGCATCCTACACACCATTACCTTTTGCTGAGCATTTGCCACAATCTTTAGGTCTTTACATGCCGCAGTTGTTTGTGGATGCTGAAGTTGTGAGCAGATTTGCGAACAAAACTGATGACTTTAGGTTTAAATCAGATTTAACAGATACCAAAAATCTTATTTACCAAAATCTTTACAATAACTTAACGAACATTTATAAAACAAAGGGAACTGAAAAAACTATAAAAAATGTTTTTAGATGTTTTAATTTAGATGATACGATTGTCAAAGTCAGAACATATGCTGATAACTCAGTGTTTGAATTAGATCAAAGAGTACCTCGCCTTGAACAAACATTAGTTGACAAAAGGGCGCTTTATTTCAACACCTCAAGTCATGTCAATGCAAGTTGCTTCCAATATCAAGACTTAAATGATACAGCGGGTACCAGAGGATATATTTCAGGCTCAGGTCCCGGTGGCTATGAAAGACCATATGGCTTTACAGCAGAGGCATCTTTTACGTTACCATCTTTTGATAGGGATTATGACAGCGTTGAAAGGAATTGGAGTGTATCTTCACTTTATGGCGCGTACAGCGCTAGCGCCCGTGACCCAGATACTAATACAAGTTGGCAAGACTATGACAGTGCCAACTTCCAAGTTTATGTTGTTAGAGAAGAGCCATTTTCGAAGAATGTGTTTTTCATGTTGTCTTCCTCATATTATCCAAACGTCTCGGCTGGCGCTACACCATGGCTAAATCCAAACGCAGGCCCATTACCAATTTTAACAAGTAGTGTATATTTTGATGGATACAATAACAGTGATTGGAATATATCTGTTCGTCTTAAACCAATTGTGTCCTCAAGCAGAGGAATTGAGGAGCTTGGTTCTCAATACTTCACTTCAGGTTCTGATGTCAATAGAACATACCAATTAATTTTCCAAGGTTTAAACACTAATCTTGGTACAATTGAAGATTCGTTCTACCTAACAGCATCTGTTGGTAGAACAGTCGCGGAACATTTCCTGTCAGGCTCTAAAAGATTTTATGCAGGTGCTAACAGAACCAACTTCTCAGGCACAGTAAATCACCCAACTGATATTCGTCTTTTTAATGCGAGATACTGGGCTAAATATTTAGATGATGAATCTTTAAAACAACACGTGTACGATACTGATAATGCAGGAATTTCTGGTTCATTTAAGAACCTTTCACCGCTTGATCCAAATACAAACAATTTAGATCTTTTAAATATTAATACGTTAGCTATAGATTGGAATTTTAGCGATGTCACTGGATCAGATGCATCAGGACAGTTTTTAACTTTAGACATGTCATCTGGTTCTGCCGAAGACCGGCGCGCCCTTGGTTGGCTTGGAAAAATTACTCGCCACAAACATCCGGGCCGCGGCGTTGGCTTTATAGCAAATTCAAATCAAGTAAGTAAAGAATTTGTTACTAACACTTTTAAATTTATGGATCCAGAGTCGCCAATATCATCTGATATGATTCAAGTTTTAACATCTGATGATCGCGTGTTTGGATTCACAGAAACAGTTCCAAACTATCACCACACTGTTGAGAAAAGTATGTATGCAGCCGTTTCAGATGAAATGCTAAACTTTTTTGCTGGTGTTCTAGACTTTAATAATTCTATTGGCGAGCCGGTCAATAGATATCGTTCGAGATACAAGAAAATAGAAAAACTTAGAGAAGCTTTTTTCCGCAGAGTCACAACAACATCTGATGTAGAAAAATATGTTGAGTACTATCAATGGTTTGACGATACTATTTCTTTAATTATTGGTCAGCTGATGCCTGCTTCATCTAAGTTTACTGATGATACTTTGAACATTGTAGAAAGTCATGTGCTTGAGAGAAATAAATATAAGTCTCAATTTCCCACAATTGAATTTAGACTTGATGACCCAATTACACCAATAATGGGAATCAATGAAAGACTTTACAACTGGAGACTCAACCACCATCCAGTTTCAAACTTTACCGGATCCAGCAAGCAAATGCTAAACTCTCAATGGTGGAAAGAGAGAGCAGAAAGGCAAAAATCTGATATTAGCAGCGGAGATGCCGATGTTGATGCTGAAAGAGACAACATTAGAAGGTCAATTGAGAATGACAACAATCAAAAACTCAACATGCTTTCAACAATATCAAATGGCGTACATAGTGGCTCTATTTTTCGTATTCGCAAGTTAGCGAAACCCTACAAGTTAACGGTATACCGCACAGCATCTCCAGTTATGCCAGTTAAAGGCGGTGTTAACTTTGAAAGAAACAAAAAAATTGATTTAGCTTACAATGCTTTACGTCCTCATGGTCCTGTTAATCAAGACAATAGCGCTTATGTTCCGGAAAACGTACTTTATTCTTCGGTTTATGGCATTAATGGCGAAGAAGATGAGACCCTAAGACTTAAAAATACACAAGACCCTCTTTCTAAACCGAACGATAAAGTAAAAAGAACAGTAAAAGTACAACATGGTAGAGATTGGGAAGATGGAATAGGTTATAAAAACCTAAAATCAGATATCTCCTTCCCTTTTAATATTATTAGTGGAAATCTTGATACTGGTTATCAAAAGGCAGTTACTGATCGTGTTATGTCGGGTGTTATTCTTACTAACTTACATAATGATGTATACGGGCCTGACATGGAAAGGCCAATGCAGGGCCCGTTTACAAACTACGCCGTAGGTGGCCACCAATCGCGCCATGTAAGGTTAAATAAAGCCGCAGTCGGCTCAAGTTTCCCAGCTGGGGAAATATCAATGAATACTATTTCCTCAATTGAGGGCAGAACCGTAACCATAAGTGACGGTGGTACGTCTGTACAATTTATATTTACTTCTTCCCCCAGTAACCCGGAAGATGTTGATATTGATGGTGATACAACCACAACAATGGAAAATCTTGTTGCTGCAATCAACTCGTATCCGGGTTTCACAATTAAAGCAGGTATAACATCAAATGGTACAGCTAGCTTAACAAATTTTGTTAATTCTCCCGATTATACAATTGGTAATATTGCAATCACCTCTACGGGCGCATGGATGTATGCTATAAGTGGAATGGCTGGTGGTTCAGGTGGTCTTGATCGCTGGGACACCAGACCAGAAGCTTGGAAAATACTCCTTGGTAAATGTGCTGATCCTCCTATATCGGGTGCAATTGGTATGGTTGGGCCTGACTACCCGCTACCAAACGCCCCACAATCGCTGGGCCAATATCCACACACAGCATCACAAAAAGCTGTTTATTACAGAGGGTTCACTGCTAAACGTCCTGTAAATATTAGAAACATTCAACATAGAACAGGTTCAACTATTCTGGGTAACTACACACACAATTACCAAGTGGTTGAGGCACATGGCGGATATTCTAACCCAAGACAGTTTATTGAAAGACAACCAAACTTACCAAAGAAAATATTTAGTTCATCCGCCGATCCAAGTTTTGTAAATTACCTTTCTAGCTCAACATCAATAAGAACATTGCTCGATATTCATCGTGGTTCACGAGACGGAATTTACAATGTTGAAACAGGCTCAGCAATAATCCTATCAGGCGCTAAACCACATACAGACTGGAGTGGCGATTATTCCACCGATTACTTACAAGGCGGTCTTGGATACTATGACCCGGCAACTAATCAGCCGAGAGTGCCATATACAGGCGGAGTAGCAACCACCAATAATTCAGTGTTTGTTTCTAAATTCAGCGCTCCCGGCGGCATTGAAGTTATGTCTAGAGGCTACCAAGATTTCAGGTCTGGAGAATTCTCAGTTTATAACGCGCTAAACAACAGAAACCTGACGGTTAAGCGTCCTTTCCAAGCACACCCAGCGCTTTCAGGCACACACCCTACGGGTCAGGTAATTATAATAACCTCTCCCGATGAGGCCGATCAGATTGCTTTAAATGATGGTGACACTCAAAGAGTGTTTACATTTAAACGCTTGTCTTATACAGTCAACGATACCACCTTTGTGGGTGTGAAATCAGATGCTGCAGGAACAATGCAAGAATTTGTAACAGTTCTTAATAGACAAGAAGGTTTCCACATTCGTGCATCACAGCTCACAGACTCTACTGGTACGCTTATTGCCACTGCAAGCTTGGTCAATATTAAACATTATGAAAAAGGTAATCAGCGTATATTAGTAACTTCTTCATTCTTTGATAACACCGATATGGCTGGCGGAACAGACGGTCCACAAGTTGATGGTATCAGAGGATTTGACATTCACGGTAATGATTACGGAATGTACAACCATGCTGCACGTCATGCTGCAAGGTTCTTCCGTGATTCAGTTCTGCGCCCAACAGATCAAGGTGCAACGTATCAAGAAGCACCCTCATTCCACAGGGTCCATAGAAATAACATTGCAAGAATTAAAATGGCGACAGAAAGGTATGATGCCCTCTTCGAAGGTCCGGAACTCAACAATGAAAACTTTGCTAGATCAGAACAATTAAGCTCTAGTAATACCTTTATGCTCGCGAGCAACAACAACAGCCAAGGCAGACTCTCAGGCACTCTGTTCCCCGCTATCACCGGTGCTGGCGGCCCCGGACGTAGTGTGGATGTCGCCGGCCAAGGTGGTTCCGGTTTCACGTGGTCTGGCTGGGTTAATTTTGGCAGCACAAATGCAAACACAGATGAGTGCTTGTGGGCTATCGGAAATAGAACTGGCAATACACCTTTAATGAGACTAGAAAAAAGAACAACTTCAGCGGTTGCACAAACCGGTGTTGACTGGAAACTTATAATTGATGCCAGAAATAACAGTGATACTGGACAAACTGTTACATGGACATGGCGCATACCTCCTACTACCGATTTTTCAAGCAGCTGGAACCACGTAGCATTAGTTTGGGGTAGCCCAGATGACGGAACAACCAGAGCCCAGCCACCAGCGAATGGTGATGGAAGCAGAACAACTGGTACTCTTAAGACTGCAGATTCAGGCGCCACTTTTTACGTAAATGGCTTGTCTCAATCATACCACAGTTTTACGCCTACCAGTAATCCCCACAACTATGAAGATCGAATCGGTACTAAAACTAACTTTAAAGGCTTCTCCTCCGCAACACTGAGCGGTAACACAGCCTTCATTCTTGGTGGTGCAATTACGGGCGGCGGTAGCAATACCGACGCATTGTTCGCTGATATAGATGAGTATTCCTTCTGGGAGATTGCGCTAGACAGCGGTAGTATTCAGGAACTTTATAATAACAGAATTGTATGTGATATCACGGCCTCTACGTTGTATGAAAACAGTGGTTCATTCCTTTGGGATTGGCTCAGGTTCGAGAGTGCCGCAGATGAAAACAAATTTGTTGTTGATTCTGACAATCCGGGCACATATAACGCTTCGTCTAACTGTCTTATAGGATTTAACACTAGTTCTTGGATTCCGATGGGTAATGCCGGCGGACCAAACTGGACAAAATCGGCGGACAACTTCCTTACAGGATGTCAACCTGTATACATTAGACATTACACCACAACAACCTTCACGTGTAGCAACGTATACGACAACCTCAACCAATTCCATCCGATTCCAAGAAGCGATCGTCAGTATTCATGGTTTACGGGCGCAATGGAGCACACCGATCCATGTAGTTATAACTTCAGATATTCTGGCTTTATGCCATTGTTTGGAGAGCAACAAGGTCGCTACTCTGCATCTTCTGGTTGGGAGCCATGGCTAACAATGATATCGGCTAGTGATTTTGGAGTTTTTGATAACGGTTCTGCATGGGCTCCTCAGAACGCATTCGGGGCACCTAAAAAATGGGCTGAAGAACAGGGCTACATTTCATCTAATAAATGGACACCGCAAGATTTTGTTGGGCTTAATACTTTAGTTTATGAGCCAATAACATCCTCGTTAAATATCTTGGGTTACCCCCTCTCAACCAAGCTTTTTGATGAAGATAACGAAAATGCCGGCCAATATAGAAATAAAGTTAAAACCGGCTTTGTTGGTACTTTCAGAGGTACAGTCAGCGGATCCGGCCTTGGATCAGGGTTCAAATACTGGGCGTCTACACAGGCACCTGGGTATATTTTTAATTCCTTAATGCTCAAACGTAATGGTCCATACGGATACGGTACACATGCACAAGTTCGTCGCAACCCTAACCATCCTGTGCTGCGTAATGAAAGATCCTCAAGTGAGATTTCCATAATAACAACAGCCGAAAGAGATATCATGAGTGGAAAACTCACTCTTTCACCGCCGTCTTGGGATCCAGATGGTGGAAATGTAATCGGCCAAAAAACAACAACGGCAGTTACAAACTTCACATTACCGGTAGTATCAATGAGAGGTCGCCCAGCAATTTACAATTACACACCAAATGTCGCGACTTTATTCTGTGGTGAGAGCGCAGCTCCATCTGGTAAATCAATAACATTAAAGGCAACCGACAATAACCTTAAAGTATTTTTCAATTCTAATGGCCTCAACACATATACAGATATAGATCCTGTGGAAATTTTGACACCTCTTGACTATCTTCTACTCGCTACAGATGGTGAAAGTAAAACATGGGCTGATCCAAACTATTTGATACACGCAGAGAATATTTTCCCATCACAACGTATGGAGTTCGTATCGTCATCGAGACGAAGAACGAACTATGATAACTTATTCTGGCGTGATTCACAACCAGAGCGCGTAACACTGGGCAATACAATACTTAATTCTGCTGGTATGGTCGTTAGCCAAAGTGCTTGGCCTTTGGACGCCCAAGAAGATTTCTTGACACGAACTGCATCGGTTGCTAGTCCATCCGCGCTAATGGTTGGCTTCAACCCAATCCTCCCAAACAATACCCAAAATCCTGCGGGTGATGACGCTATTTCGGGTACACCGGTTGAAAGACAACACGGCGCCCTCAGATCTGTTGGAAAGGCAGGCGAGCTTCAAAATAATTATACACAGTTTTATTATGATCCGAACCGACCGATTTTTGGCACCGGGTTTCTTACATGGCTAACAGCTCCAAACACCATCGGCCCCGGCGCTTTATACGCACGAAAGCAAATGTTAGAGGCCCCAAAAAGTGTCGCCGGCCCTTCTGGCATGCTTATTCCTCAAACTGGAAACATACCAGTACCTGTTGATAATCTCGCGTGGGATGGCACCACACAATCTACCATGGTTGGATTTTTCAAAGATACAATTGATGTTGCATGCGGAGAGGCTGAATGGGAAGCGGGCCCGCAAGCAGGCATTATTGAAATCTCTAGGTCACTAGATGGCAACAAACATCCTGTGTTTAAATCTTATGAATCCAAGCCATGGTATAATAATTACCAAGATTTCCGAGATGATATTCGCGTATTAGCCAAAGATTATGTTATTGTTCCGGAATTTAGAATGAGTGAGCATGTTGAAGACTTATTGAAGGAACATTGGTCCAAATTCATGGATTACTTAGAAATTCCCGGCACTGCAATGACCGCTAAAACATCTTCATTTTACAGGGATTACACTAACTCTGAAAAATTAATGTACGCTCGTGATTTAAATAAGAAAACCACGATGACTCCAAAAGAAATAAGAATTACTGTTTCTGCGGTTAAAAAATTCAACCCATACAAAGGCTTTTATCCCGCACAAAGAACTATTGATCTAACTGCACAATTTAGAGAATCCTTTGCCGATAGCATAAACTCCTCGTTCCAGTATTATAACACACTTTCTCTTGTTGAGTTGGATGTCAGTAATCATAACAAAAAACTTCTTGGAGGCCCCACCCGGCCAATTATGCAAGCACTGTTTTCGCCGGGTATCACCTTTAATGCTATTAAATCTGGATTAGCAGTTGATTATCCAATTTTAGGGGCCGGAATTCGCAAACCAAACGCAATTAGTGAGTATTCTACTGGAAATGGCACGGATGTTTTCCATGCATTTAATACTACTCTAGACGGTGAAATTGGTGGAATAACAATATCTACTGCAACTCAGGACGGCTCGAGCTGGACCGAGGGTGCTTTCTGGGATCAACGTCTACCATTTGAATCGGTCATTGATCCCACTGAGCATATGATGGGAGTATCAATTACAGATAATAATTGTCATCCTTCCGGTGCTCTTCCGTATACTGCATCAATAGCTAGAGACGGAGATCCTTTATACTCATTAATGGCCAGAAATTTCTATGGAGAAACGGCCAATTTCTTCCTGCAACAAAAAACGTACACTACCCTAAAATCTAGAGAAATACCACAGGAAGGTATCTTAGTTGCAAGTGGCACCTATTGGGGTGCTCGTATCAAGTTGCGACGTTCAATGAGCGGAACTCGTGACTACTCATATACACCTACTTCGTTCGGCTATAGATATGGAGTTTCTGGTAAAGGCGGAGTCGCTACTGGCTCTGCCCACGCATCCGGCCATTCCGGTGATGAACACCGTAATGTATCATGTTCGTTAGGAACTACTGGCGGCCGCCGCTTGTTGCATAATAGTGCATCTGATTCATCCGCCGCCGCAGATAACGGATACGGAATACCAATTGTTAGATTTGGGCTGGGCGAATATCCATTACCGCAAGATCCAAACCAATATTCAGGAAGCCAACAACGTGAAACGTTCACAATGTACAGTAGAACAACTGCATTTGGTCCTCCTGTCGCAACAATTGGAAATAGCTCAAATCGACAAACAAATACAAAGAATGCACTTTCAATGTCGTGGTCTGGTGCTATGGATTGTTTTAGAGGCTTTAACTGGTCATTCACCCCACCTTATTACCATGGTGAAGCATGGTGTGACATTCTGTTTTACCCGGACGAGACTAAAAGATACACGGCTGATGAAATTTTGGTTAGATCACAAAAGATATACTACAGAGCTGATCCGGGTCCTGAAGTTAAGTATGTCAAGCCGGCCACCCTTGAATTTACTCTTCCGGCAATTATTCCAGATAATTATCTTGGCAGTGAACACGCCTACACCGGTGGTGGTCGCATCATAAACGACATGGCGATGCAGTTAAGCGCTAGCTTCAACTTGTTTGGTATTGAAAGAATTCCTTTCCAAGCTGCTGATGCTATGAGCTTATTATCAGAAACACGAAATGAAACTAAAGGTATGCGATGGGTCATCAAGCCTAAATTTGAAACTCCGATGCTAAACTTCAATTCTCCAATTAGAGCGACTACCGTAGGCTCTGGTTCGTTGACATTGCCTGAGTCATATGGCTCAGCTTCTGTCCCTCGCGGTATGTGGCATCAATTTGGAATTGTTGAACCAGACCAGAGAAAAGGTATTTTTGTAGAAATTGGAGATATTCCAAGACAATGGTTAGCCCACCATTATAATGTTGTTAATTTTAATAGTCCTTATAACAAGTTTAATTGTGGATTTGCTAATGATCTTTTATCTAACGGTAACCGATTAAAAGATAGAATGAAATCTCTCACAAATCTTTTTGGATTTAATTCTACGCGCAAAACAGCACGCTTAGGCCAACTTGCTACAGAACGTACTATAAAAGAAGCTGTAGTACTGATTCCCTATGTAACCACTAAAGAATTTGATAGCCAGCTTACAACTCACCCTGAGCAAGCTGATGATAGAGCTTTGGATAGTTCTAAACAATTCTTTGGGCTTTCCCCAACTGCTGTGCAAGCTGCTATCACTGCTAATGCTACCAGCACACTGGGCGCAGATTTAGATGTTGCTGGAGAATCAGTTAGAAAACTTATTGCCAAAATGGATAAATATATTTTACCACCCGAGTTTGATTTTATTAGAAATCCTGAAACTACACCAATTGTTATGTATATTTTTGAGTTCTCTCATAAATTTGACAAAGATGATTTATCTTATATGTGGCAAAACCTTGCCCCACGAGATTATAAAAAGATTAGGTTTGAAGAACAATCAATCGCTCACAGATTAGATACTAGCGAATTGCTGAATGCTAATCACCTCATGGGAACGATGCCCATGGGAGGCACTATAGTTGAAGTGCCTGACGTTCGCTGGATGGCATTTAAAGTCAAACAAAAAGCGGTTGGCGATTATTATAATCATGTTTTAGAACAAGCAGGAGAGGCTCTTGGTAAAGTTACCGGTATTCAATTTGTCGGCGTAGACGGCGCTAGAACTAGGTATCCCGGCGGCGGTGTTATTATTGGCGAAGATGAGCCTACTGGATACCTTAGCATGGGCCCCGGCGGTGGTGGTGGCTCATCTGCGGGAGGCGGCGGCGGTTCGACTGCCGAGGAAGAAACAGGTACTAGTGGCGCCCCCGGCGAATTAGCGCCAGCCCAGCCACCTGTGCAAGCATACACAGCTCAATATAACTGGCCTTATGACTTTGTTTCAATTGTTGAAGGCATCAAGGTCGATGTTGAATTATTATTTGATGATGAATCTAATATTGCCAAATCTCTCATAAGGGAACGCGCGGACCCAACCAGTACACAGCCTTTAACATCAGGGGACACCCTTGCTCTATTGGCCGATGCAGTTCGCGCTGCTCCGATGCCGGCTCCGCTTAACACTCAAGCAGCTGCAGCAGCCGCTCTTGCGCAGCTTGCCGCTAACAACTCTGATCTGCTTCCGATGCCAGTAGCACTAGCACCTGCGCCACAGCCCCCGGCTCCAGCAGGTAGATTGCCTAGGCCATCCGGTCCCCCGCCACCACCACCACGTCCACGTGGGAGCGCTCCGATGCCTCCTAGGCCCGGCGCTGCCCCTCAGCCACCAAGCCCCGGCGGCGGTGGAGGTATGGGCGGTAGCGGCGTGACGTTTGGTCCTGTAGGCTCATATTAACGTTAAATTCAATAAACCACTAATTATTAAAGGAAATAAAAATGGCCAAGTTTCTAAATAAAAAGCAAGATGTGATTGATTTTAAGCTAACCTCATATGGTAAGCACCTTTTGGGCCGCGGCAACTTTAAGCCTTTTTATTATGCATTTTTTGATGATAACATAATTTATGACTCTCAATATTTTGGCCGTAGTGAAGTTCAATCTGAAGCACGTAAGCGAATTAAAGAAGAAACACAATATTTAGAGGGTTTAACTTTATTTCGTGATCTTGAAGAAATTAATAATCGCGATGGTATAGGGGAGGTTAACTTCTTCTCACAGGATATCGAGCCAGCGCTAGAAACACCAAGAAAAGATATATTTAGGTTTGATCAGATGCTAGGTGATGCTTACCTGCAAGGTGGGGCACAAGTGGCACCTGCATGGAAAGCTGTGTCATTAAGTACAAAAATTCTTTCTAGTAGTTTTTTAGACGCTCAGAACAACTCCAGAGTTCCACAGTTACATTTAACGGCAAGTTATAAATTATCGACAGTGCCGTCTGACTTGTTTTATCAAGATTCATTTAATTCGTTAGAACCCAGAAAATATGAATTAGCAACTACTGAATTTGTTGATAACAAAATAATTTTTTTAGAAAGAGAAGACCCATTGTTTTATTTTGAGGAACTTAACACGCAATTGTTAACTAAAAACTTTGAAATTGAAGTTTTTGAATTTAACGATAAAGTAACAGGAGAAGAATTTCAACATCTTAAAAGAAAATACTTTCCACCTGCGTTAACTCAAATTGTTAATGGTTATATGACAGCACCCACAGATCCCCACAATAATCCTTTAGAATCTTCGGGAGATGGATATTCAGTAAATATTGAAAAATCTTTAACCCCTCAAGAGGTTAAATACTTTTTTGATTTAGTGCTTGATGCTGATGTTTCAAGAGAATTGGCGTGTAAAGCTGCTGAAAAATTTAATAAAACTTCATATTATATTGATTTAGATTTTAATTGTGATTTTGATGAAGAGGAAGATGCAATGTTTGATATTTATGGTAGTGCGACGGAGGCAGAGATATGTCTAGATTAGTTTTAAGTGGTGATTTGAACAAAAACTTTGGTGAATTTTTTCCAACTCCTTATATTGAAAGAGTCATACTCAGGACATTCACTGATGCCGTTCTCGGTGACACGCGCGGAGCCTTTAATATGGACATTGAAGGTTCATTGCTCTTCACAGTACCAGAATTTGATCCTGCTGTCCCAACTAACGATATTGATTTTGTAAGGGAAATCGTTGAAAAATTGCAGTTCTACTATATTGTCACTAAATCAACAGCAGAAGGTTCGGCTCTTTTCGATAAGTTACGAGAACATAAAGTTGATTTTGGGCTACCCTATGAAGAATTAGGTGCATATAGAGATCAAACAACTGGTTTACCGGGACCAAAACAACAGCATGAAGAACAACTGAGAAAATATACCGAGGCTACAGGTGTGGATTTTTCAGCTGCAGAAGACACTGTTGATGAATTATCTCTATTGCTCTACGATAATTCTATTTTAGTTGAATTACTTAAAGAACCAGCAGTGACATCTTATCAGAATATAGGCGCTCACACAACTGGTTATGATCCAATAAATCCAAACAAAGGTGTCTCTTACGACATAATTCATATCCCTAAAGAAAATATTATGAATTCATTGCAAAGCGGAAACTATACTACATTTTATGCCAAATCTGGACATAAAGTTCTCAAAGTAATGTTTAGACAATCCCACAATACTGTTGTTAAGGTACCCAAGCAAGTGCCCTTGACAAACGAAGAAAGGCTCATGGCCGGGACGCTTGGCGGTTGGGAATATGTTCAGGATCGAATTAAGTACCGGTATGAAGAATCTTATAATGCAAATGTTAATTTGCTAGCGTTTACTAGTATTCTAACACCAGAACAACTGAGAGAAACAAGCATCAAAACAAATGCTGCTTTAGGCATGCTTTTTGGAGATGTTGCTTATGAAAAAATTCTTATAGATGGCGCCATGAGCCAAGCTCAAATTGAACATAGCTATTTTGATATAAACAACGACATTTACGGAGATACACCACTCCGTGCTTTTGACGGCCGTTATTACAAATCTCAAACTATAAATCATAAAACAATTGTTTACGAATTTACAAAACTTATGGACCGATATCGTGCTTTGATGGCTCCAGAAAGAAAAGCAACTTTTAAAGCCACAGTACCGGGAAGTTCTAAACCAATGAATGATAGCGATAGCGCAGATCCTCTTTTGGAGGCTTCTATAGAATCAATGGCATTTGCATTAGCAAAATTTGCAGCATCACCACATCTACTGACTCATCTTAGAACAGCTCGGCGTACTATTTTAGATCGTTCATCTGGAACAACAACTGGGACATTTTATTATGAGACTGGCCAATTACTTAATAGAGTTAATAATATCGTGCTTGGCGGTACTGTATTAACTAAAAAACTAACTATCAATGCTAAAGTAACAGATGAAAGAAAATATCGCAATGCGGGATATGAATTGCCAAGACAAGTCCCCTTAACAGGCGAAGAACTACTAAATAATTTTATGTTTGGCAGAGAAATAGTTTGGACAGATGAGCCATCCTACAGAGCAAACCTTGCCGACTACATCTCGGGTGAAACATTTGGTGGTACCCATATTGGCCCCGGCGAACCAGATGACTTGAGTGACCGCGCTAGTTATGGGGATGAAGCAGGCAACATCAGGTATAATTTTGAAATTAATGCTGAGGGTCACTTGGTTGTTTACATGGACACAATGCTAGGCAGAAAAGTGGTTAAACTTACCGATCCAGAGTATGCTGGGATATTCCAAACAAATTATTTTGCTAAAGAAGAGTACAGTGTTTCCTTCGGCTATTTTTTGTATGATTGGCAACAACATATTTGCAATAATTCATTTATCTCTAAAATAGTTGACGTTAGATCTTTTCAAGAACACTTTGGCAATGATTTGTTACAAAAATATTTTGTACCTAAAAAAGCAGTATTAAAAAAATATATGCCTGTAACAATTAGGAGCCCTGACGATTTCCCTAGACTCGCAATACCAACCAATCCAATACTCACGTATACCAGAAATCTTCTAACAAATCCCGGTTATGACCCGAGTGCAATATATAATCCGAGTGCTACCACATGTACGGTTGATCGTATTGAAGGTTCAGGTCCATCCACTTTGGGTTTAGATGTGAGCTTAGCAGCTTTTCCTGAAAAAGTCACTACGAACAAAGGACAAATTCTACAACATTACCTAACAGAGAGAAATCTTGGCTTCTGCTCTGACGCCACTCAAGCTTCAAATAGTAATGGTAAATTGATAGCTTTTGAATTTCAAAATTTAGATCAAGAAGCAACTCTTGGTTTGCACCGTGCAAGAGTTGGAGATAGATACGATTATGAAGTTGAAGTACATGATGGCACCAAAACTGCGTTTGTCGAATTAGTTAAACATTATTACTGGATGGGACAAGCTTTGAGAGAATACTTATTAGAAGCAACTGAAGAATGTAGCTATAATAATATTGATGGCGTATTTAACGATTTCTTTGCTGAATCTTTGGAGGCTAAATTTGCTAACAATCCCGGCTCAGCCCCATGGCTAATGACTGCAGTTGCTTACATCAAGCATGTAGATTTCATGACTAATAGATACAACGGCGATGAAACACAAATGTTATTAGCAACTCGCAATCTTGTTCAAAATATAGCCCCAAGATCTGGCACTTTAGACAAAATTAGAAGTTTTTACTATAACTATATTGATTTTTATGAGACATATTATTCTGAGGCCTCCACAATTGGAAGAGTCTTAACAGATCCAGAATACACCACAGTACACGGCGACATAACTGGCAATAGTTCATATGCCTCTCCATATGTACAAACACTAACATTAAGCAATTCTTTTACTCAAGTTAGCTATGCAAATCAAAGCGAGACTGATCGCGATGCTTTTGTAAGTGTTATTAATGCAGAACAATCAAGATATGATGAGGCCTCAAGGCTCATGCAAGCCGAACTGGCTGCTGCTAAAGGTGCTGTAGCTGCAGATATTAAAGAATTGTTTCGCCAAAGAAATCTGTTATACGAAGAAAAACTACAATATGAAGCTGACAGAATTCATATCAACGGTGGCTGCCAGTATGTTTGGTGGTGGGACGCTTGGAACGATACCGCCGACTTTTCACATGTGGGCCGGAGCAGCGGAGGCGAATACAAAGATTATTATGGCACAAAAGATGAGTTTAGTGATATTGACCCATGTGGGATCGCGAATGATAAATATGGATATGTTTGGATTGATCCACACTATCAAGATGATGTTGTAGGATGGTATGATGTTGAAAAATACGGAGAACCATCGTATTATGCCTCTTATAGGCGTGATTCAGAAACTATCAGGTGTCTAGTACAAAGAAGAGCCTATCGCTATAGAACGGAAGATCATCGCATAGCTTCCCATGGCGAAAGAAAGTACGGTGGCTTTGCAGGCTCACCGGTTGGCGGCGGTGAAGTATATAGCGAGTCCATATTTCCCGATGACATAAAAAGTAGTCTTAAGTACTGGAATGCTGATTTTTCTTATGTTCCCGGCGAACACCATCTTCCGGGTTTTGACATTATTCAAGGTTATAATTCTTACACATCGTGGCTTGACCGCACAGAAAACTACTCCGATCCATGGAACTATTCTGGCGCCCCAAGCTCGGGTGCTTATAGAGGAACAGGCCAAGATTTTGAACACGCTATGGATCAGGCTAATACGGGCTTTGATCAATCCGGAGAATCGGGTACAACAAGTAATATTTCTAGAGGTCATGTTGGGTATCACCATGAAGGCGAAGGTGAAGCACCACCAGCCCCACCGCACCAAGGCGACCCGCCGCCGGCGCCACCGGGTGGAGTTCCGGCCCCTCCGGCGCCCCCTGATGAATAGACAAATTATAACAACTAACACTAATTATAAAAAAGGAGCTAATACGTGCCAAAACAGATAACAGCCAAACAATTAAACAGAGCAGAAAAATCCGTTGGCAGTACAACTGGCCAGCGATACATACATACAAAATGTCCGGGTTGTAAGCGCACATCCGGAGCAAATCAAAATGTTCAATTTCTAAAACAAATGAGAATGGACTTGGGTGATAAAGGATTGCTCTCCGAGGCGCCTGATAATAGCACAGCAAATGACGATGCCATAGGTCTTTTAAACTCATTGGGGATTGGCTATGTAACAGACGCACCACAGTCTCCAAATCCCAAATCTTCTAACGACAATGCAGTACCATTTACTGCTCACACTTCGCTTTTAGAATTAGAAACTGATACTACCTCAATTCCTAATGCAAAAATATTTGATGATGTCAGTTTCAAGAAAAAATCGACCGTCCCAATTATGGTGCCGATTAATAAGCTGTACAAGTCTCCTGATGAACTTGGAGCCACTGAACAAAGCAATATTTTTAAACCAGATGATAACCGGTCAAATGTTGAAAGACGACGCCAGCTTTCCGCCAGAAAAAAAGAAGAACCTAACCTTATTAAGCTAGCAGAGAAATTAGTTCAACAACAAAAAAGACTCAGCAGGGGCTCAACAAAATTGGTCATGCCGGTTTTTAAAATAACATTTAGGCAGCAAGGTGAATAATAATGTTTAACGAATACGAAGATGACCAATTCGTGGCGGCCACCAAAGAATTGGGTAGTGCTGATGAAGTTAGAAAATTAGTTGAAGCATCTGAACGAATGCAAGGTGATCAACTGGTCACTCCGTTCTATCAGCCATCGATCGATCCTGACGATCAAAACATTGTCTTTTCTACTGCCAAAGTAATTTCAGGATATAATCAAGAAACATTTAGTCCTCAAATCGCCAGCAGCAATGAAAGCAGATTATTGGCCTTTAGTCAAAGAACTAATTCTGAAATTGCTATTGGGTATGTAAGAAATAGTGTTTATAATTCAATAGCGAACGGCGACCCTCAATTTACTACTACTTATTTCCCCATTGGTGATCCACCAATTATGGTTACTGTTAATACAAATAATGAAGACCCATTCGGGGATTTTTGGAAATGCAAGCATGGCCCAACAGGAGCGGGTCTCATTTTCGCCAGTGACGATCGTGCTCCTATAGAAGGCGCCATGGAGGCCCCGCCTGACGGCTCTATTGATTTCCCGGACGATTATGAACCTAGCTCTAGCGATGACGATGCTGAAATAGAAAATGATAAAAAAAATGTTATAATTACAACCACGGATGGTGTAAAATACTGTATGCCTTATACACAATGTAAATTAGTACATTCAACAAGAACTGAAAAAATGAATAGGTGGGCCCAAGAACAGCATGATGGCAGGATGGGCTTCACAAAGGCCAACAAATATTATGATCCATTGACTAAAGAAATTGTTCTATCAACGAAGGGTACAGTCGCCGCGCGCATTTTACCTTTTAAGGACCAACTTTACAGAGTCCGCCAGCGCCAGAGTGTTCAATCATTTGATGTTCCTATACCCTCTTCTCTCATTGATTCAATGACATATGACCCAGCGACTCCTTTAGACCCATACGGCACCTCACCGGGAAACTTTCTTTCTTTATTTAAAGAAGAGAATCTTAGAGCCAATTATAAAGCTGCGCAATTGCCGCGTGAAAATGAATACAAAGTAACATATAATGTGGTAGAAGGCGAATCACTACAAAGCAGATTTGGTCAAGATTATGATTTAAGTACAACATTGAACAATATCTATATAGGGTTGGCAACTTTTTTGGCTACTACTTTTATTGAGGTTGCATATACATTTAAGAAAGTTGATGCACAAAAATTAACACCTGAACAAGTCACCCCAGCAAACTTAGCTTTTGCAGCTGGAACTAATGTAATTAATGCTGTTGCCGGCATGGGTATTGAACAAATTACTACTGCGGGGTATTATCCATCTGATTATCTTGATTCCTATGGAACCGAAGCATATAGAGTTCCTGAGCCGCCTGCAGGAGGCTTCTACGACTACGATTACTATACACGCATGGCAGACATGGTTCTAGAACCAACGGAAGATGGTGGCGATATGACAGATGCGTCTGCCCTTGCCGACGACTTAGGGTCGATGTACTAAAATGAGTATTTTTTCAAAAAAAGTTAGATTTTTTAATGAAAACATGATTTCTGGATCGTCTGATTCGTTACGTACAGCGCTTGGTGGCGCTTGGCACATGGTAAGTTCTTCCGAAAGAGGCTTCCAGTACACAATAGATTATAATAAAATTATTTCTACGTATGGGCGCAGCGCCCCAAGAACCCCAGACCCCGGATCATATACTAATCCATATATATCTTTTGCACTAAGATTTAACCATGATCATGATGTAATTAAAGATCAATACTACTCATCAAAAACTGTGCAACCTGTCATAAAATATCCTATTAGGTTATATGGGACAAACGAACTTTTAAAAAACGATACCCATTGGAAATCAGTTTTGGCCGGCGGCACTTTTGATAATCAACAATATCCCGGTATTTTTAGTGGTGAGCAGTATTTTGATCATTGGTTTGATTATAAAATACCATATGAAAGTTTAGAATTACGACAATCTAATTTGGAAAATAAAAACTCTTTTTCCCATGTTGATATAGGTTACAACTACAATTATTACTATAAAGAATACGAAGATTATTTATCCTCGGTTGAAAACGAACGCTTAATACCAAATGCATATATTTTACAAACAATTAGCAAAATTGATGATTTTTATAGAGCCTCTAATGAACAGCCGGCAGTAGATTTAGAAGAATATAGTTATTCGCAATGTAACGCTAACATTTTAAATTATTTAAATCGCGAAGGTTCTTGGCCAGCCTCAGATTTCACCGAACTTTTGAAGACCACAAGTGATTATCACAAGATGATGTCAGCAAAACCAACAGAATTTGCCTACATGGATGAGTCCGCTACTCTTAAAAAATATTTCAATACTTTGGGAATTTTAAATCTAGAAGATAAAACTAAAGAATACGCTAGTGAAAAACTAAGACATATAATTATTGATCATGATGCCGTACTTGGTGAGTTTAACGAGCTACAAAACAACAAAAAAGCACTGCCAATGTATGCTAAAGTAAAATTACCACCTGCAGGCGCAGGCCTTATTACAGACAATTTAATTAAAAACGACGCATCAGCCAAATTTTTATCTACAATTAAAGAATTGTTTGTCGATGAAAGCATTACAACAATTAATTATGAAACTACAAACTTCACAATTCAAGAGACAACAAATTTAAACCCTAACAAAGAAACTAATAATTTTTATGGTATGGATATTAAAAATGTTGATATGGCTAGACTTTTGTTTCATATGAGAGAAAGTTATTTAAGCACTTCGGATAATTTTTATTGCATTGGCAATAAAAATAAATTATCAAAAAGAGCTGTGTATGATAAAACTGGATATTTTAGACACTTAAACACCATTGCGATGACACATGCTATAGCAGAATTTCTTGACCACGCGGATGACGATCATTATTTAGAACAAATTAAGAGTCCATATTTTGAAACAGCAGCTGAGTCAAAGCTTGTTGAAACAGTTGCTTATAGAATTGAAAAAATCGGAGGACCTGCGAGCGGTGATAGTGAAACACAAGAAGTGTTACAAAACTTCTACATTATGAATGATCACCAAATTCATAGAGCAGAAATTCTTGATACACAAGTCAAATATGGCGAAGATTACACATACAAAATTTATGCATATGTGATTGTAAATGGATACCGCTATCAAGCTAGCGACCTTCGTGTCACTAAAACTATATCTGATTTATCAGTTCCAAATGTAGAATATCCGATTAATCTCTCGGCACCTCCAATGCCCCTTGGCCGGACCGGCCCTACTGGCGCGCCAGATGCAATAAATAATAACCTAGCACCTTTGTATTGTCTTGAATTTTATGATCCATTCACTGGAGAAAGGAAAGATAGGCTCGTAACTGAGTTTAGTGACGTGCAGGGCATGTCTGTTGCTGCAAGGTCTCTAGAAAACCAATTTGCTACTGAAGCTCAGGTTGCAAGTGAAAATTATAAATACTTAGCGGATTTTAACCTAACAATTCAGCCATCAGTACGATTGCTTGAATTGCCAATTGCGTCAAAGACTATCAGAATCCTAGATCACCCTCCAAATCCCGCATATGCTTTGCCGTTTCACGTACACGATACTTCCCATAAGATTGGATTTGATATTGAATATAGGGGATTTGAAAAATTACCATATCCGGAGTGCCTAACAGAGAACGAAGAAGAAGATAAAAAGAGTTATTTGGCTTCCAATAGCTTAACAAGCGAAGACCCCATAGAGTTTGAATCGGTTGCTACAGCCCTTGATTTGGAAATTTACAAAATTGATTATTTGCCAAAAAGCTATAAAGATTTTGAAGGAAACCTTGTAACTACCATTAATTTACATAACCCTAAAGCTATGGCTGAGACCGAGTACGATGACGGCAGCATGAGCAGCAATGCATCGACGTTTCCCGACGATCCGCCGGCGCCCCCAACTCCAGTAACTCCCCCGGCTACGCCGTTATCAGAAATGTCGTTAACGAGCCCCGGTGCGAGCGCTAGCCCGAGAAAACATACAGGTCTCCCAATTTCTGCTCTTGGTTCTAAATCACCAGAAGTAGATAGCCTTGTACTTAAAGATACATCAAATTCTATAGACGCACTATTTTATGACAAAATTGAACCAAATAAAAAATATTACTATGCTATGAGATTTTTAAATGAAAGAGGAGAACCCGGACAGTTCAGTCCAATCTATTGCGCTGAGCTTATAAATGATGGGGGATATTTGTATGGCTTGTTTGATACATTGTACCTAAAAGACTTAGAAGCAGATAAAAAATCCATCAACACAACTAAAGATTTTAAAAAACTATTTAATCTTGTACCGAACATCCAACAATTACTTTTGGATGATGGAGACGTAGATTATAGCAAACCGGCAAATAGTCAAAAACAAAAAATCAAAGTTGGCCTTGTTGAAAGCGCATTGTGGGATAAAACATTTAAAATTAGATTAACATCTAAGAAGACCGGTAAAAAAATTGATTTAAACATTACTTATAAGTTGTCAAGGTGATAAACAATTTTGTCTACTATTTATCAGGAGAGAGGAAAATAAATGGCTTTTTTAGATAACAGCGGAGACATTGTTCTCGATGCAGTATTAACAGATTTAGGTCGTAAAAGAATGGCCGAAGGTACCTTTAGAATTACACAGTTTGCGTTAGGTGATGATGAGATTGATTACAGAATTTATAACAAAAATCATCCGTCTGGCTCAGCTTACTATGATTTGGAAATTTTACAAACACCAGTGCTTGAAGCTTTTGCTTCTTCAAATGCAAACATTAATTATGGTTTAGTTAGTTTCAACGGTAATCTAAACTTACTTTACATGCCGACACTTAAAATATGGAATAAAACAATTGGTGTTAGTGGCCCAGCAGTTCAGAGAACTAGTGGAAATGTGTACTACGTTGGTGCTAATGCAACAACTGGTGACGCCCTTAAGGCAGCTTTGGACACGGATTTCGGAGCCGGGAATGGTACAGGATACTATCAGACACCGGGCTCCGGTGACACGGCGATCTATATAGAAACTGGTATTGATTCGCTTGGAGCTGATCCACCAAGAACGGTAGGCCGCACCAACAAGCAGGCTTATTTGTCAGATCAACACTTAATAGATAACAATATGGATATTTCAATGGATGCAAGGTTTATACCCAACGTTGCCTCAGCTAATCCAGCTAGAGCTGTGTGGTCCTATACATCAGATGGTGACGCTGATCTTCGCATGGAGGTCGGTACCCTGACTCGTCCGGGTCAAAATAGGATAGGAATTGGTAATTATAGGACCGCCATTGTACCTACAGTAACTACACAAATTTCCGCACGGAAAGACGGCACCTCAGAGCCAGATAATTATTCAATGATTAATGGACCCAGTGGCGTTATCACTTTCTTGATTTTTGGAGTGCATGCGGATCTTAAAGATAGCAATGCAAAGTATGCCTTATATGGTAAAACCGGACAAGATTTATTTGGTGATGGTAATACCTATGATTACGTTGATACAATGGTGTATGCAGTTGGCAAAACATCAGGTGTAACCGCACACATACCTATTAGGATCGTAAGGAAAGCATAATGGAGTTAACTAATGCCTAATCAATTTCAACCGTTTAATCTAAGTACAGATATTATAACGACAAAAACCCTGCTTCACGAAGCAATACCCATGACCGGCGCTATCTACAAATTTGGCACTGGTTCTTATATTGAAGAAAATATTAAGAATTTTAGTCATGGACAATTTCAGTCAGTCTATGACTACCCTTATCTGAGTTCATCAGCAAACCATATTTTTGATCTTGCAGTTGGTTATGATGAAGCATCCCCCCTTTCATCTTCTAACGCTGTTCAGAATGCTAAAAAAATTAATATGTATAATTCAATGGCACAGATTCTATTGGGCTATAGCAAAGACACTGGTGAATTTGTCGAAAGATTTGAGTCTGATTTGGATATTACAGACAACAGCCACCAAATGCTTAATGTGTTCTTTATTAATTTCAGTCGGCTTTTAACAAAAGACCAAATCAAAAAAGGTTCTTTTTCAATGACTATTGCTACTGGCTCAATAGCTGACGCTACAACAGCAGGTGCTGTATTGACCCTTGGTGATTTTAACGCTACTGACAATCAAGGCACGAAAGCAGCCCTTGGTGGCGAATATGGGGTTTTATATACAAGCTCAGTTGGCATGGAAGATCCCATAGGAAATGGAGTAGGAAACATTTTTTATCAAGCTGGAATTGCTGTGATCACATCATCCCTGTTTTCAAATGATTTAAGTACATCAACAGGGCCCTCAGTGTTAACAAACGCTCAAGTTCCCGGTGGTGGTGGAATTTTCTCGGAGCAAGCCGGCGATTTAGTGCAGAACATCAAGAGTGTTGTACAAACTCTTACTGGTTCTTCAATCTCGGGCGCATGTAATGCATTGCGACACAGAATAACGAACATTTCCTTCAACAACACTACAGAGATTAATTCAAACATCTACTTCTGTCGCGTGCCTTGGAATAAGTTTAACTATAGTACAAACCCAACTTATGTTAGTGGTGCGTCTATCGTTGTTAAAAATGTTGCTAGTGATGTTCCAATTTCATACATTACTACGATTGGTATGTATAGTGCTGCAGGCGAGTTGTTGGCGACCGCTAAGCTTTCTGAGCCACTGCGTAAAGATCCAACAAACGAATTAACTCTTCGCGTTAGGCTGGATTACTAAGGGGACCACTATGTCCTTCAAGAAATTCGGAGACAAAGATATTATTATTAACACAATGCGGGCCTATCCCCGCGTTGAGTTTTTAATTTTTGATAGTCGTGTATTCTACAATGGTATACCTGAGCAATCAGGTGTGTTATCACACGATGTCTATAATGTGCCAGAGGGACATATTAGTCTATATGAGTATAATATTGACAGGGTGATTGATAGGGGTACTCCGGGCCGGCCCTCGACTGCACAATCAATCTACCCTTTTATAACAAAAGATTCGGCCGGAGCTAGCTTTAGAACCGCAGCGCCTGCAAGTTACAGTAATGAATTTGTATTTGGCGACGTAATAACAAGTAGTTATCCTATGTCTGCATCAATACACCGCTACTACATGGCTAATCCTAGCCAGAGAGATACGGTGGTTGATAACAATACGGGTACAAGAACTAACGACGGCGCGCCACTACATCCGTTTTATTTTGCATTAAAAAACAGATTAAATTTTTATGGAAAAACTCGTAGTCGTCATTATTTAGTAGAAGACTCCGGCGGCGCTGTGGATTCTGCTGATGGCGAACATTGGAATTGGAATAAAGATAATCAAACCATCAATTTGGTTTCAATTCCATCAATATTCTATGGTACTCGTTTAAAGCCCGGCTCTGTATCTCTTAAGTGGTTTTTTACCGGTTCACTTATTGGTGAGTTAAGAGACGTTAAACAAAACGGTGAGCTTGTGCAAATTGGACCTGAAGGCTCTACTGGCTCTGGTTCTGTTGCTGGCGTGGTGCTTTACGATGAAGGCTTCTTATTGCTGACAGGCTCTTGGGATCTTGATGAAGTCAGCATACCAATCAAGAGCGACACAACAAGTGATCGTCCCAAGTGGTTATATTTTGCTGCAGGTGCGCTCGACGGTGTTAATCAATCCTCTGCCGGCGGTAATTTTGTATCTGCCTCGTTTAATTTATCCTTTAGGGGGCAAACAGATACACAAGTGCTTACTATGTTTACACACGCTAAGAAGGGCGAAGTGAACTATTCTAACAACCCTTCTTATTTAAAGTATGGGCAAACTAAGGTCTCAGTATCATCTTCAGCTGTTTATCAAGAAAATGAAAGTAGATTAATAGCTAATATTGTTTCTTCAAGTTTTATGGGACATGACGCCGATTTTAAAAGACAAGTTTATATTTCTAGAGTTGCTATTTATGATGAGCACAAAAATTTAATTGGTGTTGCAACTTTAGCCAACCCAGTTTTAAAAAACGAAGATGAAGATTATACATTTAAATTAAAGATAGATATTTAATGAAACCAATAACATTTGTAGCTCCAAAATTTTTAAAAGCCGTATCATGGGTAGTTGATATATATGCAATTACTCTGTGGCCTTTTATAATTTCAAAAGAGAAAATGTCAGAAGATGTTTTTCGGCATGAAACTATACATATTGCTCAACAAAAAGAACTTTTTGTGTTATTATTTTATTTGTTGTATGGCTGGGATTATTTAAAAGGTATGATAAAATATAAAAACAAACAAAAAGCGTATTTTCAAATTAGATTTGAGCAAGAAGCGTATGAGTTTATGTATAATGAGAACTATTTAGAAAACCGTCCAAAATACAACTGGCGTCACTATAAGGTGTAAGATGGTCTTAGGGATCGACATAAGCACAAGTATCACAGGCTTCGCTATTGTTGCTGATAATCAATTGGTATACTATGATTCAGTTGATTTAAGAAAATTTAAAGATGTATTTGACAAAACCATTGTTTTGAAAGAAAAACTACTTGATTTATATGAAATGTACCAATGTGAAAATGATAGTTCAATTAGAATAGGCCACTCTTCTTTCCCAATTGAACATATTTATATTGAGCAACCTTTTACTTTTTTTAATTCTGGCGGCTCGTCGGGAAAAACAATGGCTGCATTGCAAAAATTTAATGGTATTGTATCGTGGAACGTATTTGAGCTTTTTGAAATCAAGCCTAAATTTATTGGTGCTTCGTCTGCTAGAAAAGTAGCAGGCATCAAGGTTCCAAGAGGTAAAAAAGCAAAACAAGTTGTTATAGAACATTTACTAGAAACTGAGCCGGCGTTCAAGATTGAATACACACGGCATGGTAATCCCAAACCCGAATCATATGATAGGGCAGACGCTATTATTATAGCTAAAGCTGGATATCTTACAGAATATTCTTGACATTTTATTAATCCTGTGTTATCTTATACGGGATGTTCTTTCATCAACCTAGGAGAAAAAAATGAAAGCAGAAACAGGACATAGAGTTGCTGTCCATTACAGAGGTACTTTAATTGATGGTACCGAATTTGACAACTCACGCTCGCGCGGCGAAACTTTAAATTTTGATCTTGGATCCGGAACCATGATTCAAGGTTTTGAGGCAGCCGTTCGGGGCATGACCGCGGGAGAAACCACCACGGTCACGCTCTCACCTGAAGAGGCATATGGCCCGATCAATCCTCAAGCCTTTCAACCAGCACCAAAGGCTGCATTTGGCGATAATTTTGAGTTTGTTGTCGGTGATGTGGTACAAGGTAACGGACCACAAGGTACATTTTTGGCCAAAATTCATGAGATTCTTGATGATGAGGTTATGTTAAATCTTAATCATCCTTTAGCTGGTGAACAATTAACCTTTGAGATTGAACTCACAGAGATTATAACCGGTGAAGACACTCTTATTTCAGCAACAGCAGATGAAGAGGTCACCATGGCTAATTGGAATACTAACATGAAGAAGGCCGAACTTCTTGAGGTTGCAAAGTCACGTGGCTTACCAGTCAATACGCGCTCTACCAAAGCGCAAATTATTGAAGCGCTTTCAGCGTAACTAACCCCCGCTTCGGCGGGGTTTTTTCTTGACAACGGCGGTATCATGTGATAAATTATATTTTGAGGGCGCATGAACAAAAAAGAAGCGAAGAAAATTTTAAATGAAACGTTTGGACACAGCATCGACAAAGGACAAGAACTTCTTTTTACGTGCCCTGCATGCGGTCACCACAAGCGTAAGTTCTCTGTTAATTTGGATAAGAATGCTTATAAGTGTTGGATTTGTGATTATAGGGGTCGTAACATTAGGCGCGTTATTAGGCGTTTTGGTAGTTTTACACAACTCAATAAATGGGACGAAATTACAGGTCGGACAGACTTGGACAAATTTCATGAACTCTTTGATGAACGCCAGCCTGAGAGAAGGGATGAGAAAATATTATTACCGGAAGAGTTCACAACACTCAGCAGCGGAGACACCCCAGCCACAGGTAATTACGCCCTCAAATATTTACAGAAAAGAGGACTTACAAAACAAGACATAATCAAATGGAAAATTGGTTACTGTTTTAGCGGCGAGTACCGCAATAGAATTATTATCCCGTCATTCAATGATAATGGCGATTGTAGCTACTTTATCGCTAGATCCTATACTGGTGACTCATATAAGTATAAAAATCCAAGAGCGTCCAAGGATATAGTGTTTAATGAGCTATTTATTGACTGGAATTCAGACTTAGTATTAGTCGAAGGAGTATTTGATGCACTGGTCGCCGGAAATGCTGTTCCTATATTGGGTTCAACCCTACGGGCAGGGTCCGAATTATTACGAAAGATTGTACGAAACGACACCCCAATCTACATCGCCCTTGACCCCGACGCCGCGGCCAAAGAAAGGCGGATTATTAAAATGTTGTTACGATATGACATTGAGCTTTACAAGATTGATGTTGCGGGCTATGAAGATGTCGGGTCGATGACAAAAGAAGTGTTCCAAGAGAGGAAAAGTAAAGCTTCTTTTATTGACAGAGATAACTATTTATTGCTAGATTTACTCTCGGCGGTTTAAAATGATTATCACAGAAACAAGATTAAAGCAGATCATTCGCGAAGAAATTGAACTTCGTATTGTTAAAGAGACAATTAGTGAGGTTGTTTCTGAGTTGCAACTTAATCTTACTGAAGAGCAGCGACTGATACTTGAGAAAACTCTCCTTGATCAGATTAAAAGCGCTGCTAAAAGAGCTGCGCTACCTATTGGCGTAATGGCTGCTTTGGCATTCGGTCTTCAAGTGGCTTCAGACGTACAACAGCTTGATGGCGTTGGGGTCACCCCAGCATCTGCAGAAAAAATACAAAACGCTTTAGACGCAAGTCAAAATATATCAGACGCTAGAGCCGATTTTATTCAAAATGCTATTGATGCTAGCGCTCGGGAGGGGGAGATACCAGCAGATTTGGCTAAAGGCGTTGGTGGCGATAAAGCAAAAGATATAGCTATGGATCGTCTTGAAAATGACTTTGTTCAGCAGGGGAATGTTGAAAGCACTGGACAAGCACAGGCCGGCCCCGATGGTGCCACTTATTTAGTGTATGTTCCATACGATTCATTACCTGATGGATATAAAGATACCTTTACAAGAGGTGCTGAAAAAGAAGATTTAAAG
>MDTB01114248.1_pt1 | contig 35201 bp, 33 predicted proteins | sample 811161 | NCBI WGS metagenome assembly MDTB01 (sample SAMN05326650, study PRJNA326480) | marine metagenome | isolation source: seawater | place: Mediterranean Sea | collected 2009 | reverse complement strand
GGGTTATCACTCAGCAATGAAATTTGTAGGCCCAGTAAGAAAAAAAATTGGAAAAAGAACTATATTTAATTTAATTGGACCACTAAGTAGTCCAGCAAATGTAAAAAGACAAGTTGTCGGAGTTTTTGATAAGAAATTATTAAAAATTTTTGCCGAAGCCCTTAAAAATTTAAATTTAAAAAAAGCAATGATTGTAAATAGTCAAGATGGTTTAGATGAAATTTCTCCATATGCCAATACCAATATTGTGGAACTTTTTAACGGTGAAATTAAAGAAACGATTATAAGTCCAAATGACTTAGGTATCAAAGCAGGTAAATTTGAAAATATTATTGGAAAAGGTCCAGATTATAATTCAGAAAAAGTAAAAGAAATATTTAAAGGTAAAGATAATGACTTTTCAATAGCAGTTTGTCTAAATGCTGCTGCAGGATTGATTGTGGCAGATAAAGCAAGTTCATTTAAAGATGGTTACATCAAATTAAGAGATCATATTCTTTCAGGAAAAGTAATGTCTCATATATCAAAATTACAAACATGATAGATCATTTAGATAAAATATACGGTGAAAAAAAAGAAAGTGTTGAGAGATATAAGAAATTATACTCAGTTAAAGATTTAAAAGAAAAGATAAAGGCTTATAAAAATTACTATGATTTTAAAAAACCATTAAATAATAAAAAGAAAGTTAATGTTATAGCAGAAATAAAAAAAGCCAGCCCTTCAGCTGGTGAAATAATAAAAAATTATAATCCAACTGCGATAGCAAAGAATTACTCCAAAGCTGGAGCAACATGTTTATCTGTCCTTACCGAGGAAAAAAATTTTAAAGGTAAAATTGAAGATATCCAAGAGATCAAAAAAGAAGTTAAACTGCCAATTCTTTGTAAGGACTTTATATATGATGAATATCAATTATATCTTGCAAGAGCGTTTGGGGCTGATGCGATACTAATAATTTTAAAAGGCATAGGACAACAACGTGCTGTAGGACTCCGAATGATAGCAAAAGTTCTTGGACTTGCTGTAATATACGAGGTACATACAGCTATTGAAGCTGAACAAATTGCTGGTTTGGAAGATGTTATTTTAGGTATTAATAATAGAAATCTAGAAACTTTAGAAACAAACATAAAAAACACATTAGATGTTTACAACAATGTTCTTTTAAAAAAGAAGCATCCTGGTCCTATTGTTTGTGAAAGCGGTATTAAATCAGAGAAAGAAGTGGAAGAAATAGTAAAACAGACAAAAATAAATAATTTTTTAATTGGTGAATCACTTCTAAAAGATCTGGACAAAAAAACCTCATTATTACAAAGAATCCTCAAAATAACTCCATAAATAAAGGTTAATTTAGCGTTGATATTGAAGTAGAACTTTTGTAGAACAGAAATGTACGAGGTTTGTTCTATGCTTACAAAAAAACAGAAAAATTTACTAATTTATATAAACAAAAAAATTAGATCTTCCGGTATTTCTCCTTCATATGAGGAAATGAAAAACTCACTCAATTTAAAGTCGAAATCTGGTATTCATAGATTAATTTCAGCCCTTGAAGAAAGAGGATTTGTAAAAAGATTAGCACATAAAGCAAGAGCTTTAGAAGTTGTAAAACTACCTGAAAATGCGAGCGCAAATGATATTTTTAACTCATTTACACCAAGTGTAATTAAAGGTGGCTTAGATAAAACAAATAAAAATTCTAGCAAAGTTTCTGTTTTAGGGAGTATTGCTGCTGGAACTCCTATTGAAGCCATACAACAAGAAGTTGATAAAGTAGCTCTTCCTGAAGAACTACAAAAAAATGGAGAACATTTTGGTCTTATAATAAAAGGTGATTCAATGATTGAAGCTGGTATTAATGATGGGGACACTGTTATAATTAAAAAGGCCTCAAATGCAGATAACGGTCAAATAGCAGTAGTTTTAATTGATGATCAAGAAGCTACTTTAAAAAGAATAAGAAAAAAAGGAAATACTATAGCCCTCGAAAGTGCTAATAAAAATTATGGCACAAAAATTTATGCTGCAAATAGAATAAAAATTCAAGGAAAATTAATCTCTTTGTATAGAAACTTTCACTAAAATAGTCTAATTAATCTACATGACATTTATTTGTAGGTTTGCCCCTTCCCCAACAGGACCACTGCATATTGGCGGTATTAGAACAGCTTTGTTTAATTGGTTGTTGGCAAAAAAAAACAAAGGAAAATTTTATCTAAGAATAGAAGATACAGATAAAGAAAGGTCTAAAGACGAATTTAAAAAACAAATTATTGATTCTTTAAATTGGATTGGAATAAAACATGATGATAAAGAATTTATTCAATCTCAAAATATAAATAAACATAAAGATATTGCAGAAGAGCTTCTTAAAAAAGGTTTTGCTTATAAGTGTTATTGTACTGAGGATGAAATTAAAGAACAAAAAGAAAAATGTAAGAAACAAGGAATTCCATATGTTTACAACAGAAAATGGAGAGATGCTAAAGATCTACAAATTCCAAAAGATACGAAACCGGTAATAAGATTTAAAAGTAAGATTTCAGGAAATAGTATAATTAAAGATTTAGTTCAAGGAGATATTAACATTTCAAATTCAATTATTGAAGACTTTGTAATTTTAAGACAAGATGGTTCACCTACTTACCAATTATCTGCAACAGTTGACGATCACTCTATGAAAGTATCTCATGTAATTAGAGGTGATGACCATAAGATTAATACTTTTAAACAAAAACAAATTTATGAAGCTATGAAATGGAATATTCCTGAATTTGCACATATTCCATTGATACATAGTGAAAAGGGTTCCAAACTTTCAAAAAGAGATAAATCTTCAACCATAGATGATTATGTTAAAATTGGAATTTTACCAGACGCACTTAGAAATTACTTATTAAGATTAGGTTGGGCATATAAAGATAAAGAGATATTTACTTTGGATGAAAGTATTCAGCTTTTTAACTTAAAGGGTGTAGGAAAATCTCCATCTAAACTCGATATATCCAGAATACTTTCGCTTAATGAACATTATATCAAAAACATAGATGAAAAAATTCTTTTTGGTTTTTTAAAAAACTATGCTCAGAAGTATAAAAACGCTATTATCTCATCTAAAGAAGAAGCTATTATTAAATCTTTGAACTTCCTAAAAAATAAAGCAAAAACCCTTGATGATATTTATCAAAATTCACAATATATTTTAAACAATGAGATTAAAATTACGCAGGAAGATGTTAAGCTTCTAGATGCGAATTCTAAGAAAATTATAAGTGAGTTTCTTGTAGAATTTAAGAACATAAAAACTCCAAATAAAGAAGATCTTGAAAAACTAGTTAATAGTCTAATCAGTAAACACAAAACTAACTTTAAAGGTGTTGGTCAGCCACTAAGAATAGCCTTGGTGGGTTCTAGGTTTGGTCCTGGAATTTATAATATCATCTTATCTCTTACAAAAGATGAGGTCGTAAAAAGAATTTCTAAGATTAATTAAATTCTTTTTGTTAATTAAACTTGACGATCTTATATCTTACCTTTATAAAAAGAACAAATCAAGAACATTTATGAAGCTTAAATTACCTTTTTATATTCACAAAGTTGGTGCTGGTTTCCCCTCGCCTGCAACTGATTACATTGAAGATGATGTAGATTTAAATACACATCTGATAAAAAATGCACCCGCAACATTTATTATAAGAGTGCAAGGCAAGTCTATGGTTAATGCCAGCATCTATGACGGTGATCTATTAATTGTTGATAGAAGTATTAATCCAAAAAATTCATCGACTGTAATAGCAAATGTTAATGAAGAATTAGTGGTAAAAACTTTTATAAAAGGAAAAACAAATAATTACCTGGCGTCTGGACCTAATAAAATTGAATTAAGTAAAAATCATAATGTAATAATTTGGGGAGTAGTTACTTATGTCATACATAAATTACAATAAAAAGAAAATCGCTCTTGTAGACTGCAATTCGTTTTATGTCTCTTGTGAAAGATTATTTAATCCAAAAATACAACATAAACCTGTTGTAGTTTTATCAAATAATGATGGATGTGTTATCTCAAGATCTAATGAAGCAAAAGCTTTAGGAATAAAAATGGGTGAACCATATTTTAAAGTGAAAGAATTAATAAAAAAAAATAATGTTCATATTTTTTCTTCAAATTATGCACTATATGGCGATTTATCAAGACGAGTGATGAAAGTTTTAAAAACTTTTTCAACAAATGTAGAAATTTATTCAATTGATGAGGCCTTTATAGACATATCTTTTTTAAAAGAAGATAATATTGAAAATTATGGAAAAGATATAAGAAAAAAAGTTCTGAAATGGACAGGGATACCAACAAGCGTTGGTATTTCAACAACTAAAACACTTAGCAAGGTAGCAAACCATATTGCTAAAAAAGAAAAAACGGGTGTTATGTATTTAAATAAAAATATAAATGAAAGACTTAAAACCTTTCCTATTCAAGATGTGTGGGGGGTAGGAAAACAATTATCTAAGTTATATATCAAAAATGGCATAGAAAATGCCTATCAACTAAAATCTGTTTCGAATACATGGGTTAAAAAAAGTACAAATGTACTTGGGTCAAGAACAGCAATGGAGTTACGTGGCATAACTTGTATAGGTTTAGAACTTTATGAAGAAAAAAGAAAAAATTGCTGTGTGTCAAGATCTTTTGGGGAAAGGATAAAGGACTTACAAAAATTAGAGGAGGCTGTGTCTACTTACTGCTTAAACGCTGCTGAAAAAATAAGAGGTGATGATCAAATATGTAGAGGGTTAACAGTATTTATTAGAACTAGCCCATTTAACAAAAATAGAAAATATTATTCGAGTTCACAAACTATTGAAATACCAATTGCTACAAATAATAGTATTGAGTTAGTTAAATACGCAAGAAAGATTTTGAAAGGTATGTATAAACCTGGATATCATTATCAGAAAGCTGGTATTATTTTATCAAAATTAAAAGATGCAGGTAAAAATGAAGTAAATTTATTAACACCACTTATGGATGATAGATCAAAAACATTAATGAAAGCGATTGATTATACAAATAATAAATATGGGAAGCATGCTATTACCATAGCTAGTGCGGGAATACATAAAGGTTGGAAAATGAGAAGAGAGCATTCCTCGAAAATAGATACTGCTTCTTTCGATTACTTACCAAAAGTAAGTGCGTCATAAATATAATAATTCCAGGTTGATAATAAGGTTAAAAATTGTCTATAAAACTGCATGGAAAAAAATATATATGTAATTCATGAAAATGACGAATGGTTAATTCCATTAAGAAGAAGCTTTGAAAAAATAAAAGCTCCATTTAAGGAATGGCATATGGATAAAGAAAATTTTGATTTTAAAAAAAATTCACCTGAAGGTGTGTTTTATAATCGAATGAGTGCGAGTTCACATTCTCGAGGTCACAGATATGCTCCAGAAAAAACAAAAGAAGTACTAAAATGGCTTAAGAGAGATAATAGAAGGGTTATAAATAATTTAAGAGCACTAGAATTAGAAATTAGTAAAATAAAACAATACGAAGAATTAAAAAAGTTTGATATTAAATTTCCTAGAACATTTGCAGCAAAGAATAAAAAAGAATTAATAGAAAATTCAAAGTATTTTAATAAACCATTTATCACAAAACATAACAGAGGAGGAAGAGGGTTGGGTGTTAAATACTTTAAAAATACAATTGAACTTGAAAAATATGTAAACAGTAAAGATTTTGAAGATTCAATAGATGGTACAACTTTGTTACAAGAATATATATATTCAAATGAACAAGTAATTACACGTGTCGAATTTGTTAAAGGAAAATTTTTATATGCAGTACAAGTAGATACTTCAGAAGGTTTTCAGTTATGTCCAGCTGACCCATGTAATATTGAAGAAAAATTTTGCCCCTCAAATCCTAATGGAAAAAAATTTATGATTTTAGAAAATTACAATAATTTAGAGATAAAAAAATATGAGAAGCTTTTAAAAGCAAACGAAATAGAAGTAGCTGGAATAGAATATATTGTAAACAAAGAAGGTGAACATTTCACTTACGACATTAATACAAATACAAATTATAATTCTCTCGCTGAAAAAAAAAGCACAAAAAAAGGAATGGAAACTATAGCTAATTTCCTAAATAATGAATTAAAACTGAATTAGCTATTTTAGATGAATTTTCTGTTCTAAAGTTTTTAATTATATTTTGAGTTTTAGATATTTGACTCTGGAGAGCAGTATTATCATTTAACAACTTTTCAACATTTTTAAATATATTACTTGGGTTGCAATCAGATTGTAACAATTCTGGAATTATTTCTTCCTTCGCGGCAATGTTAATAATATTAGCATATTTAACTTTTACTAACATTTTCACAATTAAAAAATTAATTATACCCATCTTATATATAATTAAGGATGGTATTTTGGCATTACAAATTTCAAGAGATATCGTACCTGATTTTGCAACTGCAAAAATAGATGATTTAAGTATATGAGATTTAATTTTTTCATCACCTATTGCGCCACAATTTTTAAAACCCTCTTTCAATAAAAGACTTTGTATTAATTGAACATGTTCTACTGTAGAGTGAAAAACAAAAAATATATCTTTATATTTTTCGTTCATCATTTTTACGAACTTCAGTAATATAGGAATTAAAGTTTTTATTTCCGTTAATCTACTACCTGGATAGATAGAAAAAATCTTTTTGTTATCTTTGATAACTTGACTAACATCAATTTTACCTTTTCCTTGTTCCTCTAACAAAGGATGACCTGTGAAAGTTGTTTTAATTCCCTCTTTATCAAAGTATTTTTTTTCAAATGGAAATAATAACAAAATATGATCTAAAAAAGATTTGAGTTTTTTGACTCTATGTTCTCTCCAAACCCAAACTTGCGGTGCTACAAAATGAACTGTTTTAATACTTGGGTCGTTTTTTTTAACTTCTTTTGCTACGCGCAATGTGAAATCAGGGCTATCAACAGAAAACAAAATATCTGGTTTAAATTTAAGTATCTCTTTAACTGTCTGATTAATTTTACTTTTGATTTGAAAGATATTCAATAAAACCTTGGTAAACCCTAAGTAGGTAACTTCTTTTAAATCATAAAGAGACTTAATACCTAAAGACTTTAAATGTTCACCTCCAACAGATAAATATTCTATATCTGGCCTTGAATTTTTTAGCTGAGAAATAACTTTTGAAGCCAATTTATCCCCAGAGGGCTCACCAGTTAATATAAATATTTTTTTCATTTATACATTCTCCAAAGTTCTCCTTTGTCTGACAACATATAAAGTTCACCAGTTTCTTTGTGAATCTTTATGTCTCTTATTCTTCCAATTTTGCCTTTAAAAATAGTTTCTTCACTAATAAATTCGTTGTCTTTAAATTTAATTCTTCTTAAAGATTGATCTTTAAGAGATGTAATTAGAGCGTCTCCATTCCATTTATTAAATGCCTCGCCTTTATAAATTATCACTGCACTTACTGCTATAGAAGGAACCCAATATTTAATTGCTTTTGTAAAACCAGGTTTCCATTTGGGTCCTATTTTACTGCCTGAATAATTTGTTCCACCCCATCCTAAAATTTTCCACCCGTAATTTTCTCCATAATTTGCTGTTCCAAACCAATCACCACCTCTTGCACCATGGTTTGTCATATAAATTTTATTATCAAAAGGTGATAAAGCCATCCCTTGAGGATTTCTAACACCAATTTGATATATTTCAGGTAACCAATCTTTTTTACCTTTAAATTTTGGATTATCTTTTGGAATAGAACCATCAAGGTTAATTCTAATAATACTTCCAGGATGTTTAGTCGAATCTTGAGCTATCATTCCCTGACCGCGTTCTCCAGCAGTTATATAAATGTGATTGCCCTTAATGACCAATCTAGATCCGAAGTGATAGCCTGAGTCAATTGGAGGTTCTGCTCTAAAAATATTTTTAAATCTAATATTTTGTCTATCAAAATTACCTTTGGCTACAGAAGTGCTAGTTGCTCCTCGTTGCCCTCTATATTCAGAGTAAGATATATATATTTCTCCTTCGTGATACAAAACATCAAGTAACCCTCCTTGTCCGTCTTCTAGAACAAAAAGATCATGTTTGATTTCAAATTTTTTTTTATTCTTTAAATTAAATGTAAATAATTTTCCTGATTTTTCAGTGAAAATAATACTTTCTTTATTGACAAAAGATAAGCTCCAGGGTTTATCAAGTGAGCCAAGTATTTTTTCAAATTTAATATTTTGAGCGTATAAATTGGTGGAAACAAAAAAGAATAAAAATATAAATATTTTTTTCATTTAACCATAATAAACATTTTATTTTTATTAGCAAAATTAATACATTTTTTTCTTTCTAAAAAAATGTTTTGCTTATTTTTAAGAACAATACCCTTAAGTCCTGATGATTTACATTGTATGAAAGTTTTAAGACCAACAGTGGGCAAATCAATTCTAAGGTCTTGTTTTTTCTTTGGAAACTTAACTAAAACACCTCTGTCTCTAAATTTTTTACTCTTACACATATTTAGCATTTTTTGTGTACCGCCTTTACCCTCAATGGCTACTACTTTTCTATTTCTAACTACTGTGCCTTGGCTGAAAGTATATTTGCCTAATCTACTTAAAGTTTTAATGGCCTTATAAATATCAAGTTTGTCTTCTTTGTTAGGTTTGATTTTGGAATAGTTTCCTTTTTTTAAAGACAATTCAGGATTAAAAGTTAATGAGCTAATTGTTTTAATTCTCTCTTTATTTAGTATTTTTATAATTTCTTTTAAAATGGCAGCATCACCAAGTTTAGAGCTTTTAATTATTTTAGATATATAGTAAATGCCTTTAAAATCTAGACGAAGCTTGGTAAAATTTGGTTTTTTTACTTTTCCGGCAAACAAAACTTTATTACATTTATTTCTCTTTAATATTTTAATAATTTTTCCAAATTGTCCTATGGAAACTGAATGAGAGTTTTTATCTTTTTTAAAAAGCTTACTTTTTGTTAAATCAATAATTAAATATTTAGTTTTTCTTTTTTTAATTTTTTTTAAAATTTCTTTTGGAAAAGATGTGTCTCCAAATATTAAACCAATCATTATTCAGATAATGGTGAGCAAATAGGTCTTTTTTTATCTTTTTCTATAAATTTAGTGACCTCTTGTACCAGTTCATTTTCTTTATACTCTCCATTAATTTTTCCTAAATTTTCATGAAGATTCTTAGATGAAAATATTTTTTTGTATGCTTTATCCAATTCTATAATTTTTTTGTTATCATATTTTTTTCTTCTTAAGCCTATTAAGTTGATTCCTTTCAAATAATTTCTATTTCCAAAAGATAAGCCAAAAGGAATAACGTCTTTTAAAACACCAGTCATTCCACCAATCATGGCTAGTCTTCCAATCCTTGTAAATTGTTGAACCGCAGAATTCCCTCCGATAACTACAGAATCTTCAATAGTGGCATGTCCCCCTAAAGGAACATTGTTAGCTATAACAACATTATTTCCAACTTTGCAATCGTGAGCAATATGTGATGAAATCATGAGTAAACAATTGTTTCCAACTATTGTTTTGTTTCCGCCTCCAGATGTCCCTGGATTTATAGTTACATATTCCCTAATCATATTGTTTTCGCCAATTTCAAGACTATTAGACTCTCCTTTATATTTTAAATCTTGAGGAATTGTTCCAATACTAGCAAAAGGAAATATTTTTGTTCCTTTTCCAATTTTTGTGTTGCCTTCTATGTGCACATTAGAAATAAGTTCTACATTTTCAGAAAGTTCAACATTTGGACCTACATAACAAAAAGGTCCAACTTTTACATTTTTACCAATTTTTGCTTTTTTATCAATTACACTAGAGCTATGTATCATTTTATTTTCTATCTACTATTGTTGCTGACCATTCTGCATCTGCCATTTTTTTTCCTTCAACTTTGGCTATGCCTTTATATTTCCAAACTCTACCATGAGATCTAATAGCTTCTATTTCTAAATGAAGCTCACAATCTGGTAATACAGGACTTCTAAATTTTGCTTTTTCTACACTCATTAAATAAACCAATTTATTTGCATACTCCTTTGGATCAATTCCATGAGCTGTCAGTGCAGCAGCTGCTTGTCCAAAGGCCTCTACTATAAGAACTCCGGGCATAACTGGTTGTCCTGGAAAATGTCCTTGTACATAAAAACCATCTTTCTTAACATTCATGATTGCGGTGGCCGATTTTAAAGGAACGATTTTTGTTAATCGGTCAATTAATAACATGGGCGCTCTGTGAGGCAATAACCTTTCTATTTCTTTTCTATCTATTGAATCTTTACTCAATGTCTTTTCCTTTCTTAAGAAATTCTTTAAGTGAAACTGCTGGATAACCCATAACAGCAGAGTTATCCTCTATATCTTTAACAACACCGCTTCCTCCTCCAATTTTAACATTATTACCAATCTTTAAATGACCAGATATTCCTGCTTGACCCCCAATAGAAACATTATCTCCTAAGGTTGAACTTCCAGCAAAACCAACCTGACCTGCTATCATGCAATTTTTTCCAACTTTTACATTATGAGCCATATGGACTTGATTATCTAAAAAAGTATTTTCACCTATTACTGTGTCATCTATTGAGCCTCTATCAATTGTACAAGATAAACCTATTTCAACATTGTTTTTCAAAATAACTTTACCAATATGTGGAAACCTAAAATTTTTCTCTTTTAGTGGAATAAAACCAAAACCTTTTGCTCCTATTTTACATCCATCCTGTATCACAACATTGTCTCCTATTATGGAATTTTTAATAATAACCTGTGAACCAATAACACAGTTTTTTCCAATATTCACATTGCTTTCAATTATTGTGTTATTTCCTATAATTGTATCTTTTCCTAATTTAACTTTTTTTCCAATTAAAACATTATTACCGAATTTTACATTAGAGAAACTGGATTTTTTAGGCTTATTCAAAGTTAAATCAGGGTAATCTATATCAGCTTTTGGATAAAATTTTTTTGTAACTTTAGCGAGTTCAAAAAGTACATGTTTTACGATGATTGGTGAACAGTTTTTAGGTAAATAATCTTTTAATTTATCAGTTGTAATACAAAATAAAGCTTTGGTAGATAAAGCCTGTTTTTTGTAATCCAAAGAATCAAAAAAAGTTAAAGTTGATTTTTGGGCTTTGTTTAAAGTTTTGATATCATGGATTTTTAAATCTTTTTTTAAGGAATTGACTTTGAATAATTCTTTTAATTTAAATGGTCCTTTCCTTTCGAAAAAAATATTATCAGACATTTAAGTTACTTAAGTTTAATTGATTTAAGTTCTTTATTTAAAATTTCTATTATCTTTGATGTAATTTCTAGATTTTGATCAGCAAGTAAAATACTTTTTTTATCTAAAACTATTCTAATTTTGTTTTCTTCCATATATTTTTTTATAATAGGGTTTAAATTTTTTAAAAGTTCTGTTTTTGCTTTGCTTCGTAATTTAGAGATGTTTGAAAGAGATTCTCTTTTATTTTTTTGTAATTCTGAAACTTTTTTTCTTAAAACCTCAACTTTCTTTTGGTATTCTTCATTTGTAATTAATTTTTTCTTTGAAATAAGTTCTGACTCTTCTTTCCTCAAATCTTCCTCGGCTTTAGTAAATTTTTTACTATCTTCTTGAAATTTTTTTTTTAAATAATCCTGAGCTTCTTTGCCTGCTTTACTCTCATTTAATACTTTAGTGAAATCAATAAAATGAGGTGTTTCTGCTAAACTAATGTTGAATAAAAAAGAAGAAATACCTAAACATATAAATATTGTTTGAAAAATTTTTTTCATGTAATTTTAGAAAGTAGTTCCTAATCTAAAGTTAAATGACTCTGTTAGGTCAGTACTTGCTTTAGAAAGATTTTGAGACAGAACAAAGGACATGGGTCCTATAGGTGAAAGCCAGTTAGTATTAACACCAACTGATGACCTAATTACATTACTATCATCTATCGAACTATCATAATCTACACCCCAAAGATTTCCAATATCTAGAAACAAACCGATATCAGTTCTGGTGCTTTCAGGAAGTAAATTTGGAAGATTTGTCTCAAAACTTAATGTGGTAGCATAATTTCCACCTACATAATCTCCGGAATCTTTAGGACCAAATTTTCCAGCTTCAAAACCACGAAGTCTTTTTGATGGTAAATAAATTCTTTTACTTAATCTAACATCATCACTATCTATAGAATTTACAGATGTAGCGTAAAATTTGAAGGCTCCAATTAAATCTGGACTAAATGTGTTGTATGCATTGTAAGCAAAAGTATTACGAATATATAATGAATCTGCATACACAGGCATTAGTTGACCAAATTGTACTATAGATCCATCGGTTGGCATGAATTTTCTATCTCTGTTGTCTTTTTGAATAGCATAATCAAAAGCTAAATCTGTAAAAGTACCCGCCTGTTTTTTTAATTGTTTTGAAGCAGTACTTTGAACTTCTAAATCATCGTGGTTTAATGAAATACCAGGAGATAGATAAATATCTTTATATTGTTCAAATTTTGTACCTATACCTGTTGAAAGAATTCTATTTTTATAACCTGAGTCAGGCTTGTCATTTGAAGTGCTAGATACATGATACTTTAATTCATTTCCTTTAAAACCATAATTTGGGTCTCTTACTTGAAGAGCACCTTTAAAAGTTTCTTCATCTATCTCGGCAAAAGTTTCAACTTTTAAACCTCTACCTAACCAATTATTTTCTGAAATGCTGAATGCAAAAGATCCTCCATTAGTTCCTACACCAGCTCCAGCAGAAATTTCACCAGTAGGTTTTTCCTCTACCTCAATATCAATTATTTTTGTATTATTTGATGATCCTTGATTAATTGTTTTTGTAACAGTCCCAAAAATATCCCTTGCTTTAATTTTTGCTATAGATTGATCTAATTTTAAAGAACTAAAAGGGTCACCCTCATCAAGCAACAATTCCCCTCTAACTACTGCTTCATTAGTAATAGTGTTTCCTTTTACATTTATTCTTTCGACTAAAACTTTTGAACCTTCATAAATATTAATTTTAATTTCTATGCCATCAGGATCAATAATTTCATTAACTGAATGCTCTATAAATTGTAGATCGTTGTTAGCAATAAGCAAATCAACTTGATCTAATAATTTTTTTACTGAGAAAGGAGAATAATATTTACCTGCATATTTTGTAAACTCTTTATTTAAAGGTATAAATATTTTTTTATCTATAACTTTATCAACATTTGTACTGATTTTTTTAATCTTATATCTTGTTCCGGCATTTATATTAAAAGTAAGAACTGTTTCATTATTTTCATTAATTTCAGCATTACTAGATATGACCTGAACATCATAATAGCCTAAAGATTTGTAGTAATTTTTCAAAAGTCTTTTATCGAGTTCAACATTATTATTATTTAAATTTGTATTTTTTGTAATAAATTTCCAAAATTTATCTTCTTGAGAAACAATTATATCTCTTAATCTTCTATCTTTTATTTTTTTATCTCCTATAAAATTGATTTTCGAAATTTTTGTTTTTTCTCCTTTGTCTAAATAAAAAACTAAGTTTAATCTATTTTCACTTAAATCTTCTGTTTTTGCATCAACCTCAGTAAAGTTAAATCCCATTGTCTTATAAATATTTTTTATAGTATTTATATCTTTTGCTAAATTATTTTTAATAAAGGATTCTTTTTCTTTTGATGTTAATCTTTCTAATATTGCATCTTTGATCTTATTCGTTTTCTCCCCATTAATTTTAATTGAATAAATTAAAGGATACTCTTTTACAATTATTTTAATTATATTATTATTAATGTTAACTTCGACATTTTCAAAAAAATTTGTCGAATATAGATTTTTTAAGACATCATTTACATCTTCTTCGGTATAGTTTTTTTTTAAATCAATTTCTCCATAAACTTTTATTGTTTCTGAACTTATTCTTTTATTTCCAACAACTTCTAAATTATTAACCATTTCAGAAAATGCATTAGAATAAATAAATAATAAAAAAATGAATATTAACTTTTTCATATTAATTGTTTTTTTCTATAATTTTAAGAACTGTTTTCCTTGCCCAAAGATCAATCATATAAATATTTTTTAAATTAGTTGAGGATTTTATAGCATATTTTCTATAGTTTTTATCTTTTAAAAGTGAAAATAGGTGCTTTAAAATTGTAGTGAAACTTATTTTTTTTTTTAAAAACTGATCAACTAATATTTCATTAGCCGCATTAATAATTATAGGGGTCGAAATATACTTGTTCAATTTGGGTATAAGTTTTATAGCAGGAAATCTTCTTTTGTCTGGAGTTGAAAATTCTAAATTTTTTAAATAATTTTTTGTTTTTACAAAATTTTTTATTTCAATTTTTGAATCAAATATTGCATTAGTAATTGGTATTTTCATATCGGGTTCATGGTATAATAATTTAACTAACCCATTTTTAAATTTTATTATTGCATGAACTAAAGATTGAGGATGAATAATTATTTCATATTTTTTTGGATTAAAAGAAAAAATTTTTTGAGCTTCTATCAACTCTAAAATCTTATTCATCAAAGTTGATGAATCAACCGATATTTTTTTTCCCATTTTCCATTTGGGGTGTTTTATTGCATCCTTAGGTTTAATATTTTTGAATTTATTTATTTGTAAATTCAAGAAAGGTCCACCTGATGCGGTAATATAAACTTTTTCTACTTCATTCTCTTTGTCATTTTCTGTAAGTTTCATTATAGAAAAATGCTCTGAGTCAATTGGTACTAGTTTAGTTTTATTTTTTTTAGCTATTTTTCTTATTATGCTCCAGCCACAAATTATGGACTCTTTGTTTGCTAATAATATTTTTTTACTTCTTTTTGTAAAATTTATTGTTGACTCCAATCCTGCTATACCCGGTATAGATGCTATTGTTATATCAATTTTTTTTTTAGAAAAAGAAACTTGTTTATAATCATTTAAAATTTTTGTTTTTTGTCCTTTAAATTTTTTTTTTGTTTTAAAAAAAATATTATTATTTGTAACAACAAAATATCTTGGTTTAAATTTTATTATTTGACTACATATTTTTTTATAATTTTTATTAGCAGATAAAAATTCTATATTAAATAAATTTTCATTCTTTCCTATAATATCTAAAGATGTAGTGCCAATTGAACCTGTAGATCCTAAAATTGCAATTTTTTTTTTCATATATATGTTAAAGTTTTGCTATTATCCAAATAAAATTCATTACATACATAAATGGAAAAACAAAAATCATCCCATCAATTCTATCCAATAATCCTCCATGGCCTGGGAAAATTTTTCCTGTATTTTTTATTTTAGACAGTCTTTTAAAATACGATACAAGCAAATCACCAATTTGACTTACACTCGAAATTAATAAAATAAGAATTACGAATTTTAAATCACTTCTTATTAAATTTTGATCAATATAAATACTTTCAGTATATTTTAAAACAAACACTGTTGATGAAAACACTGCTAATAAATAACCTCCAATCAACCCAGATTGAGTTTTATTTGGGCTAATTTTTGTTAATTTTGGTCCCTTAAATAACTTTCCAAAAATATAGCCGCCTATATCAGTAGAAATACATATTAAAATAATTAATAAAAAACCCTCTAAATTTTGACTTCTAAAATAAAACGCTGAATAAAATGAAAACAACAAGAATAAAATACCTATAATTTTTAGGTCAAATCTTTTAGACATTTTTAGCCATTCATAAGAAGATATTATGAATGCTGTAGATAAAAAAATTTGAAAATAAATATCTCCTTCTAATATCAATAATAACGAAATTGGTATCAAAATTAATGAAGTTAATAATCTTCTTTGAAAACTTGTCATACTTTCCCAAAGTTCCTTTTAATTGAACGATAATCTTTAATAACTTTTTTCAAATCTTTCGGATTAAAATCAGGCCATAATTTATTGAGAAAGTAAAGTTCTGAATAAGCTAATTGCCACAACATAAAATTGCTTAAACGCTTTTGGCCTCCAGTTCTAATTAAAATATCAGGATCTGGTTGTTTGGCTGTATATAGATTCTTGCTTATTTCATTTTCTGTAACTTTTGAGCGTTTCTTTTTTAATTTTATAAAAGCATTCATTATTTCATTTTTTGAACCGTAGTTTAAAGCTAAATTTACTATTAGTTTTTTATTTTTCATTGTTTTTTTGATTGTATCTTTTAGAATTTTTTTTAATGGTTGAGAAAATGATGAAGTTTTTCCTAAAATATTTACTTTAATACCATTTTTTATGACATTATTAATTTCTTTTTTAAAATAAGAACCAATTAAATTGAACAAAAAATTTATTTCTCTTTTTGGTCTTTTCCAATTTTCTGTAGAAAAAACATAAAATGTAATAATTGGAATTTTTAATTTTAATGAAGATTGAACAACTTTTTCAACAGTTTTTACTCCCTCTAGATGACCGTAATTTCTTCCTCTTTTTTTCTTTTTGCCCCACCTGCCATTACCATCCATGATAAAGGCAACATGGTTAAGCTTATTCATATTTGTGATATTTCTTTTTCTTTTTCTGTTAAAATTTTATCTATGTTAGCAATATTATCATCAGTAAATTTTTGAATATTTTTTTCTAATGATTTACTTTCATCTTCGCTTAATTTTTTTCCATTAAGAAGTTTTTTGAGTTCCTCGTTTCCTTCTCTTCTTATATTTCTAATTGAAACTTTGCTTTTTTCTCCCATTCCTTTTAAAACTTTTATCAGTTCTTTTCTTCTTTCTTCAGTTAAATCTGGTATTCGTATTCTTACTGTTTGGCCATCAACCTGTGGATTAACTCCAAGATCAGATTCCTTAATAGCCTTATCAATGAGAATAGTGTTAGCTTGATCCCAAACCTGTATTGATATCATTCTAGCTTCCGGAACATTTATTGTTGCTATCTGATTTATTGGCATTTGTTGTCCATATACATCAACTTTAATTGTATCAAGCATTGAAGCATTCGCTCTGCCTGTTCTTAAAGTTCCAATATCTTTTTTAAAAGATGTAATAGTTTTTTCCATCTTTAATAAATAATTTTTTTCATTAAATTCTGAGCTCATTATAATTAAACTCCTTCGCCTACTTTATACCTTATAAAGTCTATTATTTTTAAACTAGAGTCTACTGAATTTTCTTTCAATATATCAGAAACTTTTTTATTTGGGTCCATAATCCATACCTGGTTTAAAAGGGTATTTTCTGAAACAAATTTATTTAATTTTCCTTGGGATATCTTATCTATCATTTCAGGTTTTTTACCAGAATTTATAAGTTCAGCTTTTATTATTTCTAATTCTTTATCTAGAACATTCTTATCTAAATTATTTTTATCGATGCTTAAAGGATTTGAAGCTGCAATATGCATTGCTAGTTTATTTCCAACATCAGAATTTTTTCCTTCAACAACATTCTCTAACTTAACAATAGATACGATCTTTCCTATGCCTTTTTCTATAGCGCTATGAACATAATAAAAATTAGTTCCTTTTTTTTTGTCAAAATATTTTGCTCTTCTTATAGTTATCTTTTCACCAATTTTTGAGATCAAATCAATCAAACTATCATTAACAGTGACATTGTTTTTCATTTTTGAATTATTTATTTTATTTAAATCTCCTTTGCAGTTAAAAGTTAGCTCTGCTATTTCTTTACAAAAAGAAATAAAATCTTTATTTTTAGCAACAAAGTCTGTCTCACTATTAATTTCTATAACTGACACTTCCCCATTTTTTTCGTGAACCAAAGCTAAACCTTCAGAAGCAGTTCTGCTCATTTTTTTTGAAGCTTTTGCTATTCCTTTTTTTCTTAAATATTCAATAGATTTTTCTAGATCGCCACTATTTTCTTCAATAGCAAGTTTGCAATCTTTAAAACCAACACCAGTGAGTTCTCTGAGTTTTTTTATATTTTCCAATAAATCTTTGTTCGACATTAAACTTTATTAAATTAAATTAATTGACTTTTTCTTTTGTCTTTTTAATAATTTTTTTAATTACTTTTTTATTATCATCTTTTTTATTTGATGAATCTGGAGTTGCTTTAATAGATTTTGCTGCATCTAAAATTGTATTTTTTAATAAATCACAATATAGATTTATTGATCTTCTAGCATCATCATTGCCAGGAATAGGAAATTTTATATCTGTGGGATCCGAGTTTGTATCCAAAATTGCTACTATAGGTATATGTAGCTTTACTGCCTCCTTAACTGCAAGAGACTCTATGTTTGTGTCTATAATGAATATCATTTCTGGTACTTTCCTCATATCGACGATACCACCTAATGATCTTTTTAGTTTATCTCGTTCTTTACCCAATTTAAGTATTTCTTTTTTTGTAAAACCAATATCATCCTTTGATAATTGTTCATCAAGAAGTTTCATTCTTTTAATTGAGTTCTGAATAGTGTTCCAATTAGTTAGCATTCCGCCAAGCCATCTATAATTTACATAAAACTGACCCGTTTCTTTTGCTAAATTACTAACTTGTTCAGAGGCTTGTTTTTTTGTAGAGACAATTAAAATTTTTCCTCCTTTAGAAATACATTTATGAATTTCACTTAAAGCATTTTTGAAAAAAACAACTGTCTGAGTTAAATCGATAATATGAATAGAGTTTTTTTCTCCAAAAATGAATTTTTTCATTCTCGGATTCCATCTTAATGTCTTGTGTCCAAGATGAACTCCTGCTTCTAATAGTTGTTTTATGTTAACTTCAGGTATTTTCATTGCATTTTCCGGTTAATCCACCACAGCTAACCCATTATCTGGACCGGTAGGGAGTTAACCCTTAATGCTGTGTGCGAAATTAAGCTTTAGTACCTACAAAAAACATAAAAATCAAGCTACTAAAAGCTTATTTTTTTTACATATTGCTTACTTTTTACATTGTTAAATGTAGAAAAATTGAATTTTCTGGGTTTTTCAAGTTTAAAAGTTAAATTTTTGTTTCTATCTCTGATTATAATTTTGATTTCCGTACTACCTTCCTCTTTTAAAACTTCTTTTAATTCCTCAAAGTCGCAATTTTGATTTAATTCAATTAATACATTCTTATATGACTTATTAATCATGTCATTTAAGTCTAAAATCTTTTTTACTCCAATTCTCCTTAAATTATTTTCTCCAGAAGATTTATCTTTCTGCAAGGTTAAAACGAAAGAGTTTGATTCTTTTAATTTATCTCTATTATTAATTAAAATTTCGGAGAATATGAAAAGTTCAAATTCTCCAGTGTTATCACTAAATTTAACAATCGCAAAAGGGGTGCCTTTAATACTTTTTTTTTCTTGTATTGACATTATTGTTCCCGCTACTAATGCTTCGGAAAAATCACTTTGTAAAAAATCTTTATAGGAAACAATATTTAAATCACCAAAAATTCCTTTAAACTCATTCAAAGGATGGTCAGAAATATAAAATCCTAATGATGAAAATTCTTCTGCTAAAATTTCTTTTTTAGACCATGTTTTTCCAGAATCAAGTTCAAAGTTTTCTTCTTGACTGAGTTCTACCTCTGCAAACAAATCTTTTTGATTACTAATTTTTTTATCATAGTTACTTTTTATTTTTTGAATAATTTTAGGTATAGAAAAAAATAATTTCCCTCTATTTTTTTCAATTTCATCAAAAGCTCCAGACTTTACTAAACCTTCAAGTTGAAGTTTGTTGACATTTTTAGGATCAGTTCTTTTTATAAAATCAATTATTGAAACAAATTTTCCATTTTTCTTTCTTTCTTTAATAATGTTCGAGATTGCCTCAAAACCTATGTTTTTTATTGCTCCAAGGCCATAAAATATTCTATTTTTTTCTGCTTTAAAATCTGCAAAACATAAATTTATTGATGGTCTTGTGACTTTTACTTTAAGTCTTTTTAATTCTTCAACATATTCTCTCAATTTGCTTGTATTGGTTAGGGCTGTAGACATTGATGCAGCTATGAATTCTTCCTTATAATAAGTTTTTAAATATGCTGTTTGATAAGCAATAAGAGCATATGCTGCAGCATGGCTTTTGTTAAATCCATATTCAGCAAATGGTTCTATTTTTGTAAAAACATAATTCGCAACATCTTTTTTAATTCCATTTTTAATAGCGCCTTCTACAAATCTTTCTTTTTGTCTCTCTAATTCAGCTCTTTTTTTCTTTCCCATTGCTCTTCTTAAAATGTCAGCTTCTCCAGCTGTAAAACCTGCTAAAGTCTGTGCAATTTGCATGACTTGTTCTTGATAAATAATTATTCCATATGTGGGTTTTAAAATATTTTCTAATGTTTCGTGAATATAATCTGGTTTTTTTAATCCATTTTTGCAATCATTATAAACTGGAATATTTCCCATTGGCCCGGGTCTGTATAGAGCAACAAGTGCAATGATATCATCAAATTTATTAGGTTTCATTTGTCTTAAAGTTTCTCTAACTCCTGTACTTTCAAGTTGAAAGAGTCCAGTAGTCTCGCCTGTTGAAAGTAATTTAAAAACATTCTGATCATTTAAATCAATTTTACTTAAATCTAGTTTTGCATTTTTGGAGTTAACCATCTTTAAAGTTTTACTAATTACTGTAAGAGTTGTTAGTCCAAGTAAATCAAATTTGACTAACCCGGCATTTTCAGATGAGTACATGTCAAATTGAGTTGATGGTAAAATTAAATTTGCACTATAATCTTTATATAAAGGAACCTCTTGAGATAAATTATTTCCAGCAATTACTACACCTGCAGCATGTGTAGCCATGTTTCTGTTTAAGCCTTCTAATTTTAAAGAAAGTTCAAGAAGCTTTTCTACTTTTTTATTATTTTTAATTTCTTCTTTAAATCTTGGTTCTCTATTTATTGACTCTTGAAGAGTTAAAGGTCGAGAAGGATCAAAAGGTATCATTTTACTAATCTTATCTACATAACCATATGGCAGACCGATCACACGACCAACATCTCTTAAAGCCATTCTGGCTTTAAGTTTTCCGAATGTTATAATATGAGCAACACCATCTTTATATTTTGACTTTAAATATTCAAAAACAAGATCTCTTTTTTCTTCACAAAAATCTATATCAAAGTCTGGCATCGATATTCTGTCAGGATTAAGAAAACGTTCAAAAATTAAATCAAATTCAATTGGATCAAGATCTGTTATGTCCAAACAATATGCTACTAATGAACCAGCTCCAGAGCCTCTGCCAGGTCCAACAGGTATATTATTTTTTTTAGACCAACGAATATAATCGGATACAATTAAAAAATAACCTGGATAGTTCATTGAGTTTATAATATTAATTTCATGAGCAAGTCTACGTTCATAAAGCTTTTTAATATTTGTTTTGTCTAAATCTTTTTTCTTTTTGAAAATAAAATTTTCCAATCTATTTTTTAATCCTTGTTTGGCTTGATTTAGTAACTCATCTTCAACTGAAATTCCCTTTTTTGTCTCTATAGTTGGCAAAATAGGATCACTTTTCTTTGGTTTAAAGTTAAATCTATATGCAATATTATAATTATTTTCTAGTGCTTCAGGTATATCACTAAATAATTTTTTTATATCTTCGTCCTTTTTAAAAAAATGTTGGTTGCTAAACTTAATTCTATCGGCCTCGTCAACAAACGATTTAGAGCCAATACATGTTAAAGCATCATGAGCTTCATACATGTCAGGTTTTAAATAATAAACTTCTTGTGTGGCAATCAATGGTATGTCTAAATCATTTGAAATCTTGATTAAAAAGTTTTCAAAAGCTTCTTCACCAACTTCAGAATGTCTTTGTATTTCTAAATATAACTTACTAGAAAATGTATTTTTTAATTCTTTTAAGATTTTCTCGATTTGTTTAAGTTTATTAAGTTTGAAGAGCTTTCCCAAAAGTCCATGGTGATTTCCACTTAAAAGTATTAAGTCTTGGTTAATCTCTTTTAATATCTCAATTTTACAATGAGGATCTTCTTTTTCATCAGATCCTAAATAACTTTTGGAAGACAATTTAATAAGATTTTTATATCCCAGTTCTGATAATGCAAATAATGGTATTTTTCCTATAATGCCGTCAACCAGGAAATTTATCTGCGTTCCTATTATTGGTTGAGTACCTGCTTTAGAAATTTTCTCAGCAAATTCTAAAGCTCCACATAAATTCAAGCTATCACATATAGCAACTGATTTGATCTTATTTTCTTTACAAAAAGCTGCGAGTTCATCAATTTTAACTGCACCTTCACATATAGAATATTGAGTATGAATTTTTAAATTGTTAAATTTTTTATTATTGCCATCACTAACCATTAATTCTTTTTATATTACCATTAGAAATACTCAACTTGTAATCAGCTTTGTTAGCAAGTTCTCTATTATGAGTTGCAAATATAACTGTTTTTTTTAATTTTTTTAATTTTACAAAATAAGAAAAAACTTCCTCCGAAGTTTTGAAATCTAAATTTCCAGTAGGCTCATCCGCTAATACTAAATTGGTCTCTGCTACAAGTGCTCTCGCGATTGCAACCCTTTGTTGTTCACCTCCTGATAGTTCACTAGGAAAATGATTAAGTCTATCTGAAAGTTTAACTTCATTTAAAACCTTTTTAGCTTTATTTTTAGAGTCAGAATATTTCTCTCCTCTAATGATTAATGGCATGCTTACATTTTCTATAGTTGTAAAGTCAGATAATAAGTTATTATCTTGGAATATAATTGACACTCTTCTTCTCCTTAATTCATCTTTTTCTTCTTCACTGATATTTTTTGTATCTTTCCCTTGAAAATAAACTTGGCCAGCTGAAGGCTCATCTAAAAGAGCTAAAAGATGTAAAAATGAAGATTTTCCGGATCCTGATGGCCCTACGACAGCTACTAGCTCACCTTTTTTTATTCCTAAACTTACACTTTTAAAAATTTCTATTTTTCCATTTTTATGAATAAAACTCTTTTTTATCTTTTTAACTTCAATTAAATATTTATTCATATTTTAATGCCCTTATTGTATTCATTTTAGAAATTACTTTTGCAGGAAAAAAAGATGCTAAAGCTGATATTATTATTGAAAAAATAAAAATTATAAAAATCGAAACAGGATTTATTTCACTTGGTAGTTCATCTAAAAAATAAATTTCGGCTGGAAAAATTTCTAAATTAAATGCAGTGGATATAAAATACCTAATATCTTCTACATATAGAGAAAATAATATGCCTAAAATTACTCCTGTAATAGAGGCTAAAAAACCAATCGTAAAGCCAGTTAAAAAAAAAGATTTAGTTATTGATCCGTTACTAAGTCCCAATGTTTTTAAAATAGCTATTTCCTTTGTTTTATTTTTGATCAATATAGTAAGACCAGAAATTATATTAAAAGCAGCAACAATAATAATTAATGTTAATATAATAAACATAATGTTTCTCTCTAATTTTAAAGCATTAAAAAATGATTTATTTAAATCTGACCAAGAATAAACATAATAATTTTCATTTATTTTTTCTATTTCTTTTTTATAAAAATCTGCTTTTAAAGGGTTGATTAAATTTATCTCTAAATTTATTTCATCTAAAGTTTTATCAAAAAAGGATAATGACTCCTCTAAATTTAAAAAAACAACACTTTGATCAAATTCAAAAAAACCACTGCTAAAAACTCCTGATATTTTAAAATTATCTTGCTTTGGAATACCACCAAGTGGGGTATTTAAAAATGTTGGAGACAAAATATTAACTTTATCCCCAACAGTAACGCCAAGAATTATTGCTAATTCTTTACCAAGAAGAATCTCACCTTGTTTGAGGCCGTTAAAATTTCCATCTATTATACTATTTTTAATGAAAGATAAATTTTCATCTTTTTCACTTTGTATACCTTTTAATAAAATTCCTTTGGCTAGATCATTATTCATAATAACACCTTCTGAACTAAAAGACTCTGTTATGATAAAATCTTTATATTTTTTTTTTAATTTAATTTTAAAAGAATCGCTTATGTTTTGACTGTATGGCTTAATAATAATGTGTGGATTAAAACCAAGAATTTTATCTGTAAGATTATTCCTGAAACCGTTCATTACTGACATCACAATAATTAATATTGCCACACCAAGCATGATGCCAAGAAATGAAAAGATGGAAATTATTTTAAGAAAACCTTCCTTTTTTTTAGGTTTAAGATTTCTAGATGAAATTAATCTTTCAGCTTTATTAAACAATTTATTTTTTTAGTTTTGTTAAAATGTCCTCAAGATTTAATATTTGAGTTTCGCCATTTATTTCTTTAAATTCAATTTTGTCACCCTTTGACTTTGCTCCAAGGATTATTTGAAATGGCACTCCTATCAAATCATGTTTTTTAAATTTTGCAGACATATTTTCATCAACATCGTCTAACAATACGTCAATATCTTGTTTTTTTAATATATCGTAAATTTTATTTGCCTTTGATATACTTTCCTGATTGTTTTTGCTAATACTGGGAATAATAACTACATCAAAAGGAGCTACTGATTTTGGCCATTTCATTATATCATTATTATATTTTGCTTCTATAATTGCTCCAACTAATCTTGAAACTCCTATTCCATAAGACCCCATTCTCACATGATTTTTTTTAGAGTCATGAGTATCTACTAAACAATTTAGAGGTTTTGAATATTTATCTCCAAAATAAAAGATATGTCCGACTTCAATACCTTTGGTTATAATTTGATTTAATTTATCAACTTTTTTATCAAAATCATTTTTTTTAAATTTATCATCAGTTACAGCATAAAAAGATGAAAATTCTTTTCTCATCTGGTCAAGTGACTTGTCTTCGAATTTAAATTTTTTAAGTTTAATATCAAAAATTTTTTTATCAGCATATATTTTGCTTTCACCAGTATCAGCTAAAATTACAAATTCATGAGAAAGGTCTCCACCAATTGGACCTGTATCTGCTGCCATAGGAATAGCTTTCAAATCTAGCCTTTCAAATGTTTTGAGATAAGCAAAAAACATTTTATTATAAGACTTTTTTGCTGAATCCTCATCAAGATCAAATGAATATGCATCCTTCATAAAAAATTCTCTACATCTCATCACTCCAAAACGAGGTCTTACTTCATCTCTAAATTTCCATTGAATATGATAAAGCATTTGAGGAAGTGATTTGTAAGACTTTACACTAGAACGAAAAATTTCTGTTATTAATTCTTCATTCGTAGGACCATATAACATTTCTCTACCTTGACGATCTTTTATTCTTAACATTTCTTCGCCATAATCATCGTAACGACCACTTTCTTTCCAAATATCTGCTGATTGGATTGTTGGCATTAACATCTCTTGAGCACCAATATTATTTTGTTCTTCTCTAACTATATGTTCAATTTTTTTCATTATTTTGTATCCTAATGGTAACCAAGAATATATTCCTGCTGACGATTGTCTAATCATGCCTGTTCTCAACATAAGTTGGTGAGATTTAATCTTTGCGTCAGATGGTAAATCTTTTGTTATAGGTACAAAAAGTTTAGATAATAACATTTTTTATTTCACCATAAATTTTATACAATTACAAATTATACAATATATTTTGATTAAATTCTTGCAATATTAATATTGGTAAAAGGTTTCTTTCCAGTTCTGCTTTTTACAATCCTTTTACAATTTTGCTTTAATGTTTCAATTAAATTTTTTTCTTGATTCTTGCTTTGTAAAGAAAAAGTTCTACATATATTGGAGATTTCATCCTCCATGTCAAAAATGAAAGTTTCACTAATTTGATTTTCTGGAATTCCTTTGTAAGATATTACCGGTCTTTTTATTTTTCCATTGTTCGCTACAATTATTGTTACTTCTAAGTAGCCATTTATAGATAAATTTTTTCTATCTTTTACTGATTGAGAGTCTTCATACACACCAATAGAACCATCTAAATACATTCTTCCGGATGGAGCTTTATCTATAATTTGCGGTTCGTTTCCAGGAAAAATTTTTATAATATCACCGTTTTGTACCAAAAGTGTTTGGGGAATTTGCATTTCCTTAGCAAAATTTATGTGTTCAATCATGTGTCTGTGCTCGCCATGAACAGGAATTATGCATTTTGGTTTCACCCACTTATACATGTCTTTTAAATCATCTCTATTTGGATGACCAGACACATGAACAAAAGCATTTTCTTCTGTTATAATTTCTAAATTATTTTTAACTATTTCATTATGAAGTTGATAAAGTTTTTTTTCATTTCCAGGAATTATTTTTGAAGAAAATATTATAGTATCACCAGACTCCAATTGTACATCTGGGTGTGAACCCTTAATAATTCTATTCATTGCTCCCATGGGCTCACCTTGGCTACCTGTGCATAGGTATATTATTTTATCTTTGGATATTTTACCTGCTTTTTTTGGTTCAATAGGTTCTATTATATTTTTTAGATAACCACATTGCTTAGCAGCCCTATATATTCTATGCATAGATCGTCCGACTAGTGAAATTTGTCTGTTAGTTTTTTTTGCACAATAAAAAATTGACTCCATTCTAGCTACATTTGAAGCAAAAGAAGTTACCACAACTCTTTTTTTCTTCTTTTCAATTATCTTTAATAAACTCTCTCTAACTTCAAGTTCTGAACCAGCTCTTCCAGGGCTAAATACATTTGTTGAGTCACAAATCATAGCTATGACATTATTGTTTCCAATTTCTCTTAATTTTTTTTCATCTATATTTTCCCCGATCAAAGGATTTGGATCAATTTTCCAGTCTCCTGTATGCAATATTAATCCTGCTGGAGTTTTTATACTTAAACCGTTTGGTTCTAAAATAGAGTGGGTCAATGTAACAAAATCTATTTCAAAGGGACCTAAGTTTATCTTTCCATTTAATTGAACTATTTCTAAATATTTTGTTATATCTATTTTTTTTTCATTAAACTTTTCTTTAAGGAGTATTGCAGTGAATGGGGTTGCATATATTTTACATTTTAAATCTGGCCAAATATGTGCGACTGATCCAATATGATCTTCATGAGCATGCGTAAGTACTATACCGAGTAAATCATTTTTTTTTTCCAAAATAAAACCTGGATCTGGATAAATTAAGTCTATACCTGGTATTGAGTCATCTGCAAAAGTTACTCCCATATCTACAATAATCCATTTTTGATCATCTTCTTTTCCATATGCATATAGGTTCATGTTCATGCCAATTTCACCTGAACCTCCTAATGGACAGAAAATAAGTTGGTCTTTTTTCATAATATTAAATCTTTATAGACTTTTATTACCCCTTTTATAGTTATGTTTTGATCAATTAAAGGTTTATTAATAATTAGATGCTTAAATAAATTGGCATATCCACCTGTAAGTATAACTTTGTATTTTATTTTTCCACTAGATATGATTTTTTTAATAATGTTATTGATTAAACCTTGATATCCCCAAAGAAAACCAGAATTTAGAGCATCATTTGTATTTTTACCATAAGTTCTAGTAGTAGATTTTAAATCAATAAGAGGTAACAATGCAGTAAGTTCGTTTAGTTTGTTTATCGAAGATTTTACACCGGGGGCAATTACTCCACCATCATAAATTCCAGGTTTTTTTATTACATCAAATGTAGTTGCTGTACCAAAATCTATAACTAAACAATTTTTTTTGTGTATATAATATGATCCAATGGCATTTGCAATTCTATCAGATCCAACTTGTCTGTAGTTATCAACTTTTAGTTTAATTATTTTATTAATTTTAAGATCTTTTATTTCAAAAAGTTTATATCCATTTTTTTTAAAATATGATTTGAAAATTTTAAAAGAAGACGGGACAACACTTGAAAATAATATTTTTTTATCTAAATTTTTTACAAAAATTTTAGATGTAAAGCTTATTAATTTTTTTTTTTTATAAATTTCACTTGTTTCAATAGTATAAGATTTTAAAATCTTCAATTTGTAATTTAATAATGAAATTTTAATAAAAGTGTTTCCAATGTCACCCACTAAGAATTTAATTTTTCTTTTTTTAATTAAAGATAAATTTTTCATATGCTTTCTTAATATTTATTAAAATTTTGTTGTTGTTTATGATATGATTTGAACAACTTAATAAAGATATAGACTGATAATTTAAACCTTTTGGCGAAGTTAATGTATTGATACCAACTCCAATTATCAAAAATTTTTTTTTTTTGTGAGTTATGACTTCTTGTAAAATTCCACATAATTTTTTCTTTTTTATTAGCAAATCATTTGGCCATTTTATAGATATTCTATACTTTGAATACTTATTTAAAACACTCCTTATTATAAATGGGTTTAAGATTGCAAACTGATCAGAGTTTATTTTTTTAGTATTTAATTCAAAAAACAAAGACATAAAAAGATTTCCTTTTTTAGAATCCCATTTTCTCCCCATTGTCCCTCTTCCTTTTTTTTGATATTTGGCTGTAATGATACAAGGTGAAGATTTATTTTTTTTTATAAATTTAATTGCTTCGTCATTAGTACTATTAACGCTCTCTAATTTTATTAGATTAAATTTCATTGATTTGTAAATGCAATACTTACCATGTTTGTTAAAATTGAAGGATATAAAAAGAATGTTATCAATAAAATACAACTTACAAAAATTGTTCCAGTAATGCTTACTTTTTTAATTTGTTCAAACGATGCATTAAATTTATCAAAATAAATTATTTTAATAACTCTAATGTAATAAAAAGCCGAAATAACAGTAGTTAAAAGACCTATAACAGCTAATATGTACATTTCATTTTCCACTACTGCCATAAAGACATAAAATTTAGCAAAGAACCCTCCTAGAGGGGGTATTCCAGCTAAAGAAAACATAATAATTAAAAATGAAATTGACATTAAAGGATGATTTTTTGAAATTCCTGATAAATCCACGATCTCCTCTGTATACTTCCCATCTTTCTTCATTAGAAAAATGCAAGCAAAAGCACCAATAGTCATGACAACATATATTGTTATGTAGATTATTGAACTTATATATCCAGATTCTGTGCCTGTTGCTACGCCGGCCAAAGCGTAACCAATGTGTCCAATAGAACTGTAAGCCATTAATCTTTTAATATTTTTTTGACCTATGGCAGCAACTGCTCCAAGTATCATTGAAGCTACAGATATAAATATAATAATTGATTGCCACTCTGTTAAAACATTTGAAAAAGGAACTTGCATAAATCTTATAATTACTGCAAGTCCTGCTATCTTCGGGGCAACAGCAAAAAAACTGGTTATTGAAGTAGGTGACCCCTCATATACATCAGGTGTCCACATATGAAAAGGAACTGCTGATACCTTAAAAGCTAAACCTACAATGATAAACACCATTGCAAAAATTGATCCTATGTTATCTTTATTTAATTGTGAGTTTATTATTTCAAAATTTGTTGATCCAGTAAAACCATAAAGTAAAGAGCACCCGTAAAGCAGTAAACCAGATGATAAGGCGCTTAATACAAAATATTTAACTCCAGATTCTGTAGATCTTGTATTGTCTCTATCTATAGCGGCCAAAATATAAAGTGATAATGATTGAAGCTCTAAACCAAGATAAAAAAGAATTAGATCGTTTGAACTAACCATGAAAAACATCCCTAATATTGATAGTAATACCACTATAGGGTATTCAAATTTTGAAATATTATTATCTTTGATAAATGTTTGAGAGGAATACAAAACAAAAATAGTTGATACTAAAATCAAGATTTTTATATAATTAGAATATGCATCTCGAATAAAACTATCTGAAAAAACTTTGGTAGAGTTATTATCACCATTAAAAATGATAATTATTAATATAATCATTATTAATAGTGAAAGATTATTAATCAAGCTATAACTTTTTTTAATAAAAACACCGAGCATCAAAATGATGAGTATAGAAATTGATAAAAAAATTTCAGCTTTTAATATGTATAAATTATCTATCATTTATTTAAAACCAGGTGATAAAGTAAGTCTTGTTGATACCTATCAATTAAATTGTTTACAGAAACATTCATAGTGTCTAATAGTGGATCAGGATAAAAACCAAAAATGATCGTTATAGATGCCAGTAAAATAAGTATAATCGACTCAGAAATATTCATGTCTTTTAAAGTTTTGTTTTGAGGATTTTTAATTTCACCAAAAATTACTCTTTTGGACAGCCAAAGCATATAAGCTGCTGCAAGAATAACTCCCGTTGTAGCTAATAGGGCAATAAAATAATTTTTTTTAAAAGCTCCAACTAAAACTAAAAACTCTCCTAAAAAACCTGTAGTGCCAGGCAATCCCAGTGCTCCCAGAACAAAAATCATAAAAACTAAAGAGTATTTTGGCAAAACATGTACTATCCCACCATATGAGCTAATAAGTCTTGATTTTGTTCGATCATAAAGTACACCGACACACAAGAAAAGTGCTGCTGAAATTAGACCATGACTTAGCATTTGATACATGCTTCCATCAATTCCTTGTTTCGTGAGAGTAAAAATTCCTAATGTAACAAACCCCATGTGAGCCACAGAAGAATAAGCAATTAGTTTTTTCATATCCTCTTGCATCAAAGCTACTAATGATGTGTAAATAATCGCAATGATACTTAAAAAATAAATTAAAGGAGTAAAATACTCTGAAGCAACAGGAAACATTCCTATAGAAAATCTTAAAAACCCATAGCCCCCCATTTTTAATAAGATGGCTGCTAATATAACAGAACCAGCAGTAGGTGCTTCTACATGTGCATCTGGTAGCCAAGTATGAAAAGGCCACATGGGCATTTTAACTGCAAATGAACTAAAAAATGCTAACCATAAAAGATATTGATACTCTTTAGAAATTTTAATTTGAAAAATTTTAACAATATCTGTTGTGCCAGTTAACCAATAAATTGATATAATTGCTACAAGCATCAATACTGATCCAAGTAATGTGTAAAGAAAAAATTTGAATGCTGAATATACTTTTCTAGATCCTCCCCAAACACCAATGATAATAAACATAGGAATTAGACCAGCTTCAAAAAATAGGTAAAAAATAACAAGGTCAAGAGAACAAAAGACTCCAAGCATAAAAGTTTCTAAAATTAAAATCGCAATTAAAAACTCTTTAACTCTTTCTTTGATACTATTTACGCAAGATATAATACAAATTGGTGCTATGAATGCTGTTAAAATAACAAAAAGTATAGAAATTCCATCAATACCCAATTTGAATTTAATTAAACCACTTATCCAATTTTTTTCTTCAACAAATTGAAAAGCAGAAATATTATTATCAAATGAGTACCAAAGAAATAAAGTTAAAAATAAATTTGCAATACTTGTAAACAAAGAGACATAAATTGAACTTTTGTTGTTATCTTTGTTATCTCTAAATAAAAAAATAAATAAAGCTCCCAATAAAGGTAGAAAAATTATAGTTGAGAGAATCGGAAAGTTCATTTTAATTTAATATTAAATAAGTAATTAGAGCTGACAGACCTACTAGCATAACAAATGCATAATCATAAATATATCCTGATTGAAATTGAACAGCTTTATTAGATATTAATTTTATTATTTTTGAAATACCATTTGGTCCAAATCTATCTATAGTATTTTCGTCAATTTTTTTCCAAAAAAATGAACCTATTTTCTTAATAGGACTTATTAAAGTAAATTCATAAATTTCATCGATGTACCATTTGTTTAATAAAAATTTATATAATATCTTATTTTTTTCTTTTAATTTTTCTAATATATTTTGATTTTTTACATATAAGAAATAGGATAGAGGTATAGCACTAATAACGAGCACCGGTGTTAAAAGTAAAAACCATAAAGGAATTTTGTCATGTAAAACTGTTTCTAAAAAAAATATTGAATTTAGCCAAAAATTATTACTTTCATCACCAATTAATAAATCTTTAAAAAAATAACCAGAGAATATTGCTCCCATAGATAAAATTATCAAAGGCAAAATCATTATCATTGGTGACTCCTTTACATCTTTAATTATAAATTTTTTGCTCATAAATTTTCCATGAAAAGTCATGAACATTAATCTCCAAGAATAAATTGCAGTTAAAAATGCTGTTAAGATTCCAACACAAGTAGCTAAATTTCCTACAGGTGAGTGTTTTAGATATGCAAACTCAATTATTGCATCTTTTGAATAAAATCCTGATAAGAATGGGAAACCTGTAAGAGCCAAAGTACCGATAAGCATTAACACCCATGTAAATGGAAGTCGTTTCCACACGCCTCCCATGTTTCTTATATCTTGTTCATCATTGAAAGCATGTATTACTGAACCTGACCCCAAAAATAATAGTGCTTTAAAAAATGCGTGCGTGAATAAATGAAATATTGCAACATGGTAAGCCCCAACACCAGCTGCAAAGAACATATAACCTAATTGGCTACAAGTTGAATAAGCGATAATCCTTTTAATATCGTTCTGAACCAAAGCAACTGATGCGGCAAAAATTGCAGTAATTACACCAACTATCGCAACAAAATTTAGAGCAAACTGAGAATATTCATATATAGGAGAGCATCTTACTACAAGAAAAACTCCTGCTGTTACCATTGTGGCTGCATGAATTAATGCCGAAACTGGTGTAGGTCCTTCCATTGCATCTGGCAACCAAGTATGCAATAAAAATTGTGCTGATTTTCCCATTGCTCCAATAAACAAAAAGATACAAATAGAAGTTATTAAGTTGGCTTGAATTCCTAAAAAGTTAATTTCTTTATTTATAATCTCTGGCACCAAATTAAATACTTCGGAATAATTTATTGTTCCTAAATGGTAAAATATTAAAAAGATACCTACTGCTAATCCAAAATCTCCAACTCTATTAACAATAAATGCTTTTATTGCTGCGTTATTTGCTGTGTTTCTTTTATACCAAAACCCTATTAATAAATAAGAGCATAGTCCAACTCCCTCCCATCCAAAGAACAATTGTAAAAAATTATCTGATAAAACTAAAGACAACATAGAGAATGTAAATAATGAAAGATAAGACATAAATCTTGGTTTGTGTGGGTCGTGACTCATGTAACCAATAGAATAAATATGAACCAGAGATGAAATAACAGTAACAACAACTATCATTATAGAGCTTAAAGGATCAATATTTATTGACCAATTTGCTACAAAGTTTCCCGAACTTACCCATTCGAACAATTTATAATTTCCATAAGAATTGTTGGTTATGCCATTATAAAAAATTAATATTGATAAAACCGCTGAAACACTCACAAAAAAACTTGTTATTAATTCAGAAAAAAAACTACCTAATGATTTACCAAAATACCCAATAATAGAACCTATCAAGGGTAAAAATAAAACTGCGTATTCCATTTAACCTTTCATTTCGTGTATATCTTCAACACGAATAGAGCCTTTGTTTCTGTAAAAAATTACAATAATAGCTAAGCCAATTGCTGCTTCTGCTGCTGCTATAGTTAATATTAACATTGTAAATATTTGACCTAAAATATCACCAGAAAAAATTGAAAATGAAATTAGATTTATATTAACAGATAAAAGTATTAATTCTATTGACATTAAGATAACTATTATATTTTTTCTGTTTAAAAATATTCCAATAATTCCTAGAGAAAAAATTATCGCTCCTAAAGTAAGATAATGTCCCAGTCCAATATCAATCATCAATTTTAACTCCTTTATTAAAACTCACTTCTTTTAATTCAATAGAAGAAATTTTTTCTCTTGAAATTTGATTAAAATAACTCTGTCTTTTTATATTTTCTCTTTTCCTATAAGTTAAAAGAATTGCACCAATCATTGAAAGAAGAAGAATTATTCCTGAAATTTGAAAATACAAAATGTAATCAGTGTACATCACTTTTCCAATCAAATGTGTGTTTGAAATATCTTGATTAATAATTAAGTTACTACTGCTCATAATATTTTCTTTATATTTCCATCCTCCAATTACCACCAATAGTTCTAAGAATATAATGACACTAACTATTAAACCTGAAGGTATATGCGAAGAAGATCTTAATCCTCCAAACCAAGATGATTTTTGTTGAGCAACATTAAGCATCATTACTACAAACAAAAACAGTACTGCTACAGCTCCAACATATACAATTAATATAATTATGCCCAAAAATTCTGCACCAACCATTATGAATAAACAGCCCACTGATATAAAATCTAATATTAAAAAAAAAACAGAATTTACTGTACTTCTAGATGTAATAACCATTAAAGCAGAAAAAATTGCAATTATAGAAAAGAAATAAAAGAAAAAAGCATGTGTTAGCATTAGTTACCTATATATTTTATCCAATTTAATATTTTTTGCTAATACAGACTCCCACCTGTCTCCGTTGTCTAAAAGCTTTTCTTTGTTGTAATAGAGTTCTTCTCTAGTCTCTGTGGCGAATTCAAAATTTGGTCCCTGAACTATTGCATCAACTGGACAAGATTCCTGGCACAAACCACAGTAAATGCATTTAAGCATATCAATATCATATCTTGTAGTTTTTCTGCTACCATCTTCTCTTTCTTCAGACTCTATTGTTATTGCCTGAGCTGGGCATACAGCTTCACAAAGTTTACAGGCGATACATCTTTCCTCTCCATTTGGATATCTTCTAAGAGCATGTTCTCCTCTAAATCTCGGACTAATTGCACCTTTTTCATAAGGGTAATTAATAGTTTTTTTAGCTTTAAACATTTCTTTTATAGCAATGACAAAACCTGAAACAAACTCTGCTAAAAAAATTGTTTTTAATATTCTATTCAATTTCATCAATAGCCATTCGTTGGAAGTAAATCGAAATAAAACAAAAAACTTGCTGTTAAAACTACATATAGTAGCGAGAATGGAAGAAAAATTTTCCATCCAAGTTTCATAAGTTGATCGTACCTGTATCTAGGGACTATTGCTTTAACTATTGAAAATAGAAAAAATAAAAATAATATTTTTGATATCATCCAAATTGGTGATGGAATAATATTTAGTGGATAAACATCTAATGGAGGAAGCCATCCACCCAAAAATAGTATTGAGCCCATTGCGCACATTAATAAAATATTTGCATATTCTCCTAACCAAAACATTGCATACATCATTCCAGAATATTCAGTTTGATATCCAGCAACTAATTC
>MDTB01148446.1_pt1 | contig 35218 bp, 28 predicted proteins | sample 811161 | NCBI WGS metagenome assembly MDTB01 (sample SAMN05326650, study PRJNA326480) | marine metagenome | isolation source: seawater | place: Mediterranean Sea | collected 2009 | reverse complement strand
TTGATGCACTGGGGTGAGTTACAAGGTGGATCAAACGTTGTAAACCTTCGTCGTCTGAACCAAAGAGTTCAGTGGACAGCATCCGATGGTAACGAGCCAGTCGCCGCTCCTCTAAGTGGTAACCACATTCTTATGGTTATCTTAGGTAACTCTTCTTTGGCACCTCAGACCTGGAACGGTGGTACTCAGCTTGAAGTTCTTGACTTCGCATTCCCACAGGATCCAACAACTTCTGTAACCGGATCCGGTTCTGCAGAGTCTGTAGTTGTTCCTGCGTTTGAATCCAACATGAATGCAACCGGTGGTTCTGTATCTCCAGTTATCCCTGAAATCGACATTAAGATCGAATCAATCAGCGTTACTGCGGTTACTAGAAAGCTTCGTGCTCGTTGGTCTCCAGAGCTTGCTCAGGACCTCAACGCTTACCACAGCTTGGATGCAGAGGTTGAGTTAACTCAGATTCTTTCTGAGCAGATTGCTCTTGAACTTGACCGTGAGATTCTCAACGACCTTCTTACTCAGGCGAATGGCGCTAACCTTTATTGGTCACGTTCACCTGGTAAGTTCCTTGATAAGGAAACCGGAGCTGAGATTGCACGTGGTTCTTCCCTTCGTCCTGGCCCTGCCTTCACTGGTACGGTTCGCGAATGGTACGAGACCCTTACTGAGACAATCATTGATTGCGCTAACACCATTCATCGTAAGACCCTCCGTGGATCTGCTAACTTCATCGTCGTTGGACCTGATGTTGCTACCATCCTCGAGAGTTCAGTACTTTACAAGCCTGTTTACAGCCTTGACGGTGACGGACAAGTTGGTAACCCAATGACTATTGGCGCTGAAAAGGTCGGCTCTTTGAGCAACCGATTCACAGTTTACAAAGATCCTTACTTCCCACGCAACAAGATTCTTGTTGGTTACAAGGGCGGAAGCTATCTCGAAACTGGATACGTCTATGCTCCATACGTTCCTCTGATCGTTACTCCTACTATCTTTGCTCCTGAGGACTTCACTCCTCGTAAGGGTGTCATGACTCGTTATGGCAAGAAGATGGTTCGCTCTGACTTCTACGGAACCGTTACAGTCGCTGACCTCCACATTATCTAATAATCTGGAAGCTTAAAAACATAGGGTCGGTCCTTCGGGATCGGCCCTTTTTTTATGAACAATCGAGATAAGTCGTATATAATATGCATACTTATAGTCAAGCCCCTAGCATGGACATAAGGCGGACCCCACACGCTCGCTAGGGAATCATGTGGACAAGTAATCTCAAACAAACAAATTAGGAGAAAAATTATGCCAAAAGTAATCGTAGATGCAACCAAAGGTCTGTATCAAGCAACGTCAGATTCAAACAACTCTGCACTAAACGTAAATAGCGGACTAGTCGCGACCCCATACGCTTTCACTGCTCCCGCCGACGCCGCTGGAGCTATTGCCGCGGCATCAACTATTCCAATTGATCAAACACTGATTTTGGTTAGTGATACTTCAGACGCCAACGATCGAGCGTTCCTTCCAGCGCCAGCAGCCGTACCAGATGGAAAAGTTTATTATGTTGTTGCAGTCGAAGCTTTCGAATTGTCATCTGATGATGACGGCTCTAATGCCACAACAATGAACGGTGTTGCTGTAACAGACGGCGGCGGAAGCTATGCCAAAGAAATTGCTATTGCCGCAGGAACTGGCGTAGTATGCGTTAAGACAAGTGCAACTAACTGGGCCGTAATTGGTGCCGCAGCCGCAGCTGATGCATAAGATTAAATTCAAAGGAGAAAAATTATGCCAAAGGTAATAATTGAAAAAACAAAGGGTTTATATCAGGCTACAGCAGACTCGAACAATAAGGCGTTAAACCTTAGTAGTGGATTATGTTTAGGTACAGAAGCCATTACAGCTGGAGTTGACGCCGCAGCCGCAGCCGTTGCCACAACAATTGATAAAAACACCTCTTTAGCACTAGCCTCTCAGGTTGGAGCTAATACAGATGCTTTCTATCTACCATCCCCAACAGATGTACCAGATGGAAAAATTTATCATATCGCAGCAGTCAATGCTCTAGAGCTTCGCACAAAAGGTGATGGTACTACAATTTCTACGCTTCGTGCTGTTAATGCAACAAACGCAGCTGGAGCATCAGCCTCGTCCGCCGGCGCTGAACTGGCCATGGCCGCTGGAACTGCAGTAATTGTTATCAAATCTGGAGCCAACGCGTGGGCCGTTATCGCCGCCGCAGCCGCACCAGATTCAACCTGATAATAAAGGTTAAATAACCCAAAATTCCGCTTTCTTTCTAAGGGAGCGGTTTTTTATTTTTTATTTTACAACAAAATAAAAAACCATTATTATTTAAAAGATTAAGGAGAAAACAATGGCTACTACTTCAGCAACAAAGAAGGCGACTGCACCTAAGTCAACTTCTTCAAATAGCTCACAAAAAGAGCTCGATGCCTTAAAGGCAAAATTAGCAACACTTGAAAGCAGTTTAGAATCTGCGTTAAGTAAAATTTCAGCACTTGAACAAGCCGCCGCACAGTCTGCCGCCGCCCCAAGCGCTGCGGGTGATACATCTGGATTTGCCTCTCAGGAGGAAGTGGATTCACTCAGAGAAAATTGCAAAGTTCTCACTAGGGCTGTTTTTGATCCACCTCGTGGTGGCGGAGCAATTAAAGTTCCTCAATTCTAGCGTGTAATTAATACACATAAAAATCCATAGTAAAAAAATAAAAAAAATAAATAAATTTTTTTATTACTAAGCTTAAGTGCCCGTAACATTTATGTTCGGGCATTTTTGTCTTTTATAACAAAAAAGTTTTTGGCCTTTCCCCTCCATATTTATTAGTGAAATTGCGGAGATATTATATGGCCACTTTTGCAAATACATCTAGCCCAACACCATTTGCTGTTTTTGATTCCGATACCCAGTTTATCGCTGAAGCAGACCGAATGGTTACATTCGTAAAAAGAAAATTGGGCGATGATATTCTTTCAGTAGAATTGACCAAAAAACAAGTGTGGGCATGTTTTGAAGAGTCTGTTTTTGAATACAGCAAGTACATAAATGAGTATCAGGCCAAAAGTCAATTAGCAAATCTATTAGGGACTTCAACCGGATCTAATGCGACCTCGGGCCCAAAAGGCGTTGAGAACAAATTCCCAAGAGAGACACTGGAATTTTTAACAAGAAAAGCAGAGCCCTATGCTGCTCATGCCGGCCTTGGAGGATTGTGGAACACATATTCTGGGTCTATAGAGCTTGAGGTATCTAGGCAAGATTACGATATCTATACCGAAATGAAAGACGCAGACGATAACGTTGTATTTGCAAATTTAGCAGAGGGCTCCAGAGGAAAACTAAGAATATTCGAAGTGTATCATTTCTCGCCCCAAGCTGCGTATAGATTTTTTGATACCACCTCGGCAATTAACTACTTAAATAACGAATTTGCGTTTGAGTCGTTTACGCCAGAAACGGTATTTTACGTACTGCCGGTTTTTGAAGACGTTTTAAGAGCAGGCCAAATGGACATCTCAAACCGGGTAAGAAGATCAAATTATTCATATCAGATCACAGGAACAAAACTAAGAATATTTCCAAAGCCCGCAACCTCAGGAAGTCTATGGATAAACTACGGCCTCCCTATGGACGGAATGAATCCATCAGTTGCAGACGATTCTATCCACGGAGTTGCGTCTCTTAGCAATGTTCCGTTTGATAACTTGGAATATGGCACCATTAATTCCATGGGTCGGCAGTGGATTAGACAGTATACATTAGCAGGAGCCAAAGAGGTTTTAGGTTTAATTAGAAGTAAATTTGGAAGCGTGCCAATCCCTTCCGGAGATCTCCAGCTTAACGGTTCAGATTTGCTTTCTCAGGGGCAAAACGAAAAAGAAAAATTAAGAACCGAACTCAAAGAGATGTTAGAATCACTAACTTATGACAAGTTAATAGAAGGAGAGGCGACCGAAGCCGAAAATGTTCAGAGACTTTTAAAGACAATTCCCATTCCATTAGGTAAGGCAATAGTAATCGGATAATGGAGAATAAATGTGGCTAGACTTTTTATAACACCAAGAGAAATGGATTTCATCAGTGACCTTACCAAAGAGGTTACAAAAGATGTAATTGGTCAAACAATCTTTTATTACAAAGTAAGAGAAGATGTTTCGGAGGTTCACGAAATTTACGAAGAGGCAATTGAAAAAGTTTTTGATCCGCCTGTTGAGGTAGACGCAAGAGTTCAATGGAACCCCGCAGAAATAAAGACAGGAAAATTTGGATATGAAGCAACAGCAAACATAGAGGTTTATCTGCACCATAGAGATATGATAGATAAAGATATTAACGTTCAGGAGGGAGACTATTTTTCCTTTGGTTCAAAATATTTTGAAATAACCTCGATTAAATTCGACAAGATTATGTTTGGGCAAGTAGAACATGTAACCGGATTTGTGGTAGTAGGAAAACAAGCAAGAAAAGGACAGATCAACAAAAAACCAATCGGACCTACTGGAGAAAGCTTTACAGAAGAAGATTCTATGAAGGATACTTTTGAACAACAAAGAGGGTTTGAGAAAAACTCGGAAGGAAAAACCAACGATAAAAGAGACCTTATCGATAGTGGCAAATTGGAAAAACCAATTACTGGCCCTAAAAAGGTTAGACCAAACCCAGATTCCTCTTTTTATGGGGATGATTGCTAATGTCCACAAGATTTAACGCTAAAGGTATCAGAGGTTCTAACTGGGGCACTTCTTTTGATAATGTTGACATTCCCACAGATTTTGAAATACCTTCATGTGGAATTGAAGACGTTGACAAAGCTCTTTTTAGGCTTTTTAACGAAGAATTACCATTAATGTATGAACAGGACGGAGAATCAAAAAGAGTCCCAGTCATATTTGCCACCGGTGAAAGAGCATTTATACTAAGAAGAAAACAACCTTTAAGAGATCGTCAAGGCGCGCTTATACTTCCGATGGTTTCAATTTTAAGAAGCGGAATAGAGCAAGATGCTAAGGACGGACAGGGTGTAGGGCCAGGTTCTGGAGAAATAGTTTTGAAAAAAAGAATTTCTGAAGGAAACGAGGCTTATAGAAGACTACTTAATATAGAAGGGCTAGAAAACCAGGAAGGAGTTGGTACTACCGACAAGCATGCTGGGCCATCTACAAGAAACTTTAGAGGAAACACTTCGGAAATTAATCTCAGAACAAATAAATCAAATATTTATGAGATAATTACTATCCCAAGCCCACGATTTTTTACGGCAAGTTATGAAATTACTTTTTGGACACAATATCTTCAACAAATGAACAACATGCAAGAAGCACTAATGTCGAGCTATAATTTAAATCCAGCAAAGACTTTTAGAATAGAGAGCGACAAAGGATATTGGTTTGTAGCCCATGTAGATTCTGGGTTGTCTAATGCTGCAAATTTTGACGGATTCGAAGACGATGAAAGGGTAATCAAGTCATCCTTTAATGTTAGTGTGACAGGGTATATAATCAATCCTGGTTTTCCTGGTGCACCAAACCCGTTTAGAAGATACATTTCTGCCCCAAAAATATCTTTTGAAACCCCGTTTGCGGTATTAGATGTTCCACCGTCCAGCCCGCTTCCCTCTGGGGACCCGAGCAAGTATGTGTTAGAAGATTTAGAAAGTGTCGACGATCCATACCCAGGCTCGTCAATAGGATCTGTTTATGACGATGGAACAACATCAATAAGTAATATTGGTGGAAAATCTACAGAGCGTAGCGAATATTTAGTTAAAACAATCAAAGATCCCTTTAGCGGGGAAACAAAAACAGTTCGGGTATCTGTTAAAACAAAAAACAAAAGAAAAGGCGAAACCGTTTACCATCGACTTTGGACTTTGGGCTAAGAACAACATATTTAATATGAGAATATTAGGAGAAGCATTATGGCTGAACAAACATTTAAATCACCAGGGTTTTTCGAACAAGAGATCGATCTTGCTGCAAGAGTACAGTCTCCCACCGGAACTCCAGCGGGGATTGTAGGTTCATCTCAATTTGGACCAGCTTTTGTACCTGTAGCAATCGGTACATTTAGAGATTTCGAAAATAGATTTGGAACATTAGATCCAGACTTATTTGGACCCTATGCAGTTAGAGAATTCCTCAAAAGCAGAGACGCAGTTACTTTCATGCGTGTTCTCGGAGCAGGAGCTAATACATCGGAATCTGACATTTTAAACACTGTCGATTTTGGATACGTTAAAAATGCCGGTTTTAAAATCGGAATGGAATCAAACCTTTCAACTACCAGTGCACTCGCTGCAAATGACGGAACCATAGTAAACGGTGGCGGAGGACTCACAAACCCTCAGTGTGGTGGAAACGTCCAGTTTATTACTGCGATCCACACCATTCCAGCTAATGCAGATGCTGGATTTCCGATCTTTACGGACAATGATTCCTTCCCTGCAATTCGTGAAACAGACAACACTCCAGATGCTGATACCGATGTTCCAATCGTTCGAGCAATGCTTTTCACGACTACTGGATCAGTATTCTTTGTCGACGACGGAGACAAAGAATTCTCGAGTGTATCTGCACTTCCAGCCGACGGATTAGCAAAAATCACGACAGATGAAGATAGTACATTTAAGCTTGTTTTAGCTACCAACGAGGCAAAGTTTGGAGGGAAAGCAGCAGCAGCTCAGCTAACAAGATCTAGAATATACTCCGCTTCTTTAAACCCAGACAACGTAAACTATATCGGAAAAGTTTTAAACACTGATCCAAAAATGTTTCAAAGAGAAAAGCACCTGCTTTACTTGGATTTACCAGTTGAAGATTCTTTGGCAACAATTGTTGCAGACTCAGCCGGAAAAATTGCAATTATGTCTGGCTCAACAAACACGAGTTCGGTGCTTCCTAGCTCTTGGACCGGTATAAACACAGCTCCATCTAGAATGTTTAGAGATCTATATGGAAGATTTGATACAAGATACCAAGCACCGAAAACTACTAAGTTTATTTCTCAACCATTTGGAAAACTAGAGTTCAACCTGTTCCATTTTGAAGCACTAAGTGATGGAGATTACGCAAACTCCAAATGGAAAGTTTCAATTGATAACTTAAGAGCATCTACAGATCCAAACTACAAATACGGAACTTTCGAGGTGCAAATTAGAGATTTTGAAGACACAGATCAAAATCCTGAAATCCTTGAGAGATACACAAACGTTACATTAGATCCAAAATCGGAAAGATTTATTGGAAGAATGATTGGAGACAAAAAGGTAAAATACAACTTCGATGCCGCAGACGAGGACGAAAGAAGACTTGTTATTTCCGGAAAATATCCAAACAAGAGTTTAAGAGTAAGAATTGTCATCGATGACGCTATTTATAGGAGAGAAGTTCCATACGAAGCGCTTCCCTTTGGGTTTAAAGGTGTTCCAGTGTTAAAAACAAACCCACTTGGAATTTACACGCAAGGCGGTGCAACCACCTCTCCAAGGCTTGTAGGCGTTGGTGCTGGAATTCAAAAATCCGATGCTAACACTGGTCACAATGGAGCGATGCTTCCACCTATCCCAATGAGATTTAAGTGCACGAAGAGCGCGCTGTCCTCCACTCCTGATTATGTAGGAGCAAAAGGGTCCAAGGAAAGAATCGATGCTAGACTTTATTGGGGAGTACAGTTTGAAAAAATCGGTTCTAACCCACTAAATGCAAATGTGACCCAAAAGCCGAATCCTCTTATCAAGGCGTACACAAAGTTTCACGGCATTGATAAGCTTGATGTTTTACACGATGAGGGCGAAGCCGATACATTCAACAACAATAAGTTTTCTTTGGCAAAAGTTGCGCTGTACAATCCGCTAGATGGTAACGGTCATATTTCGGCTGTTACAGGATCTGCTGCAGAACACATGCTAGACGCTTCATATTTACGAAATGGTGTTGTAGATGCGAAAACCTACACGGTTAAAGATCCTATTAGTGAGGTTGAACGTATTTCTTTGGCAACCCTAGTAAATTCATCTTCGGTTGTATTTAATAGGTTTACAAGCTTTGCGAAATTCAACAATATTTTCTATGGTGGATTTGACGGACTCAATATTCTTGACCCCGATATCTCTGTACTAAACGATCAATCTTCTTCAACCGAGTCTACATACGGTGGTAAAGCCGGCGACGACTTCACCGGTGGATTAGCGCTTTCGGGATCAGATGACGGCAAGCTTTCTGGTTCTGGTAAGAAAAACAATGTGATCGCTTCTTATAGAAAAGCCATTGAGATTATGACTGACTCTATGACCGTTAAAACTAACCTTCTTGCTGTGCCTAATATCAGGGACTCTTATGTTACGGACTATGCCTCTAACAGGACTAGAGACTACTCTATGGCTATGTATCTGATGGACGTTGCATCGTACGATGAATCTGGAAACAGATTGTTCATTAACTCATCTGGAACGCCAGATGTTGATCAAACGGCAGAAGCGCTGGAAGGAAGAGTGTTTGACAACAACTACACGGCAACTTATTTCCCAGATGTATTCATTACTGATCCGGTTAATAACAGACGCGTCCTTGTTCCGCCCTCTATTGCGGCATTAGGGGCTCTAGGATACAACGATTCGGTATCTTATCCTTGGTTCGCACCAGCTGGTTTCAACCGCGGTGGATTAACGTTTGTTGAAAACGTGAAAGTAAGACTTTCTTCTGGCGATAGAGATACGTTATATGAATCAAGAATCAACCCAATTGCAACATTCCCAGATGGTGGATTTGTAATCTTTGGTCAGAAAACGCTGCAAATGGCAAAATCTGCTCTAGATAGAGTGAATGTTAGAAGACTTCTTCTGGAAGTTAAGCGTCAAATCATCGAGATTGCAAACCTTATCCTCTTCGAACAAAATACTCCTGAAACAAGACAGCGATTTGTTAATCTCGCTGCGCCAAGACTTGCGCTTATTCAAGCACAGGCAGGCATCGAGTCATTCAGGGTTATTATGGATGATACAAACAATACTGAGCAAGACAGAGAAGAAAACCGCCTAAATGGTAAAATCGTGGTCGTTCCGACCAGAGCAATTGAATTTATTTCAATAGATTTTATTATTACTAATGCGGGTGTTGCTTTTGAATAATACTTATGAAACAGATATAGGAGCTTAAATTATGGCTGAACAAGTTTTTAAAAGTCCAGGTGTTACTACAAGAGAAATTGATCTTTCGGGTCCTGGCACCGTTTCACCTCAAGGAATTCCTGCGGGTGTTATCGGAACGGCCCAGAAGGGGCCGGCTTTCGTCCCAGTAACATTTGCGACGTACAAGGACTTCGTAACGAAATTCGGAGGAACGGATGGTAAATTATTCGGACCAATGGCTGTTTCGGAGTGGATGCGAAACGCAAGAGCAGGAACTTATCTTAGAGTTCTTGGAATTGGTGACGGAAAACAAAGAAATACAGATGGAACAGTAACAAATGCTGGTTTCACGGTTGGTGGACAACAGATACAAGCAAATGGTAATACAGGGGTTAATCCTTACGCTACTGCAACGGTATCTAGCGAAGTTCAAGCTGCTGCAAATGCAGTAACTACAGATGCTAAACCAACTCTGACAATCGCCGGCGTCGACGGTACTAAACTTAAGACTGGTGATGGTGGAGTTATCTCTGCAGGAACAAGTGCTTCTGGTGGTGGTCTTTATATTACCATGCCAAACAATAACCTGTTGGATGACATGATTATTAGAATTACGTTTCCAACCGGATTTACTGATTCTGCAGGCACACAGTTAGCAACACATGATATTACATTAAGAAAAGAAGCCGACATTTCTGGAAACACTGTTACTGGAGCAAAAGTCGAATTATCCATCCAAGATGGTGGTGGAGGTAATCTTACAGTTGAACAGGTAGCAAACCTAATAGTTCAAGCAATAAAAAGAGATTCATCTTTCGACCCTGCCACAAACGGAAAAACATCTAATAACTCATATGCAGCAACCATTAAATACGGTTCTGATTGGAAGATATCTGCTTCAACTGGTGGCGGCGATTTAGACAGTGTTTTGGTTGCTCAGGTACTAACCGACAGTGCAAACCGTGGTGTTAAAATTCAGTTCCGCGGTTCTCAATCAATGTCAGGATACTGGGGTAACCCAGGAAGATGGGGTGGAGCAGTGCAAGATACTACTTCTCGCTTGTCGGTCATTGACTCTGGTGCCAACCAAGCAGACAAACTCGCCGCCAACGCTTCCGGCGCCGGCGCTACTGCAGTCCAGTCTGCCACAGCGGGAAATGCAACCAGTGCTTCAACATTGATTGTAACCAAACCTGGTGGCGCAGCTACTACAATAACAGCCAACGCCGCAGCTAATACTGTAGCTGGATTTATTGTTGGTCATAACGCAACCGCCACCGGTACAAATATTAAAACATCAGTAGATCTCATCTCGGGTATTTCTGCCTCTGGAACTTCTACAGTAACGTTGACTAGTGATTCCGGCAATACTTACAATAGTGGCGGTGGTACAGCAGATTATGGAAATGATGCCAAAATCTCTTTTACTTCTTTACAGTCAGGTACTGTTGCAACAGTCCAAGGATCAGGATACACAACCGCAGGGACGGATGTTAACTTCACCGGCGGGGCTGCCGATTCTTCTACTTTGACATTTACGGGTGTCCCTTTAGAAAATTCGTCATTCTCGATTGTCTTTGGTGGCGTTACTCGCGTGTTTGTCTTAGGAACAGACACTGGACAGATTGATATTTCTGGCGTCACTACGGCTGCCGGTGTAGCGGAAGCAGTTGCAGATCATCTTACCGGAGCAACCCCAGCAGAGAATACTCCAACTGCAGTTACTGCTCGTGGTCATACTAGTGCAACGTTAGCGTCAGCAGCCGCGGCTTATAGTGATCAGCTAGTTGTAAAATGGGCCGCCGGAGTTGTAACAATCCTAGATGATGACGCCGATTCAACAAAAACCGCATTAACGCTTTCAGAAACAGACGTTGCTGGATTAGCTGCAGGATTAGGTCGTACATACTTCCTCTCCGCGGTTATGGAAGATAAAAACAGTTCTGGATATATGTCTGGATCTGGATTGACTTCTGGTGACAACCCGATTCTAAGAGGTGTTATAATGGTTGCTTCTGGTTGTGCTCTAGGATTATCTGGGTGGAACGGAAGCAGATTAGACTCAGTTTCTTCGTTTGCTTATGATGACTTTGGAGCTAGCTATGACGCTGGACACCAGGTTGGATGCGTAGATTTAAGAGCAAATGGTGACGAAAACTTTGTAATGTTCCTGAATGGATTTACAAACACATCTAAACACCAGGCGATTCTTACTGCCTCTATGAATCCAAAGAGTCCAAACTATTTCTCAAAGGTCTTTAACACTGACCCAACAAAAATTGAGGAAACTGGACACCTTTTATACGCTCACTATGATGTCCCATCTCATATTTGCGGAATTGCTGCAAGAGACATAGGCGGAACTAGCACGGCCGATGAAAAGTTTGTAGATGTTTATCACAGACTTCTCCTCCAATCCGGATCTTTGGCCAGAGACACTATGGGTAGCAGTACGCATTATAATCCTAACTTTGAGGGTTTCGAGGATAGGTTCAAGCACGCAATCTCTCCATATGTCATCTCTCAGACTTTGGGTACAGCTCCGAAAAACCTGTTTAGATTCCACGCTCTAGATGCTGGAACCGCAGGAAACACACAGTACAAAATCTCTATTGCTAATGTCAAAAAATCGACTGACCCTGTTTCTGATTACGGATCATTCGATCTATACATTCGAAGCTATTCCGATTCCGACGAAGAATTGGCAATTTTAGAAAAATATACCGGCGTAGATCTTAATCCATCGTCAGAAAGGTATATTGCCAGACTTATCGGAACTCAAAACGTGTACTTTGATTTTGACAAACAGACCGCAAATCAAAAATTAGTTATCGATGGACTATATCCAAATAGATCTCAATACGTAAGAATTGAGGTTGTTGATGATATTGAAAATGCGGTTATGGAGCCTACGGCGCTTCCGTTAGGATTTAGAGGTAAAAAACACCTTGCAATCGATGGTACCAAGCCCTTAGGCGCGCTGGACAACTCTTCAGTAGCTGGTATTACAGAGGCAAATCTTGATGACGGTGTTAGAGAACCTCCGGTTCCACTTAGAACGAATGTTACCCAAGGTAAAGGAAGCACTTCTAAAGTTGAGTCTAGATATTTCTGGGGAACACAATTTGAGCTTCAGGATAGAGCAGATGAACTTAACAAGTCTACTGTACATGCATCAATAATTGATAACTTTACAAAATATTTCCCATCATACGGTACGTACCCCGCACTTGTTGGAGCTAATGAAAACACAGCAGCTACAGCCGGCGGAACAAACCTGGATTCAGACCTATATAACTACAACATGTTTACACTGGAACGTGTCTGGGCAAAATGTAAGTCTGCAAGTACAGCAAATGCTGTTGATCCTCGTGAATGGGTTGAGGCAGTATATTGTCGTTCCGGCTCTGCTCCAGGCGCTGGAGACATGGTGGAGACCAATGGCGAAACGCACAAAACAGCAGCAAATGGATATAGATTCTTAGATGTTTCTAAAGATTTTGCTCAGCAGGCATCCAGAAGATATTACAAGTTTAGTTTCTTTATGCAAGCCGGCTTTGATGGATTAAACATTTATAGTAAAGATATTTCTGAAATGACAAATCCAGCTGCTCATAGAGAAATGGCAAACGCCACAACATTGGGCGGTGCTGAAGCCAGTACGGTCGCAGCATACAGAAAAGCCTTAGATATTATGGCTGAAAAATCCGATGTTGATGTACAGATTCTTGCAATCCCTGGAATTAGAGAGCCTGGAATCACCGATTATGCTATCGACAGAACGGAAGAAAGATTCGATGCTCTTTATGTCATGGATATTCAAGAGTGTGAACACGCTGGAACACTTGATTCAAACATAGTTACAGGAAGTGTTCAGGAAATCAGTGTTGCAAACACTGTATCAAAGCTTCAAGATAGAAACTTAGATACCTCGTTTGCTGCAGCATATTTCCCCGATGTCGTTGTTGTCGACGCGGATACAAACTCAAACGTTCGTACTCCTCCATCGGTTTCAGTATTAGGGGCATTGTCCCTAAACGACACGGTCGCACATCCCTGGTTCGCGCCAGCTGGTTTTACTCGAGGCGCATTGTCTTCTGCACTAGAATCTCAGGTAAAACTTTCGCGAATCAACATGGATGCTCTTTACGAGGTTGATATTAATCCTATTACATCGTTCCCAACCTCTGAAGGAGTGGTTGTTTTCGGCCAAAAAACCTTGCTTCAAGCTCAGTCTTCTCTAGACAGGGTTAACGTAAGGCGTCTTCTAATCGATATTAGAAGAAAAGTTAAGAAGGTTGCAAACAAAATTCTTTTCGAACCAAACCGAGACACAACACTCGCAAGATTTTCTGCAGCTGTTCAACCGATTCTTACAACTATCCAAGCTCAGCAGGGTCTAGATAGATTTAAGGTTGTGATTGACACTACGACAACTACACAACAAGATGTTGAAAACAACACAGTTCGTGGGAAAATCTATTTGCAACCAACAAGAGCTGTAGAATTTATATCTCTAGACTTTGTTGTTACAAATGCTGGCACAGAGATTTAAGGAACGTAATAGTTATTAATAAGCACAAAATTGACAGGAGTTAAAAAATGGCTGAAACATTATCCGTACAGGACATGCTACCAAATAAGTTTGAACCTAAAAGAAAGAATAGGTGGATTTTCGCAATCGAAGGTTTAGATTCTTTCCTGATTAAAACTGCAGCGCGTCCTAACATCACTATTGAAGAACAAGAAATTCAATTCATGAACAGCAGACGCTACGTTGCAGGAAAAGCAAACTTTGATGCTTTAAGTGTAACTCTTCACGATCCAATCGCGCCATCAGGTGCACAACAGGTTATGGAATGGGTAAGAACTCATTACGAATCCGTTTCAGGTCGTGCAGGCTATGCAGATTTCTATAAAAGAGACTGCCAGCTTAAATTAGTAGACCCCATCGGGACCGTTATTGAATTATGGGATATCAAAGGATGCTTCCTAACAAACGCATCTTTTGGAGATCTATCATACGAAGACGGCGCACCAATGGAAATTAGCTTGTCCATCAGATTTGATAACTGTGTGCTTCAGTACTGATAACTTTTCTTAAAAAAAGTAAAACCGGTATCCTCTTCGTAAAAGAGGAGGGTGCCTGTTTTATATATTTTGCTTTTTTTGTATACAAAGCAACTTTTTCCCTATAGATTCACTATAGGGATTTTTCGTTTCTACATACTTATTTATGTTGAATTAAATTTCAAGTTCGAGTAAATAATTTTTTTAAGTTAAGGGAGTACAAATGGCCAAACGAAGAAAAGGAAATGATGTTTTTTCAGGTGATGCTGGAGAGTCTCAGGCACAAGGCTGGGCTGGACCTGTAGGAAACATAATGAAAGATGAATTTGGTTTAGATATTGCGTCTGAATCTGTTCCTCTTCCGTCAAAAGGGGTTGTCTACCCAATAGATTCTCCTCTATATGGCAAAGAGACAATTGAAATTAGGGCGATGACAGCCAGAGAAGAAGATATTTTGACTTCAAAGGCACTGATCAAGAAGGGTACGGTTATTACCGAACTGTTAAGATCTTGTATTGTTAACAAATCTATCAATCCAGATGACCTGTTAATTGGAGATCGAAACGCAATCATGACTGCCTTAAGAATTACAGGATATGGCGCAAGCTATGTCGTGGAAGTTGGTTGTCCGTCGTGTGGAGAGAAATCAAAACAAGACTTCAATTTATCAGAGCTTCCAATCACTAGGCTTCAGCATCCTCCAGTTGCGGATGGTGCAAATGTTTTTGAGTGCAAAATCGACGATAAAATTACCATTAGATATCGATACTTAACAGGTAGGGATGAAGCCGCAATTACACAGCAGCAGGAAAGAAAAAGAAAACAAGGATTCCAGGGCGATAATCTTATTACAACAAGGTATACTAATCAGATTGTTTCCGTTAATGACATCAACGATCGCACAAAGATTTCTATGTTCGTTCAAAAGATGCCAACAAGAATTTCTACAGCCCTCAGAAAACACATGGACGAAAACGAACCAGGTATCGAAATGAAGTCTGATATGAGATGTCCTCACTGTTTTGAGGAGTCGGAGGTCTCCATGCCGCTCGGGGCCGCATTTTTTTGGCCTGAATCCTAGTGACAAAGAGATATATCTAGAACATGCGTTTTTAATGATGTATTATATGGGCTTTAGTTTTGTAGAGTGCTATAATATACCGATATGGCAGCGAAGATGGTTCATCACTAGATTAAATGAGGAAATCAAGAAATCAAGAGATGGTGACGGAGCAACAAGAGCAGCCCACCAAAATGACGCAGGAACTAGAGAAATGATGGGTCGCCAAAGGTCACAAGTGCCGGCGAAATTAAGAAGATTTACGTAAGAGTTGTACAACCCATTAGAGGGAAGTAAATTATTAATACTTTGAACGCAAAATTTATAATTTATTAATAGACTTAAGTGAAAAATCGGCTGGGTTCAAAGGGTCGATTTAGTAACTTTCTTCTCCGGTGTTTTCTATGGATGATAAAACTTTTGAAGGATTAATTGTTTTAGAATATCTTAAGATTGGAATAATACCGTTCTTTCCAAAGAAAAATAATCTTCCAATCAATTCGGTTCTCCCAGAATCAGATGTGAGTCCAAAGAGAAAATTTAGAAAATTATATAAAAAAGCAAGAAAAAAATTTTATTCTAAATCGAGCCTGGTTTATGTAGAAAAAAAATATGGAGCTGCAGGTCAAAATCCAACTCCCTTACAGATGGCTCGTAGAAAACACCTGGTGTGGAAGTACATATCCCTAAAAGTCAAAACGAACAATAGCTAATAGTGTTCTAGAATATTCATAAAAGGCCAGAGATTATCCCTCTGGCCTTTCTTTTTTGTTATACGCGCTACTGCATTACTAAAAGTCGGAATGAGCCTCTATCGCGATTAAAATATCTTGAAAATAATGTATAAACCAATTTCAGATATTATAATATATACACAGGCAACAAAGAGGAAAAAGTGAAAATCAAAGAACTCAAAAAAGGTATGCTACTTACGCCAGCTGGAGATAACGAGTGTTTTTCTGTATGGGGAAACGGGCTAGAGGGAGCTAATTCAAGATGGGTCAAAGTAAGAACAAGGCCATCAAGAAATTGGCCAAACTATGGCGGTGAACGTATTTGTGAAACAAAGGTTATGATGTATCTTGGAACAAAAAAAGATTTAAATTTAAATGTTATGTGGACGGATAAATTCGTGTTAATAGAAAACGAGATAGTGGGAGTAGATCCAGCGGCTTGGAGAAGAATTAAAACTGTGACATCACAAGAAAAAAATGGATAAATCACTAGAGGTTTTGGAGGAGATTTACCTTAAAGAAACTCCATGCGTTGATGATGTTATAGATGATCATTCTGAAGAAATAGTTAGGTATATTTTAGATCTTAAGCTAGTTGATTGGTTCATGAACGAAAATCAAGATCCTGTCTTAAAAATTACAAATAAAGGAATTGGGCTTTTAAAAGAGTATGAAATAATTGATTAAAAACTTAAAAACTGTGTAGAAAGGCTCCAGTAGTGTTACATTATATATGTAAGAAAAAACAAAGGAGCTTACATGTTCGATCAAGAAAAATACCTCAACACTCCCAGCCTCAACCGCAACGACGTTAACAAGTTTGGCTGGAAAGTAGGAGACATTCTCCACGCCGGCAGTTCTGTCCGCGCAAACGGCTACAACTACTGTGGCTACGAGGAGATGGATATCCCATTCGGTACTCGGGTTCGCCTTATCGGCATCAAGCAAACCGACTTGAATGCTCGCTGGAATAATGGCAATGGGGATGTCTACATCGACTTCCAGTGTGTCGATCTCAAGAATCCTGACGGAACGCCTGTCACTTGCGGTAATCGTCACGCCTGGTCTCTTCTAGAAGCTAACCCTGACCACATGGTGGCGCCTGACGGCTCTGGTGAACTTGGTATGGTTCGCAACGAAGTCTGGTACAGCTATGCTAAGAAGCCTGGTATCGAGACTGATTACACACAACCCTGGACAGAGCAACGCGCTCGGTCTATTGAGCTTGCGGAGGTGGCGTAATGAAAGATATTAAGATTATGTTTTTGCACGGCCTTGAAGGCACACCAGAAGGATCAAAGCCTACATTTCTCAAAGGAGAGGGGTACCGGGTAGTCGCGCCGGCTCTGCCAAAAGACGACTGGGAGTTAAGTGTTCGTCGAGCAGAGGATTGTTTCCTAAACTTTCGTCCGGACATCGTTGTCGGAAGTAGCAGAGGCGGAGCAATCGCCGCAGCATTCCCTACAGGACATGTTCCAAAAATCCTCATTGCTCCAGCATGGAAAAAGTTTAGGCTTAAAAATCTACATGTTGAAAATACAACTACGGTTTTACACTGTAAAAACGATGAACTGGTAGAATACACTGACAGCGAAAGGCTTCAGGATTTAGGGTGTAGACTAATCGAATGTGGAACTTGTCACAGAATGAGTGATCCACACGCACTAGAAGAACTACTTAAAACAGTAAAATTCCATAGTAAAAACGAGGTTTAAATGAGTAACCAAGATAAATTTATTTTTTCAGCCGCATTTTTGGTGATGCTAGTATTTTGTACATGGGCCACGTTAGAGCTAGGTGCAATTTTATCAGGAGTAATTTAACATGCTATTATGGATTGTGTTTTTCGTTTTCTTTTATTGGCTTTTTGGAAAGTTTGAAGACGGTGAATAATAAAATATAAAATATATACAAAGGAGTATAAAAATGCAAAAAGGAGATCTATTAAAGAGTAAATCAACCGGAGAATTAGCAACTATTATTTCAAAGCCTTTTACAAAGCTTTTTAGAGATGCTAGTGATTGGGAAGCTGCACGACACGGGTTTGACTGCGCTACGGCTGCAACTGCTATCCGTATAATGTTTTTAAAAAATGGCTTTGAAAAGACATTTAAACAATCAACACTTCGAAGAAATTTTGAAGTTATTGAGGATTCAAATTGCGAAGAAAAATCAAAATAGGAGACTTGATTTGTTATAATGCTGCAGGTTCTAAAGATAAAACTTTGGGACTTGTTTTAGGATTTAAGCCACCCCAGATCAGTCAAAATTACGTGTGCATATTAGTGCAGTGGTGTGTTATTTCAGAATACATGCCTAGAAAAGAATGGGGCTATTGGACAGGCGAGGACTACACAACCGGAACGCAAAAAGTCTCAGCAGGAGAATTTGCTTGGCACAAATTTGGATCTTGGTTTGAAATAGCTCCAGATTCAAAATAAATTTTGAACATTTTAATTATCCCCAATATAGTTTTCATATGATTGACGTTATGGAAGCAAAAGTTGGGGATTGTTGTTATTTCTTACTGAGAAACGAAAGAAAGATCAAATTCGGAACAATAGTCAGAGTTATAAGAAGAGAATCTTGCGTTGCGGTTACGGAAGTAATAGATTCAAAATACCATGTAGTGTGGCAAGAAAACGCAGCATGGGAAGAAAAGGAATTAAAAGGGCAAAAGTGGAAGGAACCACATAATTATCACCGAGATATTCCGGAGGTTCCTCATGAAAAAAGCCCTAATGAAGGAAAGCGTACTGTTCATAACAGGACGAAGAGAAAAAATAGCACTAAACGGACCAAAAAAACAAACAAAAGCGTACGTTAACGTTCTAGTTGCTAGCAAGAAACTCTACGAAGCATTAGATGATCCCTCTATTCGTTTGTCGGAAATAGAGAAGCTCGTAGAAGCAAAAAATACATACGCTAAAAAATACAAAAGTTCTACAGGAAACATTTGGCCCTTCTGATTTAAGATAATAACAAGGGTTTTTTCTCTTTTAGATATTTATCTAATGAGTTATTGAATGTTTTCGAGGTAGAATAATTGGCTGGCGATATATCATCAGAAGAACTTGGTAAACAAGAAGCGCTTTTATCAGCTATTAAAGGACTATTAGAGGGTTCTGCAGATGCTGGAAATCGCGCCGCAGATGCCATGTCTAGACAAGCACAACAGGCAGCAGCTATAAAAGGTGCTCTGTCTGGACTGTTTGAACAGAGCGCTGGTGGTGCAAACCAATTTGGTAGTAGCTTGGAGGGTGCAGCTGAAGCAGCCGGTGAAGCAGCCAACAAAACAGACGCGATGAACGAAGCAATTAAGGCTTTGACCGGAAACCAAAAAGACGCGGCAAAATCAACTACAGAAACCAATAAAAACCTAAAAAAATCAGCTGGCGCGGCTGCAGCAGCATCCGCAGCCTATGCAGGTCTAAATGGAGCCTTAGCAGGGCTCAAGTCTGGGTTTAATTTACTTTCGGCTGGTATTACTGCAGTTTGGGACATTTCAAAGGCAGCCGTTGGAGCAGTATTTGGAATATGGAAAGGATTAACAAAGGCTGCAAATAACCTGCATAAAGCCGGCGCTGCAACCAGAGAAGCGTATGAAGGAGTCAGAGAAGAATTTGGTTCTCTGGCAAGCAATGAAGGCGCGGCTGTACTGGAAATTCAAAAAGGAATGGCCAAATCCGGAGGGCTATTGGCAGCTTCCGGAAGAAGCGTATACGGAACGTTTGGTAATTTAGCAGATAGACTAAAAGCCGCCGCAGAAATTGCAAAAGGTGCAGGTCACGAATTTACCATGCTAAAAGACATTTTCATAGAAAATGCAAGAGAGATGGTATATCTTCAAAAGGCTACGGGTATTTCTTCAGAGTCGATGACAAAATTGGCAGCCGATGCAAAACGGACCGGAAAAGACATGGGAGAGGAGCTAGGAAAAATAGCTTCGGTAACCGTTGGCCTATCAGATAAATTTGGTGTTTCTGCAAAAGTAATTGGAAAAGGCTTTGACGAAATGACCAAGGATACTGAAAACTTTGGTCATCTTGCTCCAAAGACTCTGTTGGCTACTGCAACATACGCAGCCAAGCTTGGTGTTGAAGTCAAGGCACTAACCGGATTAATGGACAAATTTGATACATTCGAAGGTGCAGCTGAAGCTGCTGGTAAATTAAATGAAATGCTAGGCATGAACATCGACACGATGGAGATGCTACACGCAGATAATCCAGCAGAACGAATGGATATGATTAGAAAAGCATTTGAGGATACTGGAAAGTCTGTAGAAGACCTAAACAGACACGAATTAAAAGCAATGTCAGAATCTTTGGGCGGAATGCCAGTTGACCAACTAAAGAACGCTTTAGCCATGCCAACTGACGACATGAATTTCGATGAAATTGCAGCAGAAGCCGAGGCAGCCCAAGAGCAAATATCCCCAGAAGAAGCAATGAAGTCTTTAGGGGAAAACATTAAAAAATTGACCAAAGCAATGTCGCAAATGAGTGACGGCGGTTTTTGGGCAAACTGGAAAAAGGGTGTTGGAGACGGGCTTTCAAGATCAAAAGGATTTAGAGACATTCTAAAGACAGTTGGTAAAGCGATGAAAGCATTTTATCAATCTGGTCGCAGAGTTGGAAAGATTTTAGGAAAATTATTCGAAGAAACAGGGCCGTTCGGAAATATGGTCAAGGCCTTCAAAGAATTACTTTCATTAGAAAAAATAAACGTCTTTTTATCAAAAGTTGAAGGTGCATTTAGTACTTTAATGGAAGAACTCAAGACTGACCCTGGAAAAGCGGTCGAAAACTTCCTAAACAAAATAAAAGAGGCGTTTGTAGAATGGACCGGAGGAATGTCAGGTCCAGGTGGAACATTAGTAGAAGGCCTCAAAAACGGATTAATCGCAGCAATTAAAATTGTTGGAGACATGGCTCCTAAAATCCTTTCAGGAGCTGCAAAATACATTCAGCAATTTGCCGACGCCCTAGGAGGTGCTTTCCAAGAAGGAGGCGCTGTCAACGCAGCAGGTGAAGGAATAGGTGGAGCACTAGTTGAAGCCTTTAACAAGATCAAACCGGTAGTCGTAAATGAATTGCTTCCAGCTATCGGATCACTTTTTGGGGTTCTTTGGGATCTTGCAAAACCGATAGTCATGCCAATCGTTACAAAAATGTTCCTGTTCATGATTACAAAAGGTATGATCACAGCCATGGCCGCATCGTTAGCTTCTGCAGGTGTTAAGGCTGGTATTGAAATGTTAGCCAAAAAATTCTCTGCACAAACAGCCGCAGTCGGAACACCCGCAAAACCAAAACCACCTGGGACGGGAGGACTAGGAGATTCCGCAGAAGGACAAGGTAGTTTTATTAAAGCGCTAGCTAAAATCAGCCCTAAGGATATTGCAAAAGCAACAGTTAACTTATTCTTAATGGGAGCTGGGTTTGTAACAGCTGCTGCTGGTGTTGTACTTGTTATGGGAACGGTGTTTTATGGGGCAGTCGCAGCAACAGGCTTAGGGCCTGGCGACTGGGCTCTATTGGGATTAGTAATGATTCAAATTGGTGTTGCAATGGGTGGTGCTTATGCAATGATCAAGGGCGGAGAAAAAATTGGAGAAATTCCAAAATCTGCTTATAAACAGGCTGCAATAGGCCTAGCCGCCGCCGCAGTAACCATCGCCGTCGCTGGACCAGTATTTGTTGGTGCCCTGGCCATATTTGGTGCGGCTGTCTCCGCATTTAATCTAGACTGGTTACAAATTGGAGAGGCATTGATAGCGTTAGGACTGGCAGTCGGAGCTTCAGTAGGGCTTATCATGGCCGCTGCTCTAGTTGGTCCATTAGTATCTGGTCCGCAATTGGCAATTATCGGCGCAGGTCTCTTAGGGTTAGCTGGTGCTCTTGTAATTGGTGCACCAGCCATGGTCGCAGCCTTAGGTGCCATGGGTTGGATCATTTCCAAAATTAATCCAGATTGGGTACAAATTGGGGAAGGGCTGTTGGCAACCGGTGTCGCAGTTGGCGCAGCAGGGGCACTGATATTGGCAGCATTAGGAATCGGTTCTCTTCTTATGAATCCAGTCACACTAACTATGATCGGAGCTGGTTTTGTTGGGCTAGCAGCCGCATTAGCCTTAGGAATGCCGGCAATGGTTGGAGGGCTATTTTTGGTTCAAAAAGCAGCCAAAGCAGCAGATTTAGACTACAAAATGCTATATAAACTAATGCCTCTACTGGGTATGGTACTGGGTGTCATGACCGGTCTTCTTTGGGCGTCTGTAAAGGTTGGAAAATTCTTTTTGAACCCTCTATCAGCAGTAGGTTTTGGAGCCGCTGCCATCGCTGGATATGCCATGCTCCATCTTTTCTTTAAAAAGGCATTCCCAATGCTTTTAGATGTACTTAAGAAAATTAACGATATACCAGTTGCAGACCCTCAAGGGTTAAAAACAAAAGTGGAAATGCTTGAGAAAATTATTAACGCAATGATGCCTATGGTAGACGTTGGTATGAGAGCAGCAGAATTTGCAGAAAGAAACGCATCGACAGGCTGGGGTCCGTGGAAGAAAACAGACACAAAGAAACTAGCAAAAATTATGGATAAAATCCAGGATTTCACAACAGGCGTTTTAGGGTCAGTAAAATCCGTTATCGATTCTATTAAGGGTTTAATCACGGTGTTTGCAGGAATGTCAGTAGAACAAATGGAAAAAATGTCTGTAGTAGCTGATATTCTTGGAGCAGTGGCTAAATTAGCTGCAGGGATGATTGGACCAATGGCTTCAATCTCCAAACTACCAAAAGAAGCATTTGAAAACGGCGCAGATGTCGCAGATATTGCCAAGGCTATGGGAGAAGCAGTAAAGATGATCCTAGATTCTGTCGGCGATAATATGAAAAATATTATCGACAAAATTATTAGTATCGCAGAAGGAATTAAAGACCCTAAAAAACTTAAGCCAAAAATGGATATTGTTGTTGCCGCCATGGGCGCCCTGGCACAACTATTTAGCGGTATCGGACAAGTAATGCAGATGATGACCGGTAAAAAACTAGAATCTAGAGTGTCATCATTTGATGATGGAGTCATGTCAGATGTAACTACATATGAGCAAGTAGAAGTAGAAACTTTTGACAAGGGCGGTAAAAAACTAAAAGACGCATTAAACCTTATGGCTTCTTTATTCCAAGGTAAGTTTTTAACGCAGCTTAAGACCGTTTTTAAAGGAATGGAAACCATTGCAAACTCTATAACCATTAAGAAAGATCAAACGGCAGCAGCGTTGGATGCAGTAGGAATGATTCCAGGCATCACTGCCGGAATTCAGCAAGTCTCCAAAGCGAAATTGCCGGCAACTTGGGAGATTAGAAATGCATTCAGCAAAGTAAAAGTATACGTTTGCGAGATGATAGATGTTTTTGGAAGGATAGCAACCACCAAAGACGTCGCAGAAGCTGCAAAACGCGGACTGACAACGCTCGATCAAGCTCAGCGGGTGTTTACTAAAACATTCGATCCTGGTAAGATCAACAAGATGTTTGATGGTACAGCTTCGTTCAAGAAAAGATATCTACAGGCTTGGGCAAACAGCACAACGCCGTACGACGTGGCCTACCAGATTGTCGCTGAGTCAATTGCAATCGCGGACCTGATGCAGGGATTAGATCTAGGCGAACAACAAATTAACTTGGTCAAAAAGCATGGTTCAATCTTAGGTATTAATAACGATGGTCCAAAAGAAATATCGATCGTTACAAAGGGTGTTAACGTTAAATTACACGTAGACTTCCAGCTCGACAGCAAAGATCTCGCACTTGGAATATCTAAGGGTGCTCAAGGAGAATCATTCTTCCAAGTCACGGAAGCCGGACAAACGGCGTTTAACAACATGGAAAGCTAATAGGGTTTAAAAATGTCAGAAAAAATTGAAAAAGAATTTCCAGGAGCAGAAGAAGCATACAATATCTATAATTTGATAATGTCTATGCCAGAAACACATTTGGCTTTGGGTAAACTAGCTCCCAAAGCCCGCGAGGAAATGGAAGAATATATTCTGGGTATGTCATACGAATTACAGAAGGATGTAGATAATTTTAAATCAAACCTCACACCGGAATCAGCACAAGAAATAATAAAAGGACTAGTCGAAGATGTCAAATGATCCGAACAACAACACTTCTCCACAGCCTCAGCCGGTTATAATCGACAACGCTGATCTCTCTAAAGAAAGGAAGGACACGTTGGGCGGTTATTTATCTTCTGTAACCCGTGGAGAAGGTTCGGATTATGAATACGGAAGAAACGAACAAGGCAAGGAAAGTAAGAATTATTATCCATTGGAATATGATGCTACAGACGTCCAAGACATTTCGCTTTATGACAGAGTTACTGGATTACCATCAGAGCTAACAACCCCAAACAACAATCAATTTTCTTATTTAGAATCAATTAGATCAGTTGAGGAAGAAGCGGTAAATCATTTTAATAATTTAGCCAACGGCGGTAATCCCGGGCATGGCAGCGTTAGCGGAACCTTTGAAAATTCTAGAGAAAAAATAGATAAAAACTCTCAGGAAAACCATACTATTTTAAATCGCCTTGGAGTACAGGATCCAGCTCCAATTTCAGAAGTATTGAGAATGAATCGTTTTACAAGAGATTCTGATGGCCAAACACGAGATAGATTTAAAAGAACCTATTTTGAAAACTTTACAGATATCAACGCGCGTGAATCGGGATCTTATTCTACAGAATCTCCAGACGAATTTAAAAGACTAGCTAGCATCGGTAGATCCTTGATGCTGGCAGCAACCGGAGATAAAAAACCTTCAGAAACATTGTCATCAGCAGAATCAGGTGTTGGAGACAATCAAGGTTTTTCCGGATTAAGTGGAATTATGAAAGGAGCGTTTGGAAGCTTAACTTTCGACGACAATGCCGGATCTGTGCCACTGGGTACAGATAAGATTAACATCGCTAATTTTAACGCAAAAGCTCACCACTTGCCAGATTCAGATATCAGCGTAAAATCATCTAACTACACGAAAGAATCATACGGCCAGCTCAATTCCTATATGGAAGATTTTCAAAGCAAGGCAATGTTTGAACAATCTATGGCCGGAATGTTTGCTGCATTAGGAGTGTCTTTACAATATTGGCTAATTGCAGAAGCCCTACTTTTAGCAACAAACGGAGTTAATCTTCTTGTTGGGTTGTTAGGAGTTCAAAATCCAAACGATGCAATCTTTGCGGGTCCAGCTGCTCCAGGAGTGAGACTAAACAAAGGTCAATCTCGCACTAGACAAAAATATGCAATTCCAGAATTTAGTACTGGAGGACATCCGGGTATTTTGTCTGCCGTAGGAAATAGATTGGCCAATTTGTTGGAAGACTTTTTAGACTATTTAGAGATAAGAAAACCAGTAAACGTTATGCAGGCTATCGCTGAAGGAAAAGGTATGGGAATAGCAATAATACTTCCGTATACTCAGTCAATAGCCTACGGATGGACTACTTTGATGGTTGGGCAATTGACAGACTTGGGAGCGAGTAGCGGATACTACGCTAGCGTTTTAAGAAGTTTAATGAGAGGTAGAGTTTATTTAGATACCTATTCATCTTCCGGTGACGGAGCAGACCTTATAAATTATTTTAGAAAAATGAAAGAAAATAAACTCATGAGGTTTATTAATATCCTATCTTCAATTGGAGACATCGCAGTATCAGCCGGATTCTTCGGACAATATACGTTTTCTGAAAATGATGTTCCAATAGATTTCCTTCCGGACACCGGTCTCACCCGTGTTGCAAAAAACATGGATAGAACACTTGAAAGATCGATAGTCAGAACTTCAGCGACGCCTTCGATGCTTTTGCTCCCGTCTTCAGTTCAGAAAGCAGGATTTGTGATGGATGCCATGGGCCTAGAAAACGGGCTAGGCGGACTTTATCTTGAAGGCAACAAGGAAGGAAACGATTTTGTAAGAAGGTATCTAGATTCGGATCTTGGAAAAGGAATAAAGGGCGGAGCCGCTCATACAAAATTAGATAGGCCGATGGACCCAGAAGCAAATAGGTTCAGCCAGGAAGAAGTTAAGGCTATGGAGGACATGTTAGAAGCTGAATATATGCCGTTTTACTTTCATGATCTTAGGACAAACGAAATAATCTCTTTCCACGCGTTTCTAACAAGCCTTTCAGACGGATTTTCAGCTAACTGGTCTGCGCAAAAAGGTTTTGGTAGAATTGAAGCTGCTCAAATTTATGGAGATACATCAAGAGCAATCGCGTTTAATTTTAGAATTCAAGCAATGAGCCCTCAAGATTTAGAGGAAATGTATTACAAAATTAATAAATTAACTACTTTGGTTTATCCGCAGTTTTCCCGCGGAACAATGGTTGAGACAACTAGTAATAAATTTGTAATTCCTTTTTCTCAGGTTCCAACAGCTTCACCACTGGTAAGAGTAAGAATTGGAGATTTATTAAGAAGCAATTATTCTGATCAGAGTTTAGGACGAATGATGGGAACCGGAGATGCCAATTTTGAATATGATGGCCAGGGACTAGGAGGTATGAACGGAGAAATCCAAGCCGGACTGATAGATGCTCAAGTGCAACAATTAAAGGCATCTCTGTCGGATAATTCGTCTGCATTACCTCTTTTTACATATGCCACATTTCAAGCAAATCGCGGAGACAGAACACTTAATGGTGCCGATCTAGGACATATGAAGTTTACTCAGAAACTCAGGGGTTATTCAATTATTACTAATCAGGGCACCGGAAGAATGTCGACAGATATGGCGTCTAACTTTAGTGGAATAAAATCTTCCGACTTAAAAGACACAGAGGTGTGGATGCTTGTGTTAGATCCCGCTGAAGGTGAGCCCATGGCGGTAAAAGTGAAAAAAGGACAAATCACACAGATCGATATGGAAAAAACAGTAAACGCCTTTACTGATCTTTTCGTTCCATCATTTGGAGAAACTTCTGTGTCGTCATTGTTCGATACATCTGCGGACAAAGGAAACCCAATTATCAGGTCTTTTAGATCATCTGGCGGTAGGGGATTAGCTGGTGCAATTACTGGATTGTCTTTAGACTGGAAACTTAACAGTGTTTTATGGGAAACAACTCCAGGAAAACGAGGTCCCCAAGCTTGTGAGATTTCTGTAACGTTTACTCCGATCCATGATATTACTCCTGGTATGGATTCAGATGGGTTTAACAGAGCCCCAATCTACGGAATTGGCGACATCAATAGACAAATTCAGGGCGACCCATGGGGAACAACACAAGAATACGAGGATTCTCTCAAACAAGTTAATTCTGAAAATGACAAAATTTTCCTTAAGCCTAAGCCTAAGGTTGGTATACCGGGGATCGGATAATGGCAAAAAGATATAGTAACAACCGCTTAATCAAGGGTGGAAATGCTTTAGGTACTTCTAGAACAATTCCTAAAGTAAGAATTGCCGCTGAAAATGGATTATTTAAAACGCGGTCATACACAGTAAAAGAAGGCGAAAGACTAGATATTATTGCCGGTAGGTTTTTTGGCGATGGGGCACTTTGGTGGATCATTGCAGCTCTTTCCGGAATCGGTTGGAGCATGCAGGTCCCACCGGGTACACTGTTAACGCTCCCAGTAAACATAAAAGATCTTGAGGTTTATTTCGGATGACAGCCATCGACTCAAACGCACCAACAGCTACAAAGTTGGAAGAAGCAATAGCACAATTAGGAAGATATTATGGCATTGTGTCTTCAAGCGAATTTATGGCAAAACTTCTAGGTTTTTCTGCTGCAACATATGAGCCAACTACCGATCCAATAAGGGGAACAACCACAATGCAGGCATCTGCATCCGCTGACATTATTCAAAACGCAGCAACAGACGCCACAGACCCAGTTTCATTTTTAGCAAACGGCCTCAACGGACTAACCGATGGTGGAACACTGATATCAGAATTCAATGACATAGTATCGGAGTTTCTTGCTGGCGCCGCCGCCGACACAGCTATAAAAGCAGCTATAGAGGGAGGTTCGGGAACCGGTGATAGGCTTTTCACAGTAACACACGAAAAAGATCCATCAAATAAATTTGTATGTACCGATTTTTCAATTACTGATTTGCTGCCTCAGCATACAGCAGCAGTCCTTAATCAAAATACAAAAGCACCTTCAAAATTCCAGCCTAGCTTGGGAGTAGTGCAATTTCATTCTGCAGCATTAAACTTTGCAAACCGTTACAGCGGCGCAGTTGCTGTTTTTATGTCTGCCTTGCCAACTATTGAAATTAGTAGATGCGTTCCTTATTTAGATGTACAATTAATTTCAAACCAACCATCTGTAGACTCAGAAGGAAACATCGGAGACGGAATAAGTCTCTTTAGGTTTTTAAACGGTAATTCAAAAGTTGATTCAGAATGGGTTGAGTGGATGAACGGTAAACCCATGGATGAATCTCCTCCTACCCTGTTTGGAACACAGGAGGAAATGTTAGAAAAAACCGTTGCAGGAATGGAATTATTTACGGCTCCACAGACCCTTAATAACGGTGATGAACCTTATTATGACATAGGGCCTCCAGGAACAACTGAGGCAGGATCTTTGGTTAGGGCAACTAGCGTTATAGATAAATTTAGACCTTTTATGACTCTGCAATCATTCAATATTAAGGTTATGCCATCAACCGGAACGCTGTCGACAAAAACAGCAGATTGCCAATTTATTCTCCATGATCGTTCAAGATTGCACGAAATATCTCAGCTTGTTACTCCAGGGGGACTAATAGATGTTGATATTCAGGTTGAATATGGTTGGTCTCATCCGGATGAAAATTCTCCATATGGAGTTTTACTTAACGCAATGCGATCAAAAGAAAAATTTGGTGTCATGAACAGCTCTTATTCTTTTGATCCAAACGGAGAGGTAAAAGTTACTTTAAAACTTTATTCAAAAGGATCAAGAGATACATCTTATTCCTTAATAACGGATTCAGAAGTCGAAAATGCCATGGATTCTCTAAGAGACGCTGTTAGAGCAGTAGGAGATATGAGAAGAAAAATGAAAAGCATGGGTTTTGGATCTTTAGCAGAAATCGTTGACGGCGGAGACGTATTAGGAAAAGCGAACTCTGTTTCGTCTATTTTAGCTCTGAATGCAGAGGACCTAAAAAAATTAAAAGAAGCTATATCAAAGATTGCGGCACAGGGAAAGAAAGATGGCGGCGTAATGAAAGAGTTAGGAGATGCCCTAACTACAGCTGTCAACGGACAAGGCGGGTCTGGTGGCCTTCAAAGTTATAAGGACGCTGTTAAAAAAGCAACAGCTGCTCAGCTAACAGTCATCGCAGATGGAAACGATCCTTTTTTAAAGAACTGCAAATCTTCTCCTTACATAAACGTAGAGAGGGATAGGACCCCGCCTAATGTTAAGCATGTGTCTTTTGCAAAAATAGCCACAAATTTTATAGGTGGACCCATCGCAGCAACTGGCAAATTTACAGAAGTTCAAATGATTTTTTATCCCTTAAACGAATATGCCTCATTTGCTAGGGACAATGATACCGGTTCTTTTCCCATAGAGTTAGGTTATTTCAAAAAGGCAATTCTAGAAAAAATGCAAGAGTCTCCAACTTTTACAGTTGGTCAATTTATTGGTTTTATGAACCGAAACTTTTTTGCAAATGGCGCCGCTGATGCTTTTGGGTTTGGCGACATATTTACAAGAGACGAAAAAAACGGAAAGGCAGTACTTTTGGCTAGCAAAATCAAGAATGAAAAAGCTAAAAAACAGATGAAGCTAAAACTTCCAAAGCTAAAAGAGGCAGCATTAAAAGCAGCATATAGAGATCCAGCTGCAGCGGCGAGGTTTAAAAAACCATCTCTATCAATTTATATTGAATCTGTTCCATCTAAAAAAGATCCTAGAAAAACAATTTGTAGAATTCATTTTTTTGACAAGAATGCTACTTCTTATGCTGGGTTTGCAGAGATGTGGAACTCAATAAAAAATCATTCTTTTGGAATTATAAATAAAGAACTTCACGGCGCTAGCAAAACAATAGATGACACAACAGGAGATTCTCAAAAAGACACCGGTTCAAATTATCAAGGTCTGTTCCAGCAACAATTAAAAATACTTGAAGGACTAAAAATCGTAGAACAAATTCCAGTTGACGCGGCAAGAGGAACTTCAGACGACGATGACATTAATGCAGATTGGGGTAAAAGTTATTTTAGAATCGCCGGCGGTCCCGCGGGTTTGAGATATATGTTTACAAAATTTATGCCAACAGTCAAATTTGGAACAGAATATTCTGCAATTCTAAATGCTTCTCTTTCTACAAATTCAAATCCACAAATGCAAATCATCCACATGAAGCGTCAGCAGAAAAGATCTGGAGACAGCCCGCCTGCCTCTATGGACGACGGCTTACCGCTTAGAGTTTTTCCTACAAAGTTATCTATGTCCAGCTTTGGTTGTCCTATGTTAAATTTTGGCCAGCAGTTTTTTGTAGATTTCCAAACCGGTACAACGGCAGACGATGTATACATTGTTAACAGTGTTTCGCACAAATTAACACCGTCAGATTTTAAAACAGATTTTGAAATGGTTCCTCTAAATAAAGCGGGACAATTCAACTCATTAGTAGAAAACTTAACGAAAGCAGTAAAAGCATCCGATGCCATGGCAGACGCTCTTGGAGAAAGCTTCCCACTAAAATAGTCTGTAAATTTTTACGGAAACGTTTATATTATTAATATGTTTGTTGTTGATGGAAAATACCTGGGTTCAGAAAACAGTTTGGCTTTCGATGGCCAAAAGTTTCAGTGGAAAAATATAGAATCGGACGATCTAGTTTTTGGCGATCACAAATATTCTATTTTTCCACTAATGAAGATGTTTGATTTTCAGGCTCCTGTTTTGATAGAAGAAAAATACAAAAAAATGGCTTCAATATTGGGGTTATCAAATCCATATTATTACGGATTAATCGGAGCAAATTATAGGCATAGATTAAAGAAAATAATTCCTAGTGTATATGAGTTTTACAAGAAAATTGAATCACACAGATACCTTCCAGTTTATAAAAAAACTCAAGATTTTTTACACTGTCTAAAACCAGCAAAAGTTAACCCAATAAAATATAATTCATTAAGAATGAATAATGTTAGCTACCCGGATTTAACACCACAAAACGGTGAATTTCCTGTTATAAGATACGATAGAGCAGGAACAAAAACTGGCCGGCTTGTTGTTAAGTCTGGTCCAAATGTACTGACAATGAAATCAGAACATCGAAACATAACAAAAGGAAAATCAATAGATTTTTCTTCTATGGAGCCTAGGCTTTTACTGGCGCTAATTGGAAAAACCGTAGATGGCGATCTATATGATTGGGCTGCAAAAGAGCTAAAGATAGACGGAGATAGAACTTACATAAAGGTGTCAATAATTTCAAGCATGTACGGAAGTAGGGTAGTGCCTGAAATATCAAAGCTCTTCGCGCTAGACGAATGGGTTTCTCAGCTCGAGTCAGACGTATCCGATGGTTGGATAGAAAACTATTTTGGAAGACCATTATATGTAAAAGATGTTTATGGAAGAAAACTTTTGGCTCTGTGGTTACAAAGCACAGCCGTAGATGCAGCGCTTCTAGGGTTTTCAAACCTAGTGAAAGAAAATAAAGACATAATTCCTCACTGGGTTATTCATGATGGCCTCATAATTAGTGGTAGCAGTAATGTTCCAAAAATGTTAAAAATTACTGACGACATAAAATTACCCATCACTGTTTCGGAGTTATAAATGAAATCATTATGGCAACACATATTAAAAGAAGAATCAGAGTCCTTACCTAGAGCTGATTTATCTCCGGTTTCTATTTTTAGAGGAATAAGATACTCCGATGAGGATAAAGAATATATTTCGGCGGCTGAAAAAATTGATGGCGCCGCCAAAATATTAGGAACATTTGGAATCACACATTCAGGCTCAGGCACTGGTGCAAAAGCATGTATTAAAGATTTATCGGTAATAATTTCTCAGTTTATTTCGTCAGAGAATCCGTCAAAGATATTTCAATCATCTAGATTGGTTAGTAATCCCCAAGGGACAAATACCGGAGTGCTAGTAGAATGCGGTGCTCTTTGGGCAAATGGAATACTAGATAGCAAGGGCCGGCCTCTGCCCAATAAGTCAAAAAGAATGTGTTGTTTTTGGATAAAAAATCTATGCATAGCATCAGTAGTTTCTGGCGCAGCCGCAAAAGTAAACAAATCAGCTCTTAATAGAAATTTAGAGGTTGAAGTCGCCGGCAGTCAAATTTTAGTTTATTTTTCAAAATCAGGGCGCAGCTCAACTTGGAACGAATAGTTTTATAAAACTTCCTTTTGGCCAGTATAATAAAAATATAATCTGCAAAAGGAAGAAAATATGTCTGATTTCGAAAAAATTAAAGAAAACTACCAAACATACATTGACATCATTGAAAGATTCGAGGATTCAAATCTTAGCGCGCTCTTTGAGCAGCTTGGTGAGAGGGTTGCCGTCGCGCCAGCAAATGCGCAGAAAGATGAATACGGTTGCAAGAATGGTGGTTTAGTTGAGCTATCGCTAGAAGTGCTTTCAATGATGAGAAAACTAAATGCCGCAACGGGAAAACAATGCGAACTAAAATCACTTTTTAAAGTAGCTCTACTTCATGATTTAGGTAGAATCGGAACGGTTTCTAATGAACTGTTTCTGCAGCAAGATTCCGATTGGCACTATGAAAAACTAGGAATGCACTTTAAGAAAAATCAGGAATTGTACGAGTATGCTCCAACACAATTTACTTTTCAAATTTTAAGCAATTTTGGGGTCAAGCTCACAGAAGAGGAATACAGCGCAATTCAAAGCGTGCAGATTAGTAAGCCCTTAAATCACTTAGGTAGAATTTTGATGGCAGCAAGAACAATGATTGTTTAGAGTTTTTGTTTTTACTGAATAATTAGATAAGAATATACTTTGGAGACCCTCAATGTCAAAAATAATTTCAGAATCTAATTTGCGTCATCTTATAAGAATTTTAATTTTAGAACAGCTAGACTCGGAAACAGGTTGCACCATGGGCAGTTGTGCAACGGATGAAGGTGATGAAGAGGAAGAAGACCTGCTTTTAGAACCTGACGAATCAAACGAAAAGTACAGAAGCAAGGAAGAAGCTAGCGTCACAGGAAGTTGGTTTAACAGTGGTCCTGCAAAGCCTGAATCTAGCTGGTCGCACCCTGTTTGTGAGTTAGATGAAATGAACGCTGTGGCTTCTGTCGGGCTGGGAGGACCGCAAACACCTTTAGGAACTGGCCCGGATGGTGGCAAGGGCATGCCGGCACCATATGATCCAGAGAATCCAAAGAATAAAAAAACAAGAAAAAAAAGAACCAAAAGAAAAAAATAAATTTATAAATTTTAATAAAAACTAGTATAATATTAATGTTACTTCGGTAACAAGCAAACAAAACAATTAAAAATTTAAACATTTAGGAGAATAAAAAATGGCTATTGATTTTGATGCAATTCGTAAAAAGCTAAACCAGCTTTCTGGAAATAACTCTAAGCGACGAGCGATGTGGCGACCTCCCGAGGGAGAAACTGTATCTGTTCGTATTCTTGGTTTTACTGACAACGACGGAAATCCGTTTAAGGAACGTTGGTTCTATTATAACATTGGAAACAATCCAGGCCTTTTGGCTCCTTACCAATTTGGAAAGCCGGATCCTATTAATGAGCTCATTCAAAAGCTTAAGGACGAGGGAACTAAAGAATCTTACGAAATGGCTAAAAAGCTATATCCCAAGATGAGAACATATGCAGCAGTTGTTGTTCGAGGTGAGGAAAGCGAAGGTGTTAAACTTTGGGCGTTTGGAAAGACAGTATATCAGTCTCTTTTGAACATTATGCTAGACCCAGATTACGGAGACATTACTGATGTATACGAGGGTCACGATGTAAAGGTTACTTGCTCAAAGCCTCCTGGCAAGATGTATGCAATGACAGAAGTCATGCCGCGTCCAAAAACAACCGCTCTAGGCACAAAAGCCCAGATCAATGAGTGGACTAGCAATATTCCGGATTTGGACGATCTTTATACTCTTAAAAGTTACGAACAGCTTGAAACCATTGTTAATAATTGGCTCACCGGTGATGCAGACGAGGAATCGACAAACGGAAATAATTCCACATTCGAAAATTCGCGAGTATCAAAACCCACAAAATCTACTCCAGTGCAACAATCAAAGAAGAAGTCGGGCACAACAGAAAAATCATTCGACGATATTGATGACGCATTTGCAGATCTTGAAGACGATATGGGCTTTTAAAATAAAACAATGAAAACTAGTTGTTTGGTGGGAGCGAAAATTCGCTCCCATTTTTTTTGTAAATACCAACTAGTTGTTGTAATTTATACTTGAATATTATCCAAAAGAGGGAACAATGGCAAGGAAGAAAAAAGCAAATAATGATGATTTTACGGCAGATCTAATAAAGTCTCTAAACAAGGATCACGGCGCTCGGGTTGCATATAATTTGGCCGTTGACGATTCCCCAACTCACGTTAACCGATGGATCAAGACAGGATCAAAACAGTTAGATTACATAGTCGCAGGAAGATCCGACGGAGGACTTCCAGAAGGTAGAATTGTAGAGATTTTTGGCCCACCTTCAATTGGTAAATCACACATCGCAATTCAGATTGCAAGATCTACCCAGGAAATGGGAGGAATTGTTGTGTATATCGATACAGAGAATGCAACATCGGTTGAAAATCTAGGCTTGCTTGGGGTCGACATTACTAAAAGGTTTGTTTATGTCGACACTCATTGTACTGAAGAGGTTTTGTCTATTGCGGAAAAAACAATTTTAAAGGCAAAGGCTTTACAGAAAGACGTCCCGATAACTATTATCTGGGATTCTGTAGCGGCTACGTCTCCAAAAGCAGAATTAATTGGAGATTATGATAAAGAAACTATTGGTTTAAACGCGAGGGTCATATCTAAAGGAATGAGAAAGATTACGGGTGTCATCGCGAACGAAAATGTTCTATTCATCTGTTTAAATCAAATTAGAACTAAAGTTGGAGTTATGTATGGCGATCCTACTACTACACCCGGGGGTAAGGCAATCCCTTTTCACTCATCTGTACGAATCAAGTTGGG
>MDTB01080697.1_pt1 | contig 35219 bp, 33 predicted proteins | sample 811161 | NCBI WGS metagenome assembly MDTB01 (sample SAMN05326650, study PRJNA326480) | marine metagenome | isolation source: seawater | place: Mediterranean Sea | collected 2009 | reverse complement strand
GTTAATGTCGGTTGTGCTGCTTGCGAGCCTGACCCAGGTCAGCAGCACTTATTTATCATTTTTGACGACTTGTTCATTTTTGATCCGCTCATATATTTCTTCTCTGTGAACGGATACGTGCTTAGGTGCACTCACTCCGACACGTACTTGGTTGCCTTTGACACCAAGCACCGTGACTGTGACTTCGTCACCTATCATGAGGGTCTCTCCTACCCTACGGGTTAGTATTAACATACCCAGTTCTCCTTTCCATTTTAATCTCCCCTAGCCGACGATTACTTTTATTTTTATTATTTAATTTCTCGCCATGTGCGTGATGCACGCTCACTCAGTTAATTCATAAGCACTATTTATTGTCTGCATTGTTACCAGATAGTCCAAATACATCATGCAGACATCTCACACCCAATTCAAGATACTTCTCATCAACCACTACGGATATCTTTATTTCTGAGGTTGAAATCATGCGTATATTAATACCCTCGTCCGCTAGTGCTTCAAACATTTGGCTAGCAATGCCGGCATGCGAACGCATGCCTACCCCAACTATAGAGAGTTTAACGATGTTGTCATCACCACTGACCGTATTCGCGCCAAGCTTATCACTAGTGGTCTGCAGGATATCTAGCGCGCGCTGATAATCATTGCGATGCACAGTGAAGGTAAAGTTAGCGGTATTATCCCAGGCAACATTTTGTACGATCATGTCAATTTCAATATTTGCGCGCGAAATTGGTCCAAGAATTTTTGCCGCAATACCTGGCTGATCAGGTACGCCTTTAACAGTCAGTTGCGCCTCATCACGGTTGAAGGCGATACCTGCAATTTTTGCTTGTTCCATTTGATTTTCCTCAGTTGTAATCAAAGTCCCGGGGCCGTCCTCGAATGTTGATAAGACACGTAAGGGGACTTTGTATTTGCCGGCAAACTCAACTGCCCGAATTTGTAGGACTTTTGATCCCAGGCTAGCCATCTCCAACATTTCTTCAAAAGTAATATGCTCAAGACGACGCGCATCGGGCTCAACTCTTGGATCTGTGGTGTAAACACCATCAACATCGGTATAAATTTGACATTCCTGAGCCGCTATCGCCGCAGCTATAGCCACTGCGGTGGTATCTGAACCACCACGACCAAGCGTTGTGATACTGCCATCTTGGTCAATACCTTGAAACCCCGCCACCACGATAACGGCATCTGTAGCCAGATCGTCTTGGATCAAGTCGGTATTGATACTCTCTATACGTGCCTTATTGCTGGCTTGATCAGTTTTGATTTCCAGCTGCCAGCCAGTTCTGGAAACAGCTTTGCAGCCCCGCTTCTTTAAGGCCATGGTCAACAGGGCAATCGTGACTTGTTCGCCAGTTGATAACAATACATCCAGTTCTGGGCCATGCGGAGCAGGCCCCATAATTTCTGTCGCCAAACCTAGCAGACGGTTGGTTTCACCACTCATGGCTGAGACCACAACAATGACCTGATTGCCCTGCGCACGTGTCGCCAGCACTTTGTCTGCCACATGCTCGATACGCTCGACTGTGCCGACTGAAGTACCCCCATATTTTTGTACAATTACTGCCATGTTTAGAGTTGTCCTTTAATCCAATCGGGTACTTGTGCCAGGGCCTGATCAAGTGCAGCAGGGTTATTGCCCCCCGCCTGCGCCATATCCGGACGACCACCCCCTTTACCACCGACTTGCGTAGCCACCACGTTAACTAAGTCACCTGCCTTAATTCTGGCGGTCTGATCCTTAGTGACACCCGCGACGATACTCACTTTTTCACCTTGTGTTGTGGCCAAAACGATTGCCGCACTGCCGAGCTTATCTTTGAGCCGATCCAATGTTTCGCGCAGACTTTTTGGATCGACACCTTCCAGCTTATGTGCCAGAACTTTGATCCCATCAATATCCTGCGCCTGACTCTCAATGTCAGTGCTGGCCTGACTGGCGAGTTTTGCTTTTAACTGACTGAGTTCTTTCTCCAACTCGCGTGATTTCTTTAGGACGTTCTCAACTTTAACTGCCGCTTGTTCACGATTGGTATTAAGTTGCTGAGCCAGCTGATCAAAACTCTGGAGTGTTTCCTGCAACCAGATAAATGCATTATCACCCGTTACCGCTTCTATGCGCCGAATCCCGGAGGCCACACCAGACTCGGCAACGATTTTGAATAAGCCAATATCGCCGGCCCGCTGCACATGCGTGCCACCACATAGTTCAACTGAGAAATCACCAATCGATAATACCCGAACCTGATCGCCATATTTTTCACCAAACAGGGCCATGGCGCCGGCGGCTAGGGCCTCATCCTTAGCCATCAGCTGTGCCTGCGCCGGCGCATTGTGACGAATCTCACGATTGACTATCGTTTCAATTTCAGTCAACTCAGCCTGACTCACGGGTGCATCATGGGAAAAATCAAAGCGGAGTCGCTCAGCGGCCACCAACGAGCCTTTCTGTTGCACATGCTCGCCCAATAGCTGGCGCAATGCCGCATGCATTAAGTGTGTTGCGGAGTGATTAAGGATCACTTGCGCGCGACGCTGCTGATTAACTTCAGCCCTGACTGCACTATGGGTGCTCAAACGCCCTGCTTGCAATTGACCAATATGGGCGATGGTATTGCTCTTTTTCTGTGTATCGGTGACAGTAAAAACACAATCCTCACCGCGCAGAGTGCCGGTATCACCCACCTGACCACCAGATTCAGCATAGAAAGGTGTACTCGCCAACATGACGATGGCCTCATCACCCGCTGAGATGGCCTCAACCGACTGCTGACCTGTAAAGATTTCCAATACTTGTGTGTCGCTATGCAGCTGATCATAGCCGGTAAATTCGCAACTACTCTTAATATCCAGCGTGACATCATAACCTTCGCCAAAGCGACTTGCGTCACGTGCGCGTGCGCGCTGTTGTTGCATATTCTTTTCAAAGCCCGCCAAATCAAGCTGGAGATTTTTTTCCCGTGCGATATCTGCTGTCAAATCAACCGGAAATCCATAGGTATCATATAACTTGAACACTGTGTCACCAGAAATCGTGGTGGCAGTCATCTGTTCAATATCGTCCTGCAAAATTTTCATCCCTTGCTCAAGCGTCTCACTAAATCGTTCTTCTTCATTCAGTAAGCCACGCTCTACACGTTGTTGAGCAGTAATTAATTCTGGATAGGCACCATCCAAACTGTCGATCAGTGGTGCCACTAGGGTGTAAAAGAAGGGTTGCTGCAAGCCCAAGCGATGGCCGTGACGGGCTGCACGACGAATTATTCTACGCAGCACATAACCGCGCCCCTCATTAGAGGGCAACACCCCGTCCGCAATTAAAAAACTGCAGGAACGAATATGATCCGCTATCACTTTGAGTGAGGGATTGGAGAGATCCGCTAATTTTGCCTGTTGCGCAATATTAGCGATCAAACCCTGAAATAGATCCGTATCATAATTATTGTGCACACCCTGCAGTACCGCGCACAGCCGCTCTAACCCCATCCCGGTATCGACAGAGGGTTTTGGTAACTCATGTAGTTGGCCTGCCTTGTCCCGCTCATACTGCATAAATACCAGATTCCATATTTCGACAAAGCGATCGCCATCCTCGGCAGGCGAGCCCGGTGGACCACCAGCGATATGGTCACCATGATCATAAAATATTTCAGTACAAGGACCACATGGACCGGTATCACCCATTGCCCAGAAATTATCTTTGGCTCCGATGCGGGAAAACTGACTTTCTTTAATCCCTATTTCTTGCAACCATATTTGTTCTGCTGCCTGATCTTCTTCAAACACTGTGATCCAGAGTTTGTCTGCTGGCAAACCGATTTCTTGGGTTAAAAAATTCCAGGCAAAGTGAATAGCCTCAGATTTAAAGTAATCACCAAAACTGAAATTACCTAGCATCTCAAAGAAAGTATGATGTCTGGCAGTGTAGCCGACATTTTCCAGATCGTTGTGTTTACCACCTGCACGTACGCAACGTTGACTGGATGTTGCCCGGCTGTAAGGCAGGGTGTCCTTACCCAAAAAAACATCCTTGAATTGCACCATGCCAGCATTGGTGAATAATAAGGTTGGATCTGTCGCGGGCACCAGTGAACTACTGACCACCTGGGTATGATCTTGCTGTTGAAAATAATTCAGAAATGCCTGGCGTATTTCTGCGCTGCTATGCATGGTTCAACTTCCTGTTTACATGATTACGAGTTTGATTATGCGGTTCCTTTCTTTGCGTCACTCACAGTTAATCAAATAGCTGGAAAATTATATCACTAGGAAAGCCTCTGGACTGCATAAAGCGGACACGTTTTGCCTTTTCTGCATGATCAATCTGCTGATTTGCTTGATATTTTTTACCATAGGTAGCACGTGCGAGATGCAGCCAGTCAAAATTTTCGCTGCCTAAGTAGTCATCCAACAGGCTTGCTGCGATGCCGCGCTGGCGGCAATCATGCCGGATCCGCAACGGCCCATAGCCTTTAAGCATACGAGAGCGCACAAGATCCTCAACAAAGCGCTGGTCACTCTGCAGATCGTGCTCAAGCAGTAGCGCCAACGCAGCTGCAATAGCTGGCTCAGTGAACCCTTTTTGTTGCAGCTTAGTTGCCAACTCACATTGCGAGTGTTCGCGGCGTGATAGTAAGCCGACAGCAATATGATAGGCATCACGCTCAACTTTCAGCGCCCTATTCCTCCTCGAGTTCCTCGATATCATCTTGTGCGGGGATGACATCATCTGTTTTTGGCAACAAAGCCGCGCGTAATAGCTCATTGAGCTCGGTAGCGATTTCTGGGTGTTCCTTGAGGTAAGTTTTAGCGTTCTCTTTACCCTGACCAATGCGGTCTTTCTTATAGCTGTACCATGCACCGGCTTTTTTCACCATCTCATTTTTTACACCCAGATCGATCAGTTCACCTAGGCGTGAGATACCCTCACCATAAAGTATTTCAAACTCCGCTTGTTTAAACGGTGGGGCTAATTTGTTCTTCACTACTTTGACACGGGTTTCGTTACCGAGGATCTCGTCGCCTTTCTTGATCGAACCAATACGCCGAATGTCAAGACGAACTGAGGAGTAGAATTTGAGCGCATTACCGCCGGTTGTGGTCTCTGGATTACCAAACATCACGCCGATTTTCATGCGAATCTGATTGATGAAGATCACCATAGTGTTGGAGCGCTTGATATTACCAGTCAACTTACGCAATGCTTGAGACATGAGGCGCGCCTGCAAGCCCATATGCGAATCACCCATATCACCCTCAATTTCAGCGCGTGGTGTGAGTGCGGCCACAGAATCAACAATCACCACATCAACCGCCCCTGAGCGCACTAGCATATCGGTAATTTCTAGGGCCTGTTCACCGGTATCGGGCTGCGATACCAGCAGATCATCAACATTTACCCCTAATTTTTCAGCATAGCCAGGATCCAGAGCATGCTCTGCATCGACAAAGGCTGCGGTGCCGCCGAGTTTCTGACATTCGGCTACAACTTGCAGCGTGAGCGTAGTTTTACCTGATGATTCAGGACCAAAAATCTCCACCACCCGACCTTTGGGCAAACCCCCAATACCGAGTGCCACATCCAGCGCGAGTGAACCTGTGGAGATGACGTCAATATCGCGCGGACCTGTATTATCACCCATGCGCATGACTGCGCCCTTACCAAACTGTCGTTCTATTTGACCTAATGCCGCAACCAGCGCCTTCTTCTTATCTTCTTCCACGTTTACCTCGAATGTTATCTTGTTGTCTATATACCCGTCACTGAAGCGGTAAGTCTAAAGCGGTCATCATCACCCGTCTATAGATGATTCATGAGTGGGAAGCTGTCGACCGTATAGTAATGCGCACTATCGCGTTCCATGCGTGATTCCACCAAATGAAATTCATCAATTTGCCAATCAATCGGGGTAAAATCCGGATCGGAGTAGAGGCCATCACATTTGCGTAATAACGTCACGTGAGGCACATATTTCTTATTCAACTGGGTGATACCACAGCGCTGAGCCTGCTGCCGCACTGTTTTGAATAAATATTCCAGTTCACTCGGCACCTGACTGGGACCTAGCCAAAAGATTTTCGTCTTATCGAAATAACCCAGACGATCCAGACGCATGGCAAACGGGTTGAGCCTCAAGTTGCTGATACTGTCGCGCAGGCAGTCTATCGTTTGGTACGACACATTACCGAGGAACAACAAGGTGATATGGAAATTCTCCGGTGCAACCTCGCGTCCCATTCCGGCATAGGCAGATTGCAGTATGTGCAGTTGTTCAATCTGATATTCATCTGGCCACATAGCAAGAAACATGCGTCTTTCTCTCATACCCGCCCCCTATTTATAGCTTGATAAGCTCAATTAATTGCTCAATTGCAAACTCAACCGCCTGCGCCCGGACTGCCTCTCGGTCGCCGCCAAAAAACTGCTGTTTTGCCACAGTGCCATGGTCTTGTTGGGCCCAGCCAAACCATACACTTCCGACTGGATTAGACGGCGTCGCACCGCCGGGACCGGCGACGCCAGAAATAGCGATAGTACAATCAGCCACGCTGTTAGCGAGCGCACCCTGAGCCATAGCGGTGACGGTTTCCTGACTGACTGCACCGAACTGGCTAATGGTTGCTGGCGGTACGCACAGCATATCGATCTTCGCCTGGTTGCTATAAGTAATAAAGCCACGCTCAAACCATGCCGAGCTGCCCGCCAAATCAGTGCATAGTTTAGATAGATAACCACCCGTGCAGGATTCCGCAACACTCAGTGTGTATTGGCGGCTGATTAATAATTCAGCAAGATCAGTGATAATGCGCTGCATGTTTGTTATCACATCACATTCGTGCATAAATTAACATCCATTGTCTGCTAACTTAGTTACACTAGTGTGATGACCGCACAATCGAACCACAAACATACGCCTATGATGCGTCAGTATCTGAGCATCAAAGCTGAACATCCCGATAAGCTATTGTTTTATCGGATGGGTGATTTTTACGAGCTATTTCTGGAGGACGCAGAACAAGCAGCGCGTCTGTTGGACCTAACATTAACAGCCAGGGGGAGTTCCAATGGTCAGCGCATTGCTATGGCCGGCGTGCCTGTACATGCTGCAGAAAACTACCTCGGACGGCTGGTAAAAGCGGGTCAATCAGTGGCCGTTTGTGAACAGGTCAGCGATCCTGCTGCCAGTAAAGGTCTGGTCAAACGTAAGGTGGTGCGCATTGTCACGCCTGGCACCATCACCGACGATAACCTGCTCGATCATAAGCGCGATAATCCAATTTGTGCCATCTGTGTGCTCAATGACGTTCTTGGATTAGCCAGTATTGAGCTCAGCTCAGGTGACTTTGTGTTGCAATGCTTCAGCCGACAGGATGAACTGTATGCTGAACTGGAGCGCTTGCGTCCAGCAGAAGTATTAGTCGAATCTGACAGCGCTTACGCACGCTTGAATTTCAATATCCAAACTCAGGCTGACTGGCATTTTGCCTATGACAGTGCGCAACGCACGCTGACTGAACAATTTAATACGCGTGATTTAACCGGTTTTGGTTGTCAGGATTTCCCCGCAGCAGTATGCGCCGCTGGCGCGCTCCTGCAATACGTCAAGGATACTCAACGCAAGGCACTGCCACATTTAACGGGTCTGCGTATTCAACAGCAACAGGATTATATTGTGGTCGATGCTGTCAGCCGCAATAATCTGGAGATAGACCAGGCCATTGATGGCAATAAAAAAGTCTGTCTGACAGGGGTTATCGACCACACTAAAACCGCTATGGGCGCGCGCTGCCTGCGCCGCTGGCTGGGCCAGCCAAGCTTGAACTTTGAGGTCATTCAACAGCGCTATCAGGCGATCGATGATCTGATTCAACATCAGTTGTATCCAGAACTGATGAGCCGCTTTAGTCGCATCAGCGATATTGAACGCATTCGCGCACGCATTGCTATTCAAACTGCACGACCAAGAGATTTATCGGCCCTGCGAGATTCTCTGGCTGTGCTGCCTGAGTTAATTGAACTGTGTCAGGCGGTTGCGCCGGGGCGTATTCAACAACTGGCAAGCGATCTGTTACCGCCCGCGGCACTGACTGCTTTACTTACGCAGGCAATCAAACCTGAGCCCGCGGTATTTGTTAAGGACGGTGGGGTCATTGCCGCAGGTTATGATGATGAGCTGGACGAATTACGCACCCTCCATACCCATGCTGATGATTATCTTATTCAACTCGAACAACGTGAACAACAAGCCACGGGAATAAATACTCTAAAAGTGGCCTACAATCGTGTGCATGGTTATTACCTAGAAGTGAGTAAGGCGCAAGCTGTGAATGTGCCTGAGCGCTTCACCCGCCGCCAAACGCTGAAGAATGTTGAACGTTATATCACCACCGAACTGAAACAGTTTGAAGATAAGGTGCTAAGTGCTAAAGAGCGTGCGTTGAGTCGTGAGAAATATCTGTATGAGCAGATATTAACGCGTCTGTTGGAGTACTTGCCACCGCTGCAGGTATTGGCGCAAAGTCTGGCTGAGCTGGATGTACTGACCTGTTTTTCCCATGTCGCTGTCAGCTATGATTATGTCCGACCCAACTTGCAGGATACACCCGGGATAGCCATTCAACAGGGACGCCATCCCGTCATTGAACGTCTACAGCAGACACCTTTTGTCGCCAATGATATTGATCTGCGCGAGCAGTCACGCCTGCTCATGATTACTGGCCCCAACATGGGGGGCAAGTCCACTTACATGCGCCAGACAGCCCTGATCGCGATACTGGCGTTCGCCGGCTGTTATGTGCCCGCCAGCGCCGCTACTTTGGGACCAATTGACCGCATCTTTACCCGTGTAGGTGCCGCCGACGATTTAACCACAGGCCGGTCCACTTTTATGGTTGAAATGACAGAGGCGGCCAATATCCTCAATAATGCCAGCGCTCGCAGCTTAGTGTTGATGGATGAAATCGGGCGTGGCACCAGCACTTTTGACGGTTTGTCGCTAGCGTGGGCATGCGCCCAACATTTGCTGCAGAATAATCGTGCACTGACGCTATTTGCGACCCATTATTTTGAACTTACCAGCTTGGCCAGCGATCTGGATGGAGCCATCAATGTGCATATCGATGCGATTGAGCACAATGATGAAATTGTGTTCTTACATAGTGTCAAAGCCGGCCCAGCCAACCAAAGTTATGGTCTTCAGGTGGCGCAACTTGCCGGCGTACCCAAAGCGGTTATCCACACCGCCAAACAGCGCTTGCGCCAACTGGAATCACAGGCGTTGGCCAACACAGCGGCATCTGTGCAGAGTGAAATGCCTTTAATCATTGAAGAAAAACCTGCCACCGCTGCCAGTGTCCAGCGCTTGAGCGAAATCAATCCGGATGACTTAACTCCTAAGCAGGCCCTAGAAATTCTGTATGAGCTGAAGCGTCTCGACCAGGAATAACCGAGGTAGTTTTATTTATTGCTGATCCAGACAGACTGATACGGCGCCAACACGACCTTCTCGTCCAAGGTGTCAAACGCTTGACCACTGAGCAAGTCATGCCAGCCCTGCGTGCTGATCAAATTAATGTCTGCCAATGATAATGTCTGCGCTTGCTTACTGATGTTACTAACACTGAAAATACTTTGTGATCGATCCATACTTTGACGCCAAAAGCCAAATAGTTGGTCGCCTAGGTGCAATGTGAATTGAGTCGCGTTGGGATGAAAAGCGGGCTGTTGTTTACGCATCTTTATGATGTCTATCAGGCGCTTATGGATGCGCGCATTTGGACTGTTTGAATCAGCCAGAATTTGCTTAATCTCATCGCGATGCCACTGTCTGCGATTGATTGAGCGCTTGCGTCCAGTACGTGCATAACGTTCATAGTCATTGCTGGTAGCAAGCAAACTGTGAATGTAAAAGGCCGGAATACCCTCCAGCGCCAACATGATCACATGCACACAGATAAATCGATCCTCGGCATAATCATCCTTACCCTCGACCGTCCCCTGTAGAGCGCTAAACAGAGTAATATTCACTTCATAAGGGCGATCGGTGCCGTCAGCGCCAGTGCGCCATGAAATTTCACCACCAAAACGCTGCATAGTGTCAGTTATAGTTTTGATTTCTTCTTTATTCAGAAGTCCCTTGGCAGGGCGCAAACCAATTCCATCATGGGAGGCAATAAAGTTAAAATAAGCAGTCCCGATTTGCGCCGGTGGCATGCTCATCATCCATTGTTTGAGATAGCGGCAATCCCCGGTTAAGAAGGTATTCAATAATAATGGTGGCAGAGAGAAGTTATAGACACAATGCGCCTCATTAGCATTACCAAAATAAGATAAGTTTTCCTGATTTGGAATATTTGTCTCAGTAATAATTAATGCATCTGACCGAATGGATTCGATTATGGTCCGAAACAGCCGCACCATATGGTGCGTTTGATCAAGGTTCAGGCAGCGTGTACCCTCCACTTTCCACAGGAACGCTACCGCATCTAGGCGAAATATCTTAACCCCATTATCCAAATAAAAACGGATGATTTTGACAAACTCGAGCAGTACGCTAGGGTTCTTAAAATTGAGATCTACCTGGTCATGACTGAACGTGCACCAGACATGTTGAATACCCTGCTGTGTCGCAACCGGATTTAACAATGGACTGGTACGCGGTCGCACTACATTGGCTATATCATCATCCAGATAGGCAGTAAAGAAATAATCATGACCCTCACCCTGGCCAGCAACAAAATTCTTAAACCACTGACTTTCACTAGAACAATGATTGACCACTAAATCGGCCATCAAGTCATAGTCATCTGCAAGGCTATTGATATGTTGCCAGTCACCCAGAACAGGATTGACCCGGCGGTAGTCTTTTATGGCAAAGCCGTCATCCGAACTATACGGAAAAAATGGCAACACATGGACGTTATTAATCACGCCTTGCAAATGGTCATCAAGGAATTCTTTAAGTGTGGTTAAGGGTTCTTGTGGCTCTTTGAGGATGGTATCGCCATAAGTTATCAGTGCGATATCCTGCTGTGACCATAAGTCATTGGTAGCATTTTTATGCCTGATGGGGTCCGTCAGACGGGCCGCGTGCACGAGCTGTTGGGCTAAGTCCAGATAGTCGTTAACACCCGGGACATCCTTATAAATAGCCTCTATATGCGCTAACACGCGCTGTGCAATGTCCTTATTTGAATTGTCCATATAGCAAGATATTATTTAATTCTGTATTCCTGATTATCTTGTTCCACTGCGTCACGCAGGCGTGTGAAGACATCGGGCATGGCGCTCACGACCCTATTCCAGCTAGGTATAAACGGCGTCTCCATGGGATTCTCTAGGAATTTCTGGCCAGCGTGAACCAGATTTTCAGAAAACACCTCGACCGCAGCCTCTTCAGTATGTATGTCGTGATAGAGACCGTTGAATTTTGAATCATTATGATAGGTCTCAACGAAATCCAGCGCGATGCGTAAATAAGTCGCTTTTAATGTGCGGAAGGTTTCATTTGAGAATACAACGCCCTGGGTTGCCATTTTTCTGAAGATGGCTTTGCTAATGTCAATTGACATTTTTGACAGCCCAGCTTGTTTATCCTCCAGAGAGAGGTCTTGGTGCTTGTGATCATAGTTGTCTGCAATCTCCACCTGACACAGTCGATTGTGCGCATAGTTGCGATGCATTTCCGATAGCACGCCAATCTCCAGACCCCAGTCACTGGGAATGCGCAAATCAACCAGTACATTGGTGCGAAACGAAAATTCGCCTGCCAGCGGGTAACGAAAGCTATCCATAAACTCCAGATAATCATTGTTACCTAGTATTTTCTTCAATGCGCGTACCAGTGGCGTCACAAATAAACGACTGACACGTCCATTCATCTTGCCATTTGCCACACGCGAGTAATAGCCCTTGCAAAATTCGTAATTAAATTGCGGGTTAGCCACTGGATAGAGCAGACGCGCCAGTAAATCACGTTCGTAAGTCAGGATATCGCAGTCATGTAAGGCCACTGACTCAGCCTTGCGCGAGGCTAATACATAACCCATGCAGTACCAGACGTTGCGACCCTTACCGATATGGCTGGGTGCTAGCCCCTGTTCTGCTAGATCTTTATGCAGTGCTTGCAGACGCTCGCCGTCATTCCACAGCACATGATGGTTCTGTGGCAGCACGGAAAAGAACTCTAATGCATGTTGATATTGAGCCAGATCGGCACGATCTAAACCGATTACAATCTGGTTCAGATAAGGCACGTCTTTGAGTATGTGCATGATATTGGGCAGAGCCTCAGTATCCAACTCAGAATACAAAGAGGGCAAGATCAAACCAAGCCGCCGTTGTTGACTGAAGTTTGTTAACTCTGCTTCTAATTCATGCAGTGAACGCCGCGTCAGGTTATGCAAGGTTGTTACAATTCCACTCTGATGAAAATCACCCATAGCTCGTCCTTATTCGATATTAATCGCTAATTTATTAAGAATTTTTGTCAGTCCTTCGACCCAGCCCTCTGGACCATACTGTTCAGTCACGATGAGTTCATTGTGTGCGTGTATCTGTGGAATGTCATGCACCGGAGATCGAATCACAACAGCATAATCTGCTGCCTCCAACATAGCCACATCATTGGCACTGTCACCTAGGGCGATACTAACCAACGGGCGCTCAAAATTATACTGAAAATGTGCCATGGTCCACGCCAACGCACGCCCCTTATCACAATCGCCAGAAACATGGATAAATCGACCGCCTTTTAATAACTGAGCATGATTGCACTGCATATGTTGGCAGAACAGATCATACTGTTGCGCAGTTCCCAGCCATTTAATAGGCTCACCGTATTCACGTTGCGCGGCGCGACGCGCCTGGCTCTTGTCGAGGCCAGTCAGACGCATGATGCCGTCAATCCCTGCTTGCTGGAAGCTGATAAAAGTCTCCGCATGGCGCGCACCAAACTGAGCAAGAATGTTTTGCCAATGTGCCCTATCCGCCACCATAGTTTTGACATAATATGCGTCAGTGATGGCAACGTCCTCTGGAACATGCTTAAAATAGTTGTGCGGGATATAGATAGCAGCACCGTTCTCAGTAATGAAGGGATCTGTGTTATTCAGCTCTGCACGCAATGCCAGGCATTCTGTTCGCGTCTTGCTGGTGGTTGGAATTACCGGCACAGAACAGCTTTTTAACTGCGCCAACAATTCATCTGCACAGCTGTGGCTGTAGTCGTAATGATCTAGCAGTGATCCATCCATATCGGTGAAGACTATCGGACTCAGCGCATTCATAATTTTTTATTTGCTTTTGTTAGTGTATGCTCAATATCTGGCTTGAATACTATCAATAATTAATATGTTTAACTTCAAACTTGGACGTTGCAAGAACACACTACAACAGTCTTTTTCTAGCTGCTTTGACCCACTCAAAGATGAATTAGGCACGGTACCGACTGAGCTGCACAGCAACAAACATGTCTGCGCCAGTATGATTGCTATATGTGATGCCTATGCGGCTCACATGGGCATCAAGAAAATACAGTCCGTGGCGATAATCACTGATGCCGCTTTTGAAGAGATATTCCGGCGTGAAGCTACCCAAGTACTCACCCACACTGACCAGTGGAAAGATGCTAATGATAACGAATTTACAGCGAGTTATCAGGCCGCCTTGGAACGAGTGAATCAATCCTTAGCCGAGCATGATGATCTAGAGCTGACTTGGTTGCGGGATTATTTAGTCAGTCATTTTGAGCGTTCCAGGAACTTAATGCTCTGATAAGCCGAGTTCGGTACTGTGCGGATAACTCAGTCTGGATAATTTTAGGTATACTTATTCAAAGCTAAGCTAATTGATTGGAGTAAGGTATGACGTTCGTTGTGACAGAATCGTGTATTAAGTGTAAATATACTGACTGTGTAGAAGTCTGCCCGGTTGATTGTTTTCATGAAGGGCCCAATTTTCTTGTTATCAATCCTGAAGAATGTATAGATTGTGCCATGTGTGAACCAGAATGCCCGGTTGATGCCATCCTGTCTGAAGATGATTTACCTGAAGACCAAACTGACTTCCTGGAGATCAATGAGGAGCTCTCGGCTCAGTGGCCAGTGCTGACCGTGCGCAAAGACCCACCCGATGATGCTGCTGACTGGGAAGATGTCAAAGACAAGCGTCAATACCTCGACAGATGAATCAAACAACAGCTCTGCTAAGCTCTGAGTGAAAACTGTTCAACTGCCATTCTATTTTGTTCCTGCCAGCCAGCCGCCAGAAATTGCTCTCAGTCAAGACATCCTCAGCCACGCGCGCGATGCACTAGACGCTGTCACTGTCTGGTGTGATAGCAAAGCAACAAGTCATAAGTTACGTCTAGCGCTGATTGATCAAGCGCAGCAACTTGGCTTAGACAGTATCCGTCTGCCGCACATCACGACACTACAAGACTGGGTTTGGCAACAGTCCACACCTGCTCAAACGATCATCAGTGAGACCAGTAAACAACTCATCCTAGTCGCAGCTCTACGCCAGAACCGCAGTTTTTTCCAGACCCACAATCTATGGCAACTGGCTGACGAGCTGGTGAGCTTGTTCAATGAGTGTACGCTTGCTCAGGTGCCACTCGACAATGGCTCTGCTGAATTAAACGCTATCCTAATTGACAGTTATGGTGAGCACGCAGGTGAACGCACCCATATCTCAAGAGAAAGTGAGATTCTGTATCGATTATGGCTGGCTTATCAGCAACAAATAGCGGCTTACCAGGGTCTGGATGCAGTCAAATATTATGCCGACTATTTGACTCAGCCGGTCACTTTGAATCAGCACACCTACTATCTACTTAATCAGCATCACTTGCGTGCCTGTGAGGCGTCATTTCTGGAGCATGTGGCAAATCAGCAGACGCTGAAGATTTTTTATCCGGATATCATGCATACGCGACCGACATTTCCCCACCATCCACACTGTCAGTTCGTATCACACCCAGAGACATGCAACACCCTGCCAGCTGATCCACTAGACATCATATTCAACCACAATGAGAGTATCCAGACTCGTATTCACGCGCTGCAAAGCACTCATCCAGATAATCCTCTGGCCGCTAAGTTAGCATTATTCAAATGCACATCAACCGAGGCTCATGTGCGTGCTGTATGCCTGCAAGCCAAACAATGGCTGTTAGCGGATAAAGACTCGATTGCTATAGTCGCTAACGACCGTTTACTCATTCGGCGCATCCGTGCGGTATTAGAAGAAGAAGGTATTTACGCGAGTGATCTTGGTGGTTGGTCATTTTCTACTACCAGTGCCGCTACCAGTATTGAAACGCTGATCGAAGCTATTGATAACAATTTCAATAAAGCCAGTTTACTTAATTTATTAGGCTCACCGTTTTTGGCTAGCAGCCAAGAATACCTAAAACAATACTATTTATTTAAACGGCACTTAAAAACACACCGAAATCTTGCCACTGACACCCTCGGTACGTTCCGTAACATTGCAGACCACATGTTTACCACCGATACCTTGGCTGAGAACTCACTGTCGAATCCGTCTGTCAGTCTGCTGATGGTATTAGAACAACTGGCTGCTGCCAGTCAGGAATTACAAACACTGCGACGCAGTGGTGAACACAAGCTCACTGTCTTCAATCAAGCCCTGTTGACCCTGCTGGCTAGCTTGAGCATGCAACAACGTCTGGCGGCTGATGCTGCTGGCGAACAATTACTGCAGGTTTTGGACACTGCCAATGGGCAACTGCATAACACAAGCCTAAGCGTTCACTGGCAAGAATGGTGGCAATGGTTGAGAAATATTCTGGAACGGCATTACTTTATTCCGCGCAACATGGACAAAAGTATCACTTTATGTGGCTTAGAACACATTGATCAAAGCAACTTTGGGCATGTTATTTTAGCGGGTGTGGAAGACTATCGACTATTGAATCGAAACAATAAACGCACATTTTTTAACGAAAAAGTCCGTTATGAACTGGGACTAGCAACCACACATCAGGCAAACGCTATCAATTTTGTTCGCTTTAGAAAACTCCTTGAGCGCAGTCAGTCAATGTTATGCACAGCTGAAATTGAGCAACATGGTGAACCCGTCGCATTGAGTCCGTGGATCAGACTGATTGAACTTTTTATGCGTGAGAGTTATCAGTCTGATTTAGACAACACTGAGTTAACGCGCTTAGTCGAATATCAGCAAAATAGTGCTCACGATCTTGCGCTGCTCCCCGCGGCACAGCCTCGCCCTAGCAGTCCAAAGTCGCTCATTAGCCAGCGCTTTTCTGCCACTCAGTACCAGAGTTTGATCAATTGTCCCTACCAATATTTCGCTAAATATATGCTCCAGTTAAGCGACGAGACAGTGACTGATGATATGCAGGCGGCTGATTATGGACAATTTGTACATGCCAGCCTGCAGGCATTTTACTTTGGTGAGCAAGGCGCAGATTTTGCTGCTATGTCGCATCCAGCACTGTGCGAATTACTGACCAATATTAGTGCTGACATTTTCACTCGCAGTGCCTTTCCAGCGACCAGTCAAAAAGCCTGGCTAAAGAAATGGACCATCAATATTCCAGCCTATGTGGACTGGGCCATACGCAGACAGCAACATTGGCAGGCTCGCTCTGGTGAGCAATCACTCACCAGAGAATTCACAGATACACTATGCTTTTATGGCCAGTTAGACCGGCTTGATCAACAACAAGATCGGCTGGCGGTGCTTGATTACAAAACGGGCAGTATAGCCAGCCAAAAGTCGGTCGCCATTGGTGAGACTGTGCAATTGCCCTTTTATACGCTACTGGATAGTCGTATCTGTCGCAGTGAATATGTATCTTTGCATGAGCGCGAACAGGTGAGGTCGATAGCAGTGATCGAAGGCGAGCAACTCAAACAGCTGCAAGCCAGCCACTTGCAACGCCTGCAACTGCTCGCCCAGCAACTCGCGGGGGGGCATGAGTTACCCGCCAATGGTGCTCAGTCAAGTTGTCAATATTGTGATTACCAAGGCATGTGCAGGAAATCACACTGGAATCACTCCGCGAGTGCCAAGTAGAGTGCTAATTGGACGATTAAAAACAAGCCACCGATCAATATTAGGGTGAGAATTAGACCGATTAAAATAAATTGGCCAGGTTTGCCATAGGTAAAATCCCTGCGCCGCGTCGCTTCATTTTGCACGCCAAAGAAACTGGCACACACACTTTTGAATACTTCCCATAGGCTGGGCGTGGGGTCACTCATTTAGTTTCCTTGGACGATTAGTTATACACCTGTTCGCGAGTATTTCTGAACTCTATGAGCGGCCATTTCTCTATCGTCATATCAAGATTAACTCGCGAGGACGCCATATAAACCAGCTCACCTGCATGATCCAGAGCGGCACCATTAGTTGTTTTTTGCTTAAATTTTTCTAACTCATCAGCATCCTCACTGTATAACCAGCGTGCTGTGTGGACGCTAATGCTCTCAAACTGACAGTCAACGTTATATTCCTCTTTAAGACGGTGAGCAACCACATCAAATTGCAAGATACCTACGGCACCCAATATCAAAGCATTACCAGTCATAGGACGAAATAGCTGGGTGGCACCTTCTTCACACAATTGCATGAGACCTTTAAGCAATGCTTTTGTCTTGAGAGGATCTTTTAATTGTGCGCGCCGAAATAACTCGGGAGCAAAATTAGGTATGCCAGTGAAAATTAATTCCTCTTTACTGGAGAAGGTATCGCCGATCCGAATCGTGCCATGATTATGCAAGCCTATAATATCCCCAGGATAAGCGCGCTCTACATGACCACGATCGGAGGCAAAAAAGGTTAATGCATCAGCAATTTTAACCTCTCTTTGAAGACGTACATGACGCAGCTTAATACCTTTTTCAAAACTGCCAGAACATACCCGCATAAAAGCAATACGATCACGATGATTAGGGTCCATATTGGCTTGTATTTTAAATACAAAGCCCGAAAACTGTTCCTCAGCAGCATCCACTTTACGTATTAGTGTATTGCGCGGCTGAGGTGCAGGTGCATACTCGACGAATTTATCGAGCAGTTCCTGCACACCAAAATTATTAATGGCTGAGCCGAAGAATACAGGGGTTAAACGGCCGGCCAGAAATTCTGCATGATCATAGGCGTGACTTGCACCTAGCACTAATTCAATTTCATCCCGAAAACTATCCGCATCATCGAGAATGTCATCCAGACGTGGATTATCCAGACCCTCGATGATTTCACCATCAAGTTTCTTACCACCATGTGTGGCGCCAAACAGATGCACTGAGTTGTTGAGTAAATGGTAGACACCTTTGAGTGATTTACCCATGCCTATTGGCCAGGTAATCGGGGCACACTTAATAGCCAGCACAGATTCAACTTCATCGATCAATTCAATAGGTTCTCTGCCCTCACGATCTAGCTTGTTAATAAAAGTTACAATAGGTGTATCGCGCAAGCGACAGACCTCCATCAGCTTAATCGTCCTGTCCTCAACCCCCTTGGCACAATCAATCACCATTAAGGCCGAGTCAACCGCGGTCAGAGTACGGTAAGTATCCTCCGAGAAATCTTCATGCCCAGGGGTATCGAGCAAATTCACCACACAATCATTGTATATAAATTGCATCACCGAACTGGTGACCGAGATACCACGCTGTTGCTCAAGTGCCATCCAATCCGAGGTCGCATGGCGCGCGGCCTTGCGACCCTTTACTGTACCTGCCTGTTGAATCGCTCCTCCATACAGGAGCAATTTCTCCGTGATGGTGGTCTTGCCTGCATCGGGATGAGAAATAATAGCGAACGTCCGACGACGTTCGGTTTGAAGCAGATGTTCACTCATGCATAATTATTAGTTTCTGGCTCAAGAAAATCAGACTATGCTGCTTACCCTATACTTCCTTGGCGAAGATGATGGCATCTTCCCGGCCATTTTTAGTGGGATAGTATTTTTGTCTGACACCAACTTCATTAAATCCTTCCGATGTATAAAGTTGCACTGCACGCGTATTCGACGGACGCACCTCAAGAAATACACACTTAACTCGATCCATACGCACAGCCTCCAAGACTTGTTGTAATAACTTACGCCCCAAACCTTGTCCCTGCAGTTCAGGATCGATACAAATATTCAGTAAGTGACACTCACCAACTGCATTAATGAAGACCACGTAACCAACCATCACTTGATTACGTTCCAGTACCCAACAATGATAGCCGGCTTGAATACAATCAATGAATATTTTACTGGTCCAGGGGAATGGATAAGCACGCTCTTCAATTGCCATCACCTGCTCCACATCCTGCGGACACATGATACGAAAAGCCAGTCCTGCCTGATTGATTACAGCATTCATATGATCATTGATAGTCTTTGGTTAAGCGAGTGATAGCAAATGTGCTCGGGCCAGCTTTAAATCCTCCCATACCTTACGCTTCTCTCTCGGACTGCGTAATAAATAAGCAGGATGGTAAGTCACGACAGTGGGTATATTTTGCTGCCTGCCGAGATGATATATCTGACCACGCATTTTTCCAATCGCCAACTCTGATTGCAACAGCGCTTGTGCTGCAACACGACCTAAACAAATAATTATCTTGGGCTCCAATAACTGTATTTGCCTATCCAGATAAGCATGGCAGGCGTGTATCTCAGCCACCTTAGGATCACGATTATTAGGTGGCCGACACTTGAGAATGTTAGTGATGAATACCTCTTCGCGCGCCAACCCGATAGCGCGTAACATTTGCGTGAGTAATTGTCCTGCCGGGCCGACAAACGGCTGTCCCTCTCTATCCTCATCGGCACCAGGCGCCTCCCCGATGATCAGCCAATCAACCTTATGATGACCCTCACCGAAAACAGTATGCTTACGTGTTTGATGGAGCTCGCAAGCCTGGCATTGACTGACGTGATGACGTAACGCTGTTAAATCGATACTCTGCAAATCACTGGTTTGAACTGGCTGGTACGCCATACTGTCAACGATTTCAGCTGGCTCGGCAGGCTCAACAGGCGGATCAGCGCTGACTGGCTGGCTGGCGCGCAGGTGCCATGGTGTTATACCCAGCGCACGCAGATAAGCCAGACGATCCAAATCTACACCTGGCTTAGCTGTGGGTGTTCTCTTTTATGCGAGAAGTGGATTTTATTCAAAGCATTCAAATAGGCTTTTACTGATGCAATCACAATATCTGTATCTGCACCATGACCGTTGACGATGTTGCCATCTTTTTCTAACCGTACTGTCACTTCACCTTGCGCATCAGTCCCACTGGTAATGCTGTTGACTGAGTATAATTGCAGTTTCACCTGACTATCTGCAAGCGACTCAATCGCACGAAATGCAGCATCAACTGGCCCACCACCCTCTGCGCTGGCCTGCTGTTGATGACCTTTCATTATTAGGGTCAATTCGGCATGTGGTGCCTGATTCGTGCCTGAGGAGATTGTTAATGCCACCAATTTAAACTGTTCATCGAAATTAGCATCATCCTCTGATACCAGGGCAAATAAATCCTCATCAAAGATTTCATGTTTTTTATCAGCCAGGTCTTTGAATGCCATAAAGGTACGATTCAGATCTTCGTCATTACTGAACTCGACACCTAATTCTGCTAAGCGCGTTTTAAATGCATTACGTCCAGAATGTTTGCCGAGTACAATTCTATTGGCTGTCCAACCCACATCCTCAGCACGCATGATTTCATAGGTTTCTCTGGCTTTTAATACCCCATCCTGATGGATGCCCGATTCATGGGCAAAGGCGTTGGCACCGACGATTGCTTTATTGGGTTGCACCGGAAAACCAGTAATGGTGGAGACCATACGTGATGCGGGTACGATTTGGGTAGTATCCAAATCAGTATCACAGGTGAATACATCCTGACGTGTTCTGACACTCATCACGACTTCCTCCAGGGAAGCATTCCCGGCCCGCTCACCCAAGCCATTTATGGTGCATTCGACCTGCCGTGCGCCATTCAAAACTGATGCCAATGAATTAGCCACCGCTAGACCCAAGTCATTATGACAATGCACTGAAAATACTGCCTGGTCGGAATTTGGAATGCGCTCAATCAGTTGTTTGATCAGCTCACCAAATTGCAGCGGGATGTTGTAACCCACCGTATCAGGAATATTAATCGTGCGTGCTCCTGCCTGAATGACTTGTTCTATTATCCGGCACAGAAAATCCAGCTCTGAGCGGCCGGCATCCTCAGGCGAGAACTCCACATCGTCAGTATATTGGCGTGCTCGTTTGACGGCTGCGATAGCCTGCGCGATGACCTCATCAGGCTGCATCCTTAACTTATGTTGCATATGGATGGGTGAGGTGGCGATGAAGGTGTGAATACGGCTTGAGTTAGCGCCTTTGAGGGCCTCTCCCGCACGATCAATATCGCGATCCAGCGCCCGGGCCAGACCACATACGGTACTGTCTTTTATCGCTCCAGCAACCGCTTGCACTGACTCAAAGTCACCCGGACTTGCGATAGGAAAGCCGGCCTCGATGATATCCACTCGCATCCGCTCCAGCGCTTTTGCAATATGCAGCTTCTCATCTTTAGTCATTGATGCGCCCGGACTTTGCTCACCGTCGCGTAATGTCGTATCAAATATTATTAACTTATCACTTGCACCCATTTCTGTGCTCCACTCGTTAACCCTGCCTGCTCGACAGGTTCCACTGATGTCTTGGTATTATAGATTAAATATGAATTACGTTTTCCCTCGCCAGGCTTATTTGATAGCCGCTACTGCGGCAGCAGGTGGAGTGCACGATCACACAAGCTAAAAGACACGGCTGTGACTTTGACGGACTGTAACGCTATGTGTGAGTTTGAGTGCATACCTGCACTATAGCTGAATTAGACCGATTTTGACAACGAACAATACAGGCCGCATCACTCAAGTCACTTTTGCACATTACTGGGAGTGTGCGCGGCGCGTTTGCGTTTGCGCAAACTACGTACCATCTGGGTCACCAGACCGGATAAGGCGTACACAGCAAATACGGCGCACATCAGTTTGGGTGGATCTATCGAAGCTAGGATAAAAATACCCACGATCGCCAATAAGGCGACAAATGGAATTTTATTGCGCACATCCAGTTCTTTGAAACTATAAAAACTGAGATTGCTAACCATTAAGCCAGCACTCAATAAGGTCACGATAAACGATATGATCCAGAGCGACTCACCAGACCATTGCAGATCATAACAAACCCACACGTAACCGAGCATTAGTCCAGCCGCGGCAGGGCTCGGGAGTCCCTGAAAATATTTTTTATCCTGTTCTAAGGCGCGCGCATTAAACCGCGCTAGGCGTAATGCTGCACTGGCAGTATAAAAAAATGCCGCCAACCAGCCTAATTTTTGGAACAACCAGCCAGAATAGTGCGCGTACTGCAGTGACCACTCAAACATGACTAAAGCCGGCGCGAGGCCAAAAGACACCATATCGGCCAGACTGTCGTATTCCTTACCAAAGTCACTGGTGGTATTGGTCAAACGGGCAACACGTCCGTCCAGTCCATCCAGAATCATCGCAATGAACAGAGCAATAGCTGCTTGTTCAAATCGATCTAGGGTGGCAGACACGATGGCGAAGAAACCCGAGAACAGGGCACCCGTGGTCAACAGATTAGGTAGTAAATAAATACCTTTCTTTGGCGCTGATTTTTGGCTCAAAAGTGTTTCTCAATGGCTAAAGTTGGCAAGCGTGTCTGTTCCTGCTATGACGCGATTATTCACACACCCTACTCGTTTTACGCTAGCAGGTAAATACACTTTAACCGTGCAAGCAAAAGCCGCAAAACCACAGCGCTGGCCCTGACCCACCCGTTCACCAGGATGGATACTGGTACTGGCATGTTGCAGGTATGCCGGCAAGGCAATCTCCAACACAACATCATCCATTTCGTCGGTCTGCGTCCAAAACGCTAAGCACTTAGCTTGGCTAGCATCCTGCAGCCATAGTTGTTTGACTTTGCCTTCTGCGGGGCTATGCAAATTGAACTCACCAAAGCGGGATTGTTGAATAGTATAAATGACAGCATCACGTGCTAAGTAGGGATCATAACCGGATGCGATCGCAATGATGCGTCCATCAACGGGGCTAATGGTGGCCAGCGGACTGGCCGGCACGCGTCTGCGAAAGTCACGTAGTAGGCAAATTAACAGCAGCCACAGCGTCCATGTCCAAACGACAAAACCATCATTAAAAAGTGTTACAGCAACACACACAACCGTCCAAAAAACAAACAGCGTCTGAAACTCTCTGGCAATAGGAAGCATTCAAGATACCTTCAACGAAGCGAATATTTTACTCGATCCTGAAACCACAAAGGCCATGTTCGAGCATGGCCTTTGTGACATCACATGACATTCAAAACACAGTGCTTAAGGCAAGGTATTTTAGCTGTATCGGCGCTGCTTAGTTTTTATCTTTGTCTACCAGCTGGTTAGACTGAATCCACGACATCATGCTACGCAACTTACCACCCACCTCTTCAATTTGATGATTACGACCTCGTCTACGCATGGCTTTGAGCGTTGCTGCGCCGGCCTGATTCTCAAGAATGAACTCCTTGGCAAATTGACCTGACTGTATCTCATCCAAAATTTTGCGCATTTCTGCCTTGGTCTGATCGGTAATCACGCGCGGGCCGCGCGTCAAATCCCCGTATTCTGCGGTGTTGGAAATAGAATAACGCATGTTCGCGGTACCGCCCTCATACATGAGATCTACGATCAGCTTTAACTCATGCAAGCATTCGAAATACGCCATTTCTGGCGCATAACCGGCCTCAACCAAGGTCTCAAAACCTGCTTGTACCAGTGCCGTAGCACCGCCACAAAGCACGGCCTGTTCACCAAACAGGTCTGTTTCTGTTTCCTCTTGGAATGTGGTTTCAATAATTCCAGCACGACCACCACCATTCGCTGATGCGTAGGATAATGCTGTCTGTTTAGCTGTCCCTGTTGCATCTTGATAGACTGCGATCAAGGTAGGGACACCGCCACCTTGAGTATAGGTTGAACGCACTAGATGACCTGGCCCCTTGGGCGCAATCATAATGACATCTAAATCTGCCCGCGGCTCTATCTGTTCAAAGTGAATATTAAAGCCATGGGCAAAAGCCATCGTGCTGCCGGGCTTGATGTTCGGCAGAATTTGTTGCTGATAGAGCGCAGACTGATTTTCATCCGGTGCTAACACCATGATGAGATCTGCATTACTGACGGCATCCGCAATAGTTTGCACTTCCAAACCAGCGGCTTGTGCCTTCGCGGCAGATGACGATCCATCGCGCAGACCAACAATGACTGACACACCTGACTCTTTTAAGTTATTTGCGTGGGCGTGGCCCTGTGATCCATAACCAATGATGGCTACTTTTTTATTTTTGATGATGGCAAGATCTGCATCTTTATCGTAGTAAATATTCATATCAGCTCCTGTAACTTGGATGATTCCTGAATTAATTAAATTTTTAGGGTGGTTGTACCGCTACTGATTCCCACTGCACCCGATCGAACCACTTCGATAATATTAAACGGGCTTAACTTTGCGATAGCCTGATTAAGGCTGGAACAAGTATCCGTCAATTCCAGCGTAGTAACATCATCATCAGCCACCAGAATCTTAGCGGCGATCGACTCTATTACGACTTGCAGCTGCGTTTGTTGGGGCTCATCTGGCGCCACCTTGATGAGCATAATCTCGCGCTCAAAATGTTCACTCTCATTGAGATTCAACACTTTGATCACGTCAACCAGCTTATTTAACTGCTTAAGTATTTGTTCAACGACCGCGTCTTCACCATAAGCAACGACAGTGATTCTTGAAATACTGTCGTCATCGGTGGGGGCGACTGTGAGTGATGCTATATTGTAAGCGCGCGCGGAAAACAACCCAGACACCCGTGACAGCGCTCCGGCTTCATTTTCTAACAGTATGGAGATAATGTGGCGCATGTTTATTATTGATATTGTTAGTGGCGCTAATCACTGGCGCGAATAGGCGCATGATACACGCTCGCGCGGTCTTAAAATAGAAGCTATTAAATAAAAAATCCGCAGACTTAGAGGTCTACGGATGGTTGTAGCAATCTTGAATGTTAATGCGACGCGGTTATTTTTTCTTTACGAAGAAATGGAACTTGTCTCCATCCTCGGTCGTATCCAGCAACTCATTACCTGTCTGCTTAGAGAAAGCCTCAAAATCTTTCACCGCACCTGGGTCGGTAGCGATAATGTGCAATACCTTGCCACTCTCGATCCCTGCAAGTGATTTCTTAGCTCTAAGTATAGGCAATGGGCAGTTTAAGCCACAAGCATCCAATTCTTGATCAAAATCGACCATCGACAGAACCTCCAAATTAGTCCAAACTTTATTGTGTGTTGAGAAAATATGCATAGTGCCGATGAGATCAGGCACCTAATCACAAGGCGCTCAAGCATCCTGTATATTAGAAAGTAGTTATATTATGGTTATGGGGCCTAGCATAGTCAAGCCGCGCGCGTATTGATCCTATATATCTGCTCTATAATCATAGATTGGACGGGAATTTCCATGCTATCGAACGGTCTGATCAAGTAATACGCGTACATCAACTTACTGCTGTGAATAGCTCTGGTACCGAGCTTAGGCTTTGGGAGACCTTTGAAATTTAATCATTTATCGCTTCTGCTGATGGCTGCATTGTGTATCCATGTCGGGTCACTCTGGGCGGGTGCCAATAAAGAGATTATTCTGCCGGATATTGGTGATCCGGCCAGTCAGGTTTTAAGTCTCAATCAGGAGGCTGAGCTAGGTAAAATTATTCAGGCGCAAATCAACCAGCGTTTGCCCATATCAACTGATCCGGAGATCCGTAACTACCTCCAATCGTTGGGTACCCGCCTGATCGCTGCGGGGGTCAATTCTGACTTCCCATACTACTTTAACCTAGTGTTTGACCATCGCATTAACGCCTTTGCGATGCCCGGCGGAATTGTTGCAATCAATAGCGGTCTATTCATCCTCACCCAGACAGAATCCGAACTTGCCAGTGTGATCGCGCATGAAATATCACATGTCTCACAGCGTCATATTGCGCGTCGCTTCTCACGCCAGCAAAAATTAAGTGTGGTGAACACTATCGCCCTGCTGGGATCTGTGCTGGCGGCCGTGTATGGCTCTGCTGATGCTGGCATGGCCGCCGCCACCGTGACCAGCGAACAATTACAGATTGATCAACTGGCCTATAGTCGTGCCTTTGAGCAAGAGGCAGACCGGATTGGTATGGCTTTGTTAGTCAATGCGCGTCTCAATCCACACGGCATGCCAAGATTTTTCGAGCGCCTGCATGAGTATTCCAAGGTCAACCAAAATAATATTCCTGAATTTCTGCGTAGCCATCCTCTCACCATGTCGCGGATCAGTGACTCACTGTCGCGTGCTCAACAGTATGACAAGCGTCCCTACCATGAGAGCTCTACCCTCTATCATTATGCGCGCGCCCGCACTATTGCCATTTCCATGAAGCCTAAAAAACTGGTCAGCCAGTATCGCCAATTAGTTAAACAACAGCCCAGCAACATCAATCGCTATATTTATGGCATTGCTTTGAGCCGCATCAACCGCGGCCAGGCCGCAATTAATGCACTGCAACAGATTGACACCACAGACGATGAGCATTTCCCGGTAGCAATCGCTCTGGCGCAGGCACATATTGCGCATGGTAGGCTGGATCCGGCGCTGGACATTTTACTTAATCTGGATGCGCTATATCCGCGCAATGAAGCCGTCATTTATTACTTATCGACTGCGTTAATGAATAAAAAACAATTCAAATCTGCGTTGGATAAACTCGACACACTGGACAGCTCAATCACCAGTAATCCCAGCCTGGAACATTTGCGCGCACAAGCCGCGGATGGTGCTGGTCAACCATGGCGCAGTCACGAGGCATTGTCGAACTACGATCTTATGCATGCGCGCTTTAATCCCGCCATGGAGCACTTGTTACTGGCTACCCGCCAACCCGGTATTGATGAGCACAGCAGAGCAAGAATAGAAGCCAAAAAAGAATATATACGCGCACTGCAAAAGAAACTAAGGTATTAATTCTTGGTCTGAACATAAACGCCAGCATTACAAGCCTGACAAATACATTAAAATGAATATAAAATATGCATGTTGAACGCAAACATACAAATCACACTCAAACAGTTGGTAGCTCATGAAATTAACAAGACGAAATATCCTAAAATATAGTTCACTCAGTGCCATGGGTGCACTGATGTCCGGTTTCTCCGGCAATCTGTTGGCACAATGGCCAGCAGCTTCATTCGATAGTAAAGCATTTGATGAAGCCTTTAGTTTAGTGTCTGCGGGGGCCGAGGTTAAAGAAGGCCACATAACGATAGATGCACCTCAGATTGCGGATAATGGCGCCTCTGTGCCAATCGTGATTTCTACCGACCTGCCTGAGGCAGAATCAATCAGTATTTTTGTCGAAAAGAATCCACGTCCGTTTATTTCCACGATATATCTTAATGACAAGCTAGAATCCTCGGTCTCATTGCGGGTAAAAATGCGTGAAACCTCTGATTTGATCGCGCTAGTGAAATCACCAAGTGGCCAATTTATGGCCAGACAAACTGTTAAAGTAACCGCTGGCGGTTGCGCTTAAGCCTGCCTTGCCGATTAAGGGGAAAAGGACAACACAATGAGCAAAAAAGTTAAAATTCGCGCAACTCTCAAAGATGGCATCACAACTGTGAAAGCGATTATCAGCCATCCCATGGAGACAGGATCACGCAAAAACAAGGAAACCGGTGAGATTATCCCAGCCCACTTCATACAGGCAGTAGAAGTCACCTTGAATGAAGAAGTCGTTATGGACACACACTGGGGCACGGGTATCTCAAAAAATCCTTATCTATCTTTCCAGATTAAAGGCGGCGCTGCCGGTGACAGCGTAGTCCTCACTTGGACCGACAATTTAGGCGAAACCGGTTCTGGTGAAGCCATAGTCAAAGCTAAATAACGCTTTCCAAACTCCTTGCAACCACCCTGTCTGCTGAGGCAGGGTGGTCGTCCAGTGTGGCTGCGCCTGTCACAGGCGGACTAGTAATTAATTTGTTCGAGCTCGGTCACGAGTGATTGGTACTTAACATCCATAATGTGATGTTATATTATAACATCTTTATTGTTGCCATCGCACTGAATGCATAATCGATCACCCGCCGTTGTCACTGTCCTACTCATATTCATCATTATGAGTGTGCTGCCGGTCGTGCACGCTTATGTGCATAACCATACGCATGACCATGCGGATCACAACCGCAGCTGCCCAGACTGTCTCGCGCTCACCTGCAGTGAGGACAGTCAAGCACTGGCTAATCCATTGATCTGTGTTGCACGCGTGGCAACGACCCTGTGTATACCTGCGTGCAACGCGTGCAGCGACCTATCTGACGCCGTCACACGTGAAAGTATTCGCGCACCGCCCTATTTCATCTCCTAAATATAATTTGAATATTGTCTAGCAACTGTGTGTTGCAACGAGTGTCAACAATTTGGAGTGAATAATGTTTTTAAGGAAAATCTCGATTGCCAGTATGGCAATCTTGTTAAGCTGCAGCGCGCTAGCAGAGGAAAAACTTGCGCCTTTGGTTGTAGAATCAAGCATCTTCAATGCGCATACAGATGCTGAAGACGCACAAACAGTCAAGATCATCACTGCGGATGATCTTGAGCGCAAAAATGTCACCACGCTGGGTGACGCGGTTAATCTTGAGCCGGGAATTAGCTCAACTCACTTCGCTACGGGTGCTAGTCGTCCCATCATTCGCGGCATGAGCGACCACCGAGTCATGGTCCTTGAAAATGGCGTCAGTAGTTCCGATGTGTCCAGTCTCAGCGATGATCATGCCGTAACCATAGAGCCTTATCACGCCCAACAAATAGAGATACTGCGCGGTCCAGCTACCTTACGCTACGGTTCAGGTGCAGCCGGTGGTTTAGTTAACGTTATCAACAAACGTATCCCGCAAACGCTAGCTGAGAAAGCGCTTAATCTGGACCTCAGCGCGGAGCATGCCTCGGTATCAGAGGGGAATACACTGGCAATAGATGCCAATGGTAGCGTGCAAAACTTTAGTTGGCATTTTGATGCACTGAGCCGAGATACCGAAGATTATGATATCGATGGCTATGCCGATGAGGATGAGCCAGAGAATAAAGGAAAACTCGAAAATAGCGCGATCGATACCGAGAATTATGGAATTGGTGGAAGCTATATCAGTGATCAATTCCTATTCGGTTTCTCATATAGCCATCTGGACTCCAGATACGGCATTCCCGGCCATGCTCACGAAGAGGAAGAAGAAGGAGAGCATGAGGGAGAAGAACATGAGGAAGAAGAGGGAGGCGCTCGTATTGATCTAAAACAAGAGCGTTATGATGCTCAACTCGAGTTTTTTTCGCCGTTTGAGAATATCGAAAACATACTCATCCGCACCACCTACACTGACTACACACATGTCGAGGGTGAAGCCGCTGAAGAGGAAGGTCATGATGAGGAGGAGGAAGAAGAGGAACATGGTGCAGGCACCACCTATGATAACGAAACCTGGAATTCTCGTCTTGAGATTGTGCAGCATAGTAGTGATACCGTGCATAATGCATTCGGCTTGCAATACATCGATAACGAATTCGCTGCGGCGGGAGAAGAGACTTTCATCGCTCCCGTTGATCAGACCGATGTGGGTGTTTTTGCCATAACCAAACGTACATTCAATGCCTGGGATGTTGAGCTCGGTGCTCGCTTAGATCGCATTGAGTACGATATCGACACTGATCGTGATGAGGACTTTACCACGACGTCATTATCGCTGGGTCTGGTTAACTACATCAGTGACGACATGCTGTTAAAATTTAATGCTGACTTAGCCGAGCGAGCCCCCCAAAATGTCGCTCTGTACGCAGATGGCGCCCATTTAGCGAGCAGTACCTATGAGATTGGCAATAGCGATCTTGATGCAGAGACTGCGTACAGCTTTGATTTGGGCCTTGAGCATATCGGGCGTGATTATGGCTGGAAAGTAAATGCTTTCTATAGCTATATCACTGACTATATTTATCTTGCGAGTACGGATACTAATCTCGATGGCATTGCTGACACTGTCAATGAAGACAATGTTATCGATCTTGATGAGGACTTATTAAGAGGTATCTACTCTAACGATGATGCCGTTTTTTATGGCTTTGAGGCTGAACTCAATAAGTCACTCTACAGCACCGATGGCACAGACATTAGCGGGCGCATTTTCGCTGACTATGTGCGTGGTGAATTCGATGACAACGATTTAGGCAACGTACCACGCATGACTCCTGCCCGCTTAGGTCTTCAAATCCTTGCCCAATACGGGGGCTGGGATACGTCCGTAAGCAGTATTTTTGTTAGTGAGCAGAATAAAGTTGCGCAATTAGAAACAAAAACAGATGACTACATAATGCTGAATGCACGTCTGAGCAAAACATTACATAGTGCCAACAGTAATATTAAAGTCTTTGTCAAAGGCGAAAACTTGTTGGATGAGGATGCCCGTCAACATACCTCACTGCAAAAGGATCATTTGCCGCTACCAGGTCGTAACATCGGTGTAGGCATGTCTTTACACTATTAAACTCACAGGTTTGCCCCTCAGCAGTCTCTCCACGCTGTGGGGGCAAATCACATGCTCAACTGACATAACCCGCAAAGGGCAAGACATAGCCTCTGTCTTTAATTATGCAGCCGCTGGCAAGATCATCTGAATAATGCACCGGCATACTGTGATCCAGATCCGGGCGATCCATGTTTGATACTAAATTGATAGCGACTCGCTTGCTACCGCACTTAGCGCACTTGAGCTTGGTCCGGTAATCAACGATTAGCAATTGATGACCAAAACGTCGTGTGATCAGCGGTACATTGAGAGGAAATCCCATGTGCTGGCAGCGCGTGCACACTGGGAATAGACGCTCCAGCAAATCTAATTCTGTAAATTTATTGATGATTCTCATATGCTGTAATTCTCTTACGAGCAGGCATCCTTGTCGAGTATCTCTATCGGCCACACACCACCGCTGTGAACATATTGAGCTGCACAGGCCCAGCCTCGATCTGGCTTATATTATGCGCGGGCGTATCATGATCAGTACTTCCACCTCCTGCTCGCTGGATGCACTATTTAAGAGCAAATTGACCAGTGGCAGACGGGTAGTGTTACGTCTGGCTTTCTTTTTCAGTAGCCCGCCTAGGACTAGATAATCACCATCGGATACTATCACTGAGGTCGATATTGTGTGCTGCGTCAGGGTCGCATTGGCCAATGGTTGCTGCAGGTCACTGACTGATGCCTTGGTGATATTCAAACTGATCTGCTCGCCGGCAATATAGGGAATGACCTCCATTTCAATCCCATAATCGACTTTTTCACGACTATTACTGAATTCCGAGGCATGCGGTAACCAAGCTGTTTTAAGTGAAGCAAAGCGGGCCTTCTTACCATCGATAGATACAATCGATGGCATGGCTTTTATCACCGCATGACCACTATCCTCCATGGCCTGAAAGGTCTTTAATAATGACTGATTGAATGTCGTGTAGGGCGCAGCATGCGCAGGAATGCCTAATACTCGTAATGCTTCACGACTGACTTCAATAATACTCAACTCGAGTACGATTTGGCCTTGCTCAACATCAAATACCAGCAGAGCATTCTGTATCTCTTCATGCACGACGCGCGGTGCGGTAATCGACACATAGCCACCAACATTGCTAATAAATCGCTGATGACTCTCGCCCAGCGTATTGATCAACTCATCAGCCATCAAATACTTTGGCAGATAACGACAAGTGCTAGCGAGTTTCGGATTAGTCATCTCAGCAACTAGGATATAATCTGCATACACTTTATACGCAAAATCACCTGTAGCTGTGAACACTTCAAGAACATCACTCAACTCACCCTCTAATTTGAGAGTGATTAAGCCTTCTAAATAATCATCAGAAATAATTGGAATACCGGTCTGTAGAGATAATTCATGTAACGCTTCTGTTAATTCAAATTCAAAGAAATCAACCTCCACCTGCTGTTCAATATCAATAAACTGATCAGCACATTGGTAGCTGGAAGCCTGATACTGTCTCGGCAGGTATTCGCTATCAGGTAGTTCTGCAAACTTGAGTTGCTGCATACCGGTACACGCCGAGAGCATCAGCAGACCGGCAATCAGTACACTGCAAATAGTTAATTTCTGAGCGCAGGACTGGTAGGGATTTTTCATTAAAATTACTCTGGATGAGCAAGTTATAGGTTCCGCCAGTCAGCTGGTCGCTGGTCGCTAGAACTTTGACTTTAGAATTGGGATAAACGACCGAATAGTCCTCTTGCCGCTCAATCGCGGATTGCGTACGCAGCAACTGTCTGTCAACTAGACGTCGATTGTTGTCTCTAATGATGACTTGAGATTTAAGCATGGCCTTCTTGTCAGACAGATTTTCAAACCAGGCACTGATCGTGCCATCGATGACTTCAAGATTAGATAGTCTGGTTTTGACTCGGCTTTTGCGTCCCTTGATGGCCACGTCAATCACCACGGCATAGCGCACCTTAATCTGCATGCCCGTATTTTTACGCGGGTCATCGTCCTCGATTAACAGAGCGTACAGACGCGACCCTGACGCTTTGCGGGGTACTGTCACTGCCCCGTGCACAATGTAGGTCTCACCATCATCTAAGCTGGCTTTGGTTTGTGTCAAAGTCAGATGCTGCGATTTTTCTGTTGGTATGAACTGAACATGTCCAGTTGCGAGTTGCTCAACCTCATTGAGATAGACACGGATGGTGCCAGATTTTACCGCCAAGACATTAAATTGAAATGGATAGCTGTTGCCAGGCTCTGCCTCAATATTAATCAGCATCGGCCAGACGCGATATTCTCCAGCCCGAGCATCTGCCCAGCAGATGCTCGCAATAAAAATAAAAAGACCACAGCAGAGAGCTGCTAGGCGCATTATATACTGCTGACAGTGAGAGTAATCGTGCCAACGTAGTTACCACCTGCTGTGGTAGGGTCACTGATGACTGCGGATGCTGACAGAACATGCAGAGCATTATTGTGAGAAGAGTCCACCGCGGTATCAAAGGTTGTGCCACCCCCGTCTATACTTACTGTCGGTGTCACGCTGGTAGAGCCATTGACCAAATTGGTGTATGTCGCGGTCACACGCACTTGTCCGTTGGTGACTAGCGAATAATTATCAGATCCTGAGTAATTGACTGAATCTGTTGAAGTTAAACTAAAGTCATCGAGCTTACTTATGGATGCATACAATGGAATACTCATACTCATGACAGCCGCGTCTGTGGTTAAGTCCTCAGCACTGGCATGGGTAGTAAAACTTAGTGCGATAACGGCCATTAGGTAGCTAATAGAGCGCATATACTTTCTCCTGATGTGAATTGAAATTCTGAATCGGTTAATTATTTATATGTGTTGCTGGCAGATAATGTACAAACCTAAGCAAGCTATTGGTCCGTGCAGCTGCGGGTGAAGCAACGCTAATTTGTTACATTTTGTAACAATTATCATAGTTTGGAGGCAATATATTGAGAAAAAATGCGAAATAAATCAGTAGTTAATACTATATTTTTGATATTGCGTAATAATTAGCTCAGCAGAAGTCGAGAGCGGATCATTCCGCGCGCGGGATTGGGGCTAGTAGGATTCGATAATGGTGGGCCGTGTGCGACTCGAACGCACGACAAATTGGTTAAAAGCCAACTGCTCTACCAACTGAGCTAACGGCCCATATTCACAAGCCAACACTGATACATCAGGCGCTTAGGAAAGGGATGGTGTGACGTACCCGTTGCGGGTGGCACATTATACTGATAAGCGGAGACTTGCACAGTCCCCACAGGCAAATTATTTAGTGGATTATTCGGCTTTTTTAAACGGATTGAGTATTTCTGCCAGACTGATAGATAAGGCTTTCATGAAAGGCTCTTCATCCATCATTTGGTATTGTATTTTCATGGTCAGAGCACTGCCAAAAAAGATCATCGATAGCGTGATAAAAGAGCCCAGTGCCAAGGTTGACAACCCACTAACACCCTGGCCGATAGTGCAACCGAAGGATATTACGCCACCGAATCCCATCAGTACTGCACCGACCATCTGCGCCTGCATCTCGGAACGGCTATTGAAGGTTTCGACCCGGAAATTACCCGACAAAATAGCGTATAAGAATGACCCAATGATCATGCCCAAGGTGACGGCAATACCGAAGTTGATCTGCGCACCGGTAAAGGTCATCAAATAACTGACTGTGTTACCGGTCGGCCCAACGAAGGTTAAGCCCTGTGGCGTGACAGGATCAAAGTCGTCATAGCCGACCACTCCAGTGATATACCACGCTGCAACCACACTCAGTCCGATCACTACGCCGGCAAGTATGTTGTCCAGACTGGTCCGGAATTCTTCCTGTTTGACAGCATATAACACCAATCCTAGGCCAACTAGGAGGGCCATAATCAATTGTAATGCGTAGCCATCTTCAAAGCCCAACAGCGCGCTGACCAACTGAGACAGACTTTGGCTTTGCATCCCCAAGTCGGCAAGGTTGATATTGCTTTGCTCAATCACATTGATACGAACGAGGGCGAACAGTCCGCGCATCGTCATATACGCTGTAATGCCCATGATAATGACCACTACCACTGATTTGAGATTACCTCCCCCTACTCGAACTAAATTTCGCTGCCCGCAACCCGCACCCAAGGTCATGCCGATACCGAACAGGAAGCCACCAACAATGTATCCCGCCAAGGCGAAATTAGTGGACAAGTACATCGTGTCTGCCAGCGGTACCATTCCCTGTAACGATAAATACTGCGCCCCTAAGATAGCGACTCCTGCGGCAAAGAACCACGCACCCAGACGGCCTTTAGAACCTATATTGACTAGGTCACTGACGGCTCCCATGGTGCAGAAATTTGTTTTAGCGGCGACGAAACCAAAGATGATTGCTAGAGAAAAACCTAAGAGTGAGATGAGTTGTATATTTGAGAGATCAGCCATGGAGTTTTTGTTGTTTTATCCCGGAGCCTGATTATAACAGCACCGTTGATAGTTAGAAGTGAG
>MDTB01057157.1_pt1 | contig 35220 bp, 25 predicted proteins | sample 811161 | NCBI WGS metagenome assembly MDTB01 (sample SAMN05326650, study PRJNA326480) | marine metagenome | isolation source: seawater | place: Mediterranean Sea | collected 2009 | reverse complement strand
AGGAACTGTTATGACAGCCTCCTCAACATTAGTACCTAAATAGTCTTCAGCAGTTTTTTTCATTTTTTGTAATATCATAGCTGATAATTCTTGTGGAGTATATAGTCTACCATCAATATCAACTCTAGGTGTGTCATTATCACCTTTTACAACTTTATATGGAACTCTTCCTGTTTCTTTTTTGGACTCAGAAAACTTATTTCCCATAAATCTTTTAACAGAATAAACAGTTTTGGTAGGGTTTGTCACTGCCTGTCTTTTTGCAGGGTCTCCAACTTTTATTTCACCACCTTCGACAAATGCTATAACTGAAGGTGTTGTTCTCTTTCCCTCAGCATTAGGTATTACAACTGGCTCATTACCTTCCATTACTGAAACACAAGAATTTGTGGTACCTAAATCTATTCCGATTATTTTGCTCATAATTTTAATTTTTAAATTCAATTAACAAATGTCAATCATTATGCCATTTGTTTTTTATGTCAATTTTGTCAGTTTTTAATGACATAATGTCTTGTTTATTTATTTATTCAGATGGGAATTAATTAGTAGTTGAAAAAATATTTTGCAAATGATATTATTTATTACATTTACAAACCACTTATTTATTAGAATTAATGAACAAGAAAATATACAAAAGAGTAACAGTAAAATCTCTTCAAGAAATGAAGGACAATAACGAAAAGATTTCTATGTTAACATCCTATGACTTTACATCTGCAGGAATAGTTGATAAAGCAGGTATTGATGTTATTCTGGTTGGAGATTCAGCTAGTAATATTATGGCGGGTCACGAGACAACCCTTCCTATTACACTAGATCAAATGATATATCATGCATCATCGGTTATTAGAGGTGTTGAAAGAGCATTAGTTGTTGTTGATCTTCCTTTTGGAACATATCAAAGTGATTCACAGGCTGCCCTAGAATCAGCAATAAGAATCATGAAGGAAAGCGGGTCTCATGCTGTAAAACTAGAAGGCGGTAAACAAATTAAAGATTCAATAAAAAGAATTATAAAGGCAGGTATTCCGGTGATGGGTCATCTTGGTCTAACCCCTCAGTCTATTTATAAATTCGGGACTTACACCGTAAGGGCCAAGGAGGAAAAGGAAGCTAAACAGCTGATTGAGGATGCACATTTACTTGAAAAAATAGGATGTTTTGCAATTGTTTTAGAAAAAGTGCCAAGTAAGTTAGCAAAAAAAGTAGCAAAAGAAATCAGTATTCCCATTATTGGAATTGGAGCAGGAAGTCATGTTGATGGCCAAGTACTTGTTCTTCATGATTTAGTTGGAATGACTAAAGAATTTAATCCTAGATTCCTGAGAAGGTACATGAATTTACATGATGACATGATTAATGCTATTTCAAACTTTTCTGATGATATCAAGTCTGGCAGCTTTCCAAATGAAAATGAGCAATATTAGATTTGAAAAAAATAATTTCTAATAAAAATAACCTACAAGTTCTTTTTGAGGATAATCACATTATAGCAATTAATAAAAGATGTGGCGACATTATTCAAGGAGATAAAACAGGCGACAAACCTCTTTCAGAAATTGTAAAATCATTTCTCAAAGCCAAATATTCTAAATCTGGAAATGTTTACCTTGGAATACCGCATAGATTGGATAGACCAACATCTGGAGTAGTGTTGTTTGCTAAAACTTCAAAATCTCTATCCAGGCTAAACAAAATATTTAAAGACATTAAGGCTCAAAAATATTACTGGGCTATAACAAAAAATAACCCTGAAAAACAAGAGGATACTTTAACGCACTGGTTAAGAAAAAATGAAAGGACAAACAAATCAACATACTTCAAAAGAGAAACATCAAAAGCAAAAAAAGCAGTGCTTCACTACAGGGTTTTAAAAAAGATTGAAAGATATTTTGTTATTGAAATTGAACTAGTAACTGGAAGACATCATCAGATACGTTGTCAGCTAAGTGCAATAGGTTGCCCGGTAAGAGGAGATTTAAAATATGGATATGATAGGAGTAATAATGATGGAGGGATTGATTTACACGCAAAAAAAATTATTTTTGAACATCCAGTTAATGGAAAAAAAATAATAATCGATGCTCCTGTTAGAGATACTAAAATTTGGAATGCTACTAAATAAGAAATTATGAACTCAGAAATAATAAATGAAAAAATATCAATTCCTGCATATTCTCAATCTAAAATAAGCGTTGATGAAAGAGTCCGCTTCTTGAAAAGTTTGAAAAATGAAATTAAGCTAAATGAAGAAAATATTTATGAAGCTTTAGATCTAGATCTAAAAAAACCCAGATTTGAAACCTTCGCCACTGAAATAGGTTTTTTATTAAATGAAATTGAACTATTTATAAAGAAGTTGAAAACATGGTCTAAACCACAAAGAATAAGGCCTGCACTAATTAACTTCCCATCAAAAGATTACATAATTTTTGAGCCTTATGGGAAAGTTTTAGTTATTTCTCCTTGGAATTATCCCTTTCAACTTGCCCTACTTCCAGCAATGTCTGCATTCGCAGCTGGAAATAGTGTTGTGTTAAAACCTAGTGAACACACTCCAAACACGTCTAGATTAGTTAAAAAAATAGTAGAAAAAGTTTTTCCTACAGAAATTATGAGTGTTATCGAAGGTGACTCGAAAACAGCATCAAAATTGTTAGAAAAAAAATGGGATTATATATTTTTCACTGGTAGTGTAAAAATAGGTGAAATTGTTGCAATGGCAGCTGCAAAGAAACTCACACCCTACACACTAGAATTGGGAGGTAAAAGCCCCGCGATTATCAATAGTGATACAAATCTAAAATTAGTAAGTAAGAGGATTGTTTGGGGTAAATTTTTAAACTCTGGTCAAACCTGTGTTGCGCCTGACTATTTAGTTGCCCACAAATCAATTAAAGGGGCTTTGATAAAAGAATTAATAAATAGAATAGAAAAAACACTTGGGAAACAACTAGAAAAAACTGACGATTTCACTGCAATTGTAAATGAAAAAAACTTTAATAGACTCGTTGGCTTAATTAATAAAAATAAGTTAATCTACGGAGGTAGATATGATAAAGATAAAAGATATATATCACCAACTATAATTGACAGTCCAAAAATGGATGAAGAGATAATGAAAGAAGAAATTTTTGGACCAATACTACCTGTTTTAAGCTTTGAAAAAATTGAAGACATAGATAATATAATCAATAAAAATCCTAATCCACTTGCCTTATATGTTTTTTCTGACAATAAAAAATTTAATGAAATAATAATTAACAGATATCCTTTTGGTGGTGGAGCTATAAATGACACTATTGTACATTTAGCTAATTCTAGATTGCCTTTTGGTGGTATTGGGAGTAGCGGAATTGGTTCCTATCATGGAAAAGCTAGTTTTGAATTATTTTCTCATAAAAAATCTGTAGTTAAAAGATCTACTTGGTTTGATAACAATCTTAGATATGCACCTTACAAGAACAAATTAAGTTTAGTCAGAAAAATAATGAAATATTTAGGATAGATTTATAAATTTGAATCTGATATTATCACCTTGTTTTTTTTGAGACAGAATACTTATTGAATTGTTGTTCATCTGTAATATTCTGGGGTAACCCCCGGTTACTTGCCCATCCTTCATTAGGGCTATCATTTTTCCTGAAGGGGTCAATTGTATGGTGCCTGGAATTACCGGTGTAGTAATAATTGAAAAATTATTTGAACTAAGTCCGTTTTCAAAAAAATAGCCCATTCTATTATTACTTGAAACTGTAAAAAACTGCTCTTGCAATAACTTTGAATCATTTCCGCTGATTAGATTGAACTCTGGCCCCCTTGAAACCTTGATAATATTTTCAAAAATTAGCTCAGGATAATTAATACAATTACTTGGTTTTGTTTTATTTCTCAATAAATCAAATCTATCCCCTTTTTTTACAAGAGATGAGGACGTTATATTTTCAAAATAACTACGACTTTTCAAAATTAATTCTGAATCAAAACCGCCTGAAATTGCTAAATAAATTCTAAATCCTTTCAATGCTTTTCCAAAATTTAAAATATCCCCTTTTTGAACCCGAATTATGGTATTATTAGCGATTGAATTATTATTTAGTTTTACTTCGAAAACTGCACCAGAGATGCAAATATCTACTTCTTCTGTAAAAAGAAACTTTCCGCCCATCATCGCTATTTCAAATACCGGCTGATCAATTGAATTACCGATAATGGAGTTAGCATTATTGGAAGAGATATAATCCATACTTCCGGATAATGGCACACCATACTTTGAAAAACCAGATCTTCCTGTGTCCTGTATAGTTATGTGATACCCTGAATCTAAAACCTCAACCATTAAATTCCCTTTTAATAAACTTGTATTCAGATTTTTCTACTTCATCCTTTATCAATTCATATTCTTCAATTGAAACAGGTGTAAATTTCACATAATTTGAATCAGGGATGGCCACTGGTTGGTTTAAATTTGATGCGTCAAACAAATTAATAGGTGTATTTCCGATCACATACCATCCACCCGGTGAATCAGATGGGTAAATTCCTGTTTGACTTCCCCCGACAGCAACAGATCCTTTAAGAACCCTTCTACTTGGGATAGTTTTTCTAGAAATTTGCAATTTACTGTCCAACCCCGCTAAATACATAAAACCAGGCAGAAAGCCATACATATGTAAGTAGTAAGTTTTTGAACTGTGTAATTGGATTATTTCATCCTTGCTTAAGGAAATTTTTTTTGAGTACTCTTTCATGTCAAACGAAAAGCTATTATCATAGCATACTGGAACCTCCCAAACTAATGGTTTTAGATTATTAATTTTTTTAAGATTTTTATAAATATTTATTAGATAAACACGAAAATGATTATAGCTGATGTTTTCAGAATTAAATTGAATTAACAATGAACAATATCCTTTTCTAAATTCAATTATGTTTTCATCATTGTCAAGAGCTTTACAAAAAGTATTTATATCAGTGGAAATTTCAATAGAAATAGATTGTGGCCAATTTACAAGTATTGAATTTTGATTGTAATGAAAAAAGTTAATTTTATATTTTCTCATCATATATGTCATTTAATTCATTGAGATAATCAACTATATTTGGACTATCTCCGTGTATACAAAAAGTATCAGCTTGTAGATGAATTTTTTTGCCATAAACAGAAAGTAAAAAACCGTTTTTTGTTATATTTTCAATTCTGTCAAACATGAGCTTAGATGATTTAATTAAAGCATTGTCATTATTTCTAGAAACCAAAGAATTATCAGTGTTGTAGTTTCTGTCTAAAAAAACCTCTTTTTTTATTTTTACACTGTTTTCTAAAGCTAGCTTCTCAATCAAACTTCCTGAGGGAACATACAGAAAAACATCATCATAATTCTGGATTATAACTTCTATTAAAAGCATTGCTAAATCATAATTTTTTGCGCTTAAATTATAAAGTGCGCCATGAGGTTTGATATGATCTAAATTAATTTGAAAATCATTTAAAATTTGCTTCAAGGAATTAATTTGTGAGATTAAAGATTTTGTTAAATCCTTATTTGAAATACTAATTGGTATTCTTCCAAAACCATCTTTATCTGGGTAAGATGGGTGAGCTCCAATTTTTACATTACTTTCAACTGCAATTTGAATAGCTTCACTCATTGTATTAGCATTACCGGTGTGCCCACCACAAGCAATACTGCAAGATGATAAAAATGGCATTATTAACTTTTCAGTATTTGATCCCTCGCCTAAATCGGCATTTAAGTTGACATTAATCATTGTAGAAAAACTTTAGCAATACTCCTGTAACAAAGCAAAAGACAAAATCCGATCACAATTAATCCTAATATGTTTTGAAAAAGATTATTCGTTTTGTTTTTAAGTAATCTTGTATTATTGGCTAAAAACAATAAAAAGACAACAATTAATGGAAGAAGTATTCCATTGGTAACCTGTGCAAACTTGATAATTTCAATTGGACTGATTCCAATTGATGAAAAAATTACTCCAATTAGAAGAACAATAACCGCAATTATCTTAAATAAATTAGATTTACGATTTGTCGAAAAACCAAAACAACCACAGACTACATATGCAGCTGCAATAGGGGCAGTAATCGTACTTGTCAAACCAGCTGACAGCAATCCTATTGCAATAACATATTTTGAAAAATCACCGTAAAGAGGTTGAAGGTTGTTGGCTAAATCTACAGCATTCAAAATATCTGTGTTATTTAAACCTGCAGCTGTAAGCAGAATACACAATGAAATCAATCCCCCAATAGAAATTGATACAATTGTATCAAAGTTTGCAAATCTTAAATCCTTACTGCTTTCCCATCTATTGTTTACTAATGCGACGTGCAGAAAAATATTATATGGGACAACTGTTGTTCCGATTAAACCCGCAATGGTTAAGATACTCTCAGGTGGAAAACTAAAAAGGTTTGAAGATGAGATTAATAAGTCAAAATCAACGCCAACAATAAATACGGTAAATACAAAAGAAAAACTCATAATTAAAACAAGAATTATAAGTATTTTTTCTAAAACTTTATTATTGCCAAAAATAATTAAAGGAAGGGCCAAGACTCCTGAAAGGATACTAAGTAAATTAATCTGATTAAATTCAAAACTTTTTCCAAAAAAAAGTTCAAAACCCATAACAGCACCACTAATATTACCTGCCTCATATGCACTATTTCCTATAAAAATTGCTGAAATAATTAGCAAAATAGATGTGTATTTTAATAAACCATTCTGAAACTGGTCTTTAATTAAATTGGATAGAGTGTTTTTGGTTATTAAACCAATTCTAATAGCTGTCAATTGAATAAACATAGTGAGAAGTATTGACACTAACAATGCCCAGATTAGCGCGTACTTGAACTGGGCACCAGCTATTGAGCACATAGTTATTGTTCCAGGCCCAATAAATGCTGCTGCCACTACAGACCCTGGACCTATATGTTTTAATCGATAACTAATATTACTTAAGATATTCAATATTCAATAATTTAACAGAATCTTTTTTGACACTAAATCTTTTATCAAGCCTTATACCTACAATCCAAATTATTTTATTATCTCCGTTGATGAGAATTAGTTTGGATGACCTATCCAATTCATTTACACCATTATCTTTTAAAAATTTACCTACTTTTTTTGTCCCATTCATTCCAAATGGAAAAAAAGTATCCCCATGATTGAAATATCTTAATTTTAACGGTAGTATTAAGCTTCCCTTGTCAACAGTTATAATATCAAAATTATCTTTTTCGACTTCCTCTACCTCCTTAAATGAAAAGGAAGCACCATTTTCTAAAGGCAGCTTCATCGTGTCATAACTATTGATCGTTAAAGAAAAGTTTTTGATTACTTTAATTTCTCTAAGAATCAATTTTGACTTCTCTTTGAATAACACATGGGATTTACTATATATTTTTTTTCCAGATTCTCCTTCCAGTAAATCCATAATTTTACTCCAATCAACAAATCCATAATCCCTTAAAAAATAATATAAGAAAGCCTCCTTGTTAACCTCATCCAAACTTTTTATGTTTAAAATGATTTCATCTTCTTCATTTTTCAATAAATCAGCTTTTATTTGATTAATTCTTTCATAAATTAAGGAATTGGACATCTTTAAATATTTGATGGTTTTCTTAAAATTTTTTAAAAAATTGCCTTCCAAATCTTCGAGCTCATTGATGATACTATTTCTTACTTTATTTCTTAAATAAGAATTTAATTTATTTGAAGAATCTTCCCTCCATCTTAAATTTTTATCCTTGGCATAATCAATAATTTCTTTCTTTTCAAAATCAATCAATGGTCTTTTAATTTTACCGTTTAGCACCGGAACCCCTGTCAAACCATCTAAACCAGAGCCACGGCTTATATTAATTATAAAACTCTCTAAAGAATCATTTAAGTGGTGAGCTGTTAATATGTGATTAATTTTAAGTTCATTTGAGATTTTATCAAAAAATTGATACCTAAGATCTCTGGCAATCATTTGGATTGAATTATTTGAATTTTCTTTAATTTTTTTTGTGTCGAATGATTTTGAATAAAATTTAATAGAATTTTCTTCACAAAGCCTCATTACAAATTCTTCATCTTTGTCACTTTCAACCCCTCTTAATTTAAAATTACAATGGGCAACAATAATATTTTTGTTCAACGATAGCATCAAATGAAACAAAACAACACTATCAACTCCTCCAGAGCAACAAATAATACATCTTTCCTTTAATAAATAAGGAAAGTTATCTTTTAGATAAGATTCAAACTTAGATTGCATTTTATTTGTTTAAAACAAATATATAGAAATGTATGTATTATAATAGCTATATATGAATTGCCCTATTTTCAGTTGCGGCTAAAGCAGCTTCTTTTATTGCCTCAGAAAAAGTTGGATGAGCATGGGATATTCTAGCTATATCCTCTGCTGAAGCTCTATACTCCATAGCAACGACTGCCTCAGAAATTAAATCGGCACATCTGGCTCCAATCATATGAATTCCCAAAATTTCATCTGATTCAGCATCAGCTAATATTTTAACAAACCCATCTAAATCAGAACTAGCCCTACTTCTTCCAAGAGCTCTCATTGGGAATTGTCCCACTTTATAGTTTTTATTACTATTTTTCAAATCATCTTCTGTTTGACCAACAGAAGCAACCTCAGGCCAAGTATATACTACACCTGGAATTAAATTATAATTTATATGAGGTTTTTGTCCTTTTATGTATTCTGCAACATAAACACCTTCCTCCTCAGCTTTATGCGCAAGCATAGCACCTTTGACCACATCTCCTATAGCAAATATATTGTCAACACTAGTCTTTAAATTATTATCAACTTCTACCCTTCCATATTTATCAGTTGAAACTCCTATGGCTTCAAGATTAAGACCTTTAGTATATGCACTTCTTCCTATGGAAATTAAACAATAGTCACCTTCAAAGGTTTCACTTTCTCCCTTCTTATTTTCAGCAACTATAAAAACTGAATCTCCTTTTCGTTCTATGGATGAAACTTTATGAGATGTGTTAACTTTAACCCCACTTTTCTTAAACACTTTAGTCAACTCTTTTGATAAACTCGAATCCATATTAGGAATTATTCTATCCTGATATTCAAGTACGGTTACCTTTGCGCCAAGCCTACTGTATACTTGACCTAATTCAAGACCAATAACTCCGCCACCAACCACAATTAAGTGTTTGGGTACCTCTGAAAGTTTTAAAGCCTCAGTTGATGAAATAATTCTTTCACCATCAAAATCAGCAAAAGGTAATTTCGTAGGCTTACTACCTGTAGCAATAATTATATTATTTCCTTTTATTGTTTGAGTGTTACCGTCAGTGTTAATTTCAATTGTACTTTCATCTTTAAATGAACCTAAACCATGATAAACTCTTACATCATTTTTATTCATTAAATATTCCAAACCTTTAGTAGTTTGCTCTACAACAGATGATTTTCTTGACATCATCTTACCCAAATCAAGTTTAATTTTACCTTCAACTGAAATACCATGGTCCTCAAAATTATGAAGAGCATTTTCATAATGATGCGATGAGTCCAGCAACGATTTACTCGGGATACAGCCAACATTTAAACAAGTGCCACCCATTGTTGAATATTTTTCAATAAGTGCCGTTTTCATTCCCAGCTGCGCTGCGCGGATAGCTGAAACATAACCCCCAGGACCGGAACCAATTACTATAACATCATATGTACTCATACCACTCGAATTTAGGTTTCAAAAATACAAATATTTAAATGTTAAAATAATTTTTAAAGTATTAAAATTGATTTTGGTAAATTAGTAATAAATACAAACTTAAATCACCAATTATTTTAATGAAATCAAAGCCAGCAAATAAAATACAAGACTTACAATTTTTTGGAGAATTTGGAGGTGTAAATCCATCTATTTCCGATTCCTCTACCTATACATTTCTTTCTGCAAATTCCATGAGTGAAACATTTGAAGGAAATATGGAAGGTTGTTATTTATATTCTCGCAATTCCTCACCAAGTAATCTCTATCTAGAGGAAGCTTGCGCAGCGATGGAGGGGACTGAAGCGGCTAATGTATTTTCCTCAGGAATGGGTGCGATCACATCATGTATTTTACAATTGTGTAAGTCTGGAGATCATATAATTTCAAGTAGAACAGTTTATGGTGGTACTTATGCATTTCTAAAAAATTTCACACCACAACTTGGGATTGAAACTGATTTTGTTGACATAACTTCATTAGATGATATTAAAAAATTAATAAAGCCTAGTACAAAAATTATTTATTGTGAAGTTTCATCCAATCCGCTGTTAGAGATAGCCGACATAGAATCAATTTCTAAAATCGCAAAAAAAAATAATTTAAAATTAGTAGTAGATAATACATTTACTCCTCTTTCAGTATCCCCAGCAAAAAACGGAGCTGATATTGTTATTCATAGCCTGACAAAGTTTATTAATGGAACAAGTGATACTATTGCCGGTGTCGTATGTAGTGATAAAGATTTTATACATTCTTTAAGAGATGTAAATGATGGGGCTTTCATGTTAATGGGAGCGACTATGGATAGTCTAAGGGCTGCTTCAGTACTGAAAAATATGAGAACACTACATATTAGAATAAAAAAACATAGTGAAAATGCAATGTATCTAGCTAAATCCTTTGAAAAAGACGGAATTAAAGCTGTATACCCGGGCCTTGAATCTCATCCGTCACATAAAGTTTTTTCAAAAATGATGAATCAAGAATATGGATATGGAGGTATGGTAACAATTGATGTAGGCACTTTAGAAATTGCTAATAAGTTGATGGAAAAAATGCAAGAGAAAAACCTTGGATATCTTGCCGTGAGTTTAGGTTTCTACAAAACACTATTTTGTACACCGGGGTCATCTACTTCATCTGAAATTTCAGAAGAAGAGCAAGAAAAAATGGGGCTAAGCGAAGGTTTGATAAGATTTTCGGTTGGATTAGATCAGGACATTTCTAGAACATACAATGGAATCAAAGAATGTCTTAAAGAACTCAACCTAATATAAATGGAAATAACACATTCTGAGATTAGCTTAAGAAAATCAATAATTCCAATTGTTTTATTAATCTCATTATTATTCTACAATATTATTTTTTTTGAAAATAATGATTGGTTAGGAGACTATACATACCACTATATATTAGTCTTTACATCTATAGTAGCAACTGGCATAGGACTTTCAGAAAAAATCAAAATTAGCTTTGTAATAAAGAAGATATTTTCAAGCATAAAGAGCATTGGTACTCCGATAATTATACTTTTGCTTGTTGGCGCTCTTGCAGGATCATGGAAAGTAAGCGGTATAATTCCTGCAATGGTTTATTATGGCTTAAATCTTGTTGATCCGGCTGTATTTCTTCCTTTAACATTAGTTGTTTCTACGCTAGTATCATTAACAACAGGAAGCTCTTACACAACTTCAGCTACTGTCGGAATTGCACTAGTTGCTGTTGGTGTGGCTTTTAACATTCCATCTGGCATGACTGCTGGTGCGGTTATTTCGGGCGCCTACTTTGGTGATAAAATGTCTCCTTTAAGTGATACTACTAACCTAGCACCAGCTATGGCTGGTACAGATCTTTATTCGCACATTAAATATATGACATATACTACTTTTCCAACTTATGCTATTACGTTAGTAGTGTTTATAATTTTAAGTTTTAATATGGAAATTGGAAGTGCTGGAGAAATGAGTGATATAAGAAGTCTTTCTGAAACAATTTTTGAAGATTTTCATATTTCACCTCTACTTTTTTTAATTCCAGCAATCGTGATAATTTTAGCTTTCTTAAAAGTAAGACCGGTTATTGCATTAAGTTTTGGAATATTAGGTGCAATAATATTTTCAATAATATTCCAAAATAATATCATAGAAAGCATTGATTCGTCTAGATCAACATCAATTTTGCTATCAATTTTTACAGATACCAGTATTCCAACTGAAAATGAGAGAATCATAAGGCTATATGACTCTGGAGGAATGAAAGGTATGTTATGGACAATATACCTTACAATCAGCGCAATGATATTTGGTGGTTCCATGGATGGGATCGGAGCACTAAAAAAAATAACAAATTATTTACTAAACAAGGCTGAAAGCACATTCGGGCTTTTTGCAAGTACTGCAGCAAGTTGTCTTGGTGTAAATATAGTAGCATCAGATCAATATCTTGCAATTGTTATCCCCGGCAAAATGTTTAAGGATGCCTATGAAGAAGAAAATCTATCAGCAGTAAATTTGAGTAGAACACTAGAGGATACAGGTACGGTCACATCTGCACTAATTCCGTGGAATAGTTGTGGGGCGTACCATCACGGGGTACTTGGGGTCTCTGTTGCGGATTATTTTATTTACGCAATATTTAATTGGCTAAGCCCTATAACTACATTGATTTATGCATTCCTTATGATAAAAATTAAGATGATTTCAAATCATAAATTTTAATTAAAAAATTCATTCTTGCAGAAATGATTATTAAATTGCAAACTATTATCCAATTAGCTATTAATGAAGCATATTTTTTCGTTTTCAAAAAATAAAGAAAAGAAAGAGCTTTCCGGAGCAAAAAGGCTGTTCATTGGAAGCTCATTAATTATACTTTCACTGTTTCTTATAATTTCATTTATTTCTTATTTTTTCACTGGAGATATAGATCAAAGTAGTTTAAACAATTTCATTGATAATACAATTTCAACTTCAAACTCTCTAGGCAAAATAGGTGCAACTTTAAGTGATTTTTTTATTTACAGGGGTTTTGGTTTGAGCTCAATCATTTTTCCATTTCTTATTTTTATTAGTGCATTACATATTTTACTTGATTTTAAGAAAAGAAAGCTTTCCAATAACTGGCTTTGGGGTTTTTATTTAGTTTTTTTAGTTTCTATATTTTTTGGATTAGTAGATTATGGTAATATATATTCTGGAATTATAGGTTATGAAATAGTAAGCTTCCTTAATATATACATAAGTCAAATCGGAGTAACATTTCTTCTCATTTTCATGACACTTATCTATGTTACATTTAGATTAAAAGTTGGAACAAATGATGTTGTCAAAGTAGTAAATTTTCTAAAAAGCTTAAGTTTTAAAAAATCAGAAAAAATTGAGTCTGCAGAAGAGATTAAAAAAGAAATTTCAAACGACAATCAAATTGATGAAGAAATCATTAAGGAAGAAATCGAAGAAAAATTAGAAGAGTCTACTATAATTGAAAAACCTGATAATGATATAAAAGAGAAAATAATTAATGATGTTGGTATTGAAGTCGAGAAGATTTTTGAAGAAAAATCAGAGTCTGATAATTTAGCTGATAAATTAGTAGATAATTTTGGAAGATTTGACCCAAAACTTGAACTAAGTAAGTTTCAATTTCCCAAGTTAAGCCTTTTAAAACAGTATGATTCAGAAAAAATCACAATTGATAAGGATGAGCTTGAGGAAAATAAAAATAGAATTGTAGAGACTCTCGGAAATTATAATATTTCTATTTCTAATATTAAAGCAACCATAGGCCCCACTGTTACTTTGTATGAGATTATTCCAGATGCCGGTGTTAGAATTTCAAAAATAAAAAACCTTGAGGATGATATTGCCTTATCTCTTGCCGCTTTAGGGATAAGAATTATTGCTCCTATCCCAGGAAGGGGAACTATTGGTATTGAAGTACCAAACAAAAGACCAACTGTTGTTTCTATGCACTCTGTAATTTCTGCTGAGAAATTTCAGAAGTCTGAAATGGAACTTCCAGTCGCGATCGGTAAAACTATCAGTAATGAAACTCTTGTATTTGACCTTGCAAGGATGCCTCACCTACTTATGGCTGGTGCTACGGGACAAGGTAAATCTGTTGGGTTAAATGCCGTTTTGACTTCACTTTTATATAAAAAACACCCAGCTGAGGTAAAATTTGTATTAGTTGACCCTAAAAAAGTAGAATTAACATTATACAATAAAATTGAAAGACACTATCTGGCAAAACTTCCAGACTCCGAAGAAGCCATAATTACTGACAACAAAAAAGTAATTAATACACTCAACTCTTTGTGTATTGAAATGGATAACAGGTATGAATTATTAAAAAATGCTGCATGTAGGAATATTGTTGAATACAATAAAAAGTTCAAAGACAGAAAATTAAATCCAAATGATGGTCATCAGTTTTTACCATATATAGTGCTTGTAGTAGATGAGTTTGCTGATTTGATAATGACTACCGGAAAGGAAGTTGAAACTCCAATTGCAAGATTAGCACAATTGGCTAGAGCTATAGGTATTCATTTAATAATCGCAACCCAAAGACCTTCTGTTAATGTAATCACAGGCGTTATCAAAGCGAATTTCCCTGCAAGAATAGCATTTAGAGTTACATCTAAAATTGATTCTAGAACCATTCTTGATGGATCTGGAGCAGATCAATTGATTGGAAGAGGTGATATGCTATTTACACAAGGTAACGAACTAATAAGAATACAATGTGCTTTTGTTGATACACCAGAAATCGAGTTATTAACAGATTTTATCGGTTCACAAAAAGCATATACTACTGCCCACCAATTACCAGAGTATATTGGTGAGGAGGGTGGCACAAATCTTGATATCGACATAGAAGATAGAGATAAGTTGTTCAGAGAAGCTGCTGAGGTTCTGGTTACTGCACAACAAGGCTCTGCCTCCTTACTACAAAGGAAACTCAAATTAGGCTACAATAGAGCTGGAAGATTAATAGATCAGTTGGAAGCTGCGGGAATAGTTGGGCCCTTTGAGGGAAGCAAAGCCAGGCAAGTATTAATATCAGATTTGCAATCTCTTGATAGACATTTAGAAAACGAATAAACGATATATTTATGAAGAAGTTACTTTTATTAATTTTTGGATTTTGCACTTTAGGATATTCTCAGGATAACTTAGATGCCGAGTTATTACTCAACAAAGTTTCAGAAAACATTAAGAGTTATGAAAATATCTACATAAACTATGCCTACACTTTACAGAATTTAGAAGAAAATATAAGCCAAACAAATAATGGAAGCTTTGTTACTGAAAATGACAATTGGAGGTTTGAAATGCTAGGTGTAACAAGAATTTTTGACGGAGACAAACTATATTCAATTAGCCCGGATGATGAAGAAGTTACAATTTCTAGCCAAGATCCTGAGGATGAAACAACAATAACCCCTAATAAAATGCTTTATTTTTATGAGGATGGATACTATTTTGAAATGGATGAGTCTAGATTAATCGGAAATGGACAGTTTAGAAAAAAAATTCAATATGTAAAACTAATTCCTCAGGATTCTGAGGCTGAAATTAAGTATATTTTACTTGGTGTTGACACCGAATTCAATCAGATTTACGAGGTAATTGAAACCGGTAAGAACGAAACTGTGACTACTATTTCTATTGTTGATTTTGAATTCAATTTACCACTTGACACAAACTTATTCGTTTTTGACAAGGAGAAGTATAAAGACTATTACATGAATATTTTAGATTAAATTTTTGAAAATACTTGATCTCTACATATTTAAATCTTACTTAAAAAAATTAGCAAGTACATTTTGCATTTTGATGTTGATTTTCTTATTGCAATCAGTATGGCTATATATTTCAGAATTAGCGGGGAAAGACTTAGAATTAGATATAATACTTCAGTTTTTAATTAATGTTTCACCAAGACTAGTAATTCTTGTTTTACCATTGACAATATTATTGTCAAGTATCATGGTTTTTGGTAGTCTTTCTGAAAACTATGAATTTGCAGCAATGAAAGCAAGTGGTATTTCACTGCAGCGTTCAATGAAGAGTCTAATTTTCTTTACATTTTTACTTGGAATAGTTACTTTCTTTTTTTCTAATAATATTGTACCAACAGCTGAATATAATTTTCATAATCTTAGGAAAAACATATCAAAAGTAAAACCATCGATGGCAATAGCTGAAGGCCAGTTTAGTCAAATAGGCGATTATAACATAAAGGTTGAAAATAAATATGGAAATGAAGGAAAACTTCTTGACAAGGTCATTATTCACCAAAAGAAAAATAAACCAGGTAATTATACTGTAATAAAATCTAAAACAGGGGAAATTATATCAGAAGAAAACTCAGATATATTACAACTAAAGTTGTATAGCGGAAACTATTATGAGGAGATAATTTCTGAAGACTATTCAAAAAAAATAAAAAAACCTTTTGTTAAAAGCTATTTTGAAGAGTATTTAATCAATATTGATATCGCTTCAATAAATGAAGTTGATTTTAGTGAGGAAGAGGATGTTAGTAAACATTCGATGATGAGAGTTAATGAATTAAATGCCGCAATAGATTCTTTAATTGATAAAAGAGTTGAAGATATTGTAGTAATAAGCTCAAAAATGTTTAATAGATCAAATTTTAAAACAATTGACTATAACATAAATTCAAATGAAAATTTGAATTATGAAAACGATAATTTTTTAAATTTATTTCAACCTAAAAAGCAAAAACAACTCTATGATTTAGCAATCAGCTCTGTAAAAAGCACAATTAGTATTGTTAAATCAAATAAAACTATTCAATCCTACAGAGAACAAAATCTGAATAAACATATAATGACAATGCATGATAAATTTTCGTTAGGTTTTGCATGCATTATTTTATTTTTCATTGGTGCACCACTTGGCACGATAATAAGAAAAGGCGGATATGGGTTACCTCTTGTAATATCGATATTACTTTTTTTAGCATATCATTTTTTGGGAATTTTTTCAAAAAATCTCGCTGAAGATAGCAGTATTAATCCTATTTTAGCCAGTTGGTTATCAACTTTGATTATGTTACCATTTAGTATTTATTTAACTTATCGAGCAACTAATGACAGAAGTGTTTTTAATTTTGGAGATGGTATGATTTCATTTTACAAAAAAATTGATAAGTATGTCAAAGGATAAGTTTAAACTAAACTCAATTGAATCTGCCATAAAAGATATCAGAGACGGAAAAGTTGTAATAGTAGTTGACGATAAAAACAGAGAAAATGAAGGTGATTTCCTTGCATCAGCTGAATTAGTAACACCAGAAATCATTAATTTTATGGCAACTCATGGTAGGGGTTTAATTTGTGCACCAATCACTGAAGATATTTCTAAAAGATTAGAATTGAATCTAATGGTTGGTACCAATACTGACCCTCAAGATACGGCTTTTACGGTTTCTGTTGATTTGAGAGGAAATGGAGTTACAACAGGAATATCTGCATCAGATCGGGCTTCCACAATTAAAGCTCTAATAGACAGCAAAACAAAATCTAATCAGTTTTCTAAACCCGGACATGTATTTCCGCTCGTAGCAAAAAAAGGAGGTGTTCTTAGGAGAACAGGTCATACTGAAGCCGCAATTGACTTACCCAGACTTGCGGGACTGAAACCCGCTGGAGTAATTGTTGAGATAATGAATGAGGATGGTTCAATGGCAAGGTTACCTGATTTAGTTGAAGTAGCTAAAAAATTTGAACTGAAAATAATTTCAATAGAAGATCTAGTTGCATATCGTATGGAACATGACTCATTAATCGAAAAACAGGAGGATTTTGAAATAAATACAAGATTTGGAAAATTCAGACTAAGAGCATACAAACAGACAACAAACAATAATATTCATATAGCATTAACAAAAGGAGGCTGGGAGAAGGGTGATGCTATATTATCAAGAATAAACTCAAAATCTGTTCATAATGATATTTTGGGAACTCTAACATCTAACACTGATGAGTCATTGCTAAAAATGTTTGAAATTATTAATAATCAACGTCAAGGGGCAATGATATTTATTAGTCCTGAATTAAAAGCAATTAACACGTTGAAAAGATTAAAAATACTTAAAAAAAGTCAGGTTAATGATAAAGTCACCAAGGCCCCTATCATAGATATGGACGAGCGAGATTTTGGAATAGGAGCACAAATTTTACATGATTTAGATATAACAAACCTAAAACTTATTACAAATACAGAAGGTACTAGAAGAGTTGGAATGATTGGTTATGGCCTCGAAATTTCTGAATATATTAATTTTTAGATTAAGAAAACATCCAATTTAAAAAATAAGATAACATAAATAATTTAAAGACTTTTTTTGAAGCAAAGGAAAACAAGTCTATATTTGCATCCGATAATGGAGGAATGGCAGAGTGGTCGAATGCGGCAGTCTTGAAAACTGTTGAGGGTCACACCTCCGGGGGTTCGAATCCCTCTTCCTCCGCTTAATAAATATAACCCACTTTTTTAAGTGGGTTTTTTTTAAACTTAAATCTAAATTTTTAAAAACTTTTAATTATTATAAATAAAGAAAGACCAAAATTTGGAAGCAATTAAAAAATACAAACTTGTAAATAAAAATGGTATTTCAATTATCATACTTTCTTATGGTGGAATCATTAAGGAAATCAATACTCCCAACAAAGATGGAGATGTTGAAAATATTGTTCTTAATCATAAATCAAATCAGGAATATTTAACTGATTCGTTTTACATCGGTGCTGTAATTGGAAGATATGCAAATAGAATAGCTAAAAGCACCTTTAAGCTTAATGAAAATATTTTTCATCTAGATAAAAACGAAGGAGCAAACCACTTACATGGAGGACACAATGGTTTTCACAAAAAATATTGGGAGTTAATAGAGTATGATAAAAAACAAAAATTTGTTATTCTATCCATAAACAGTTTGGATTTAGAATCAGGATATCCAGGAAATTTAAATTGTAATGTAAAATATTCTCTCAATGATCAAAATGAGTTCAAAATTGAATTTTTTGCAAAATCAGACAAGGATACTATATTCAATCCAACCAGTCATTCGTATTTTAATTTAAACCCAACAAAAAATTCAATTTTCGAACATAAATTAAAAATCAATTCTAATAATTATATCCCAATTAATAATGAATGTTTACCCAATGGATCAATTAAAAGTGTATTAAATACACCCTTTGATTTTACTAAATTTAAAAAGATTGATGAAGAAATCAACAATGATTATGAACAATTAAAAATAGGTAAGGGTTATGATCATTGTTTTATTTTGAATAAAAATTCTTCAAAAGCAGCTGTATTATCTAGTAAAGCTAGTGGAAGGAAATTAATAATTTCTACTAATCAACCGGGTATACAGTTTTATACAGGCAATCATCTATCTGGATTTTTTAATAAAAACCAAGGACTCTGTCTAGAGACTCAACATTTTCCTGATTCACCCAATAACGATAATTTTCCAACAACTAAACTGATAGCTAATGAAGAATATTATTCTGAAACAATTTATTTTTTTGATGTTATTTAACAATATCCTGAAACTCAATAGGAGTTTTAATGTGTGGCAAGTATTTTCTTAACTCCATTTCCTTTAAATTATCATCTGTAAAAGAAAGTTTTTCATCTGTATAAACCACTCTCCATATTTTACCTTTTTTAGAATCCGAAATATAAAGTGAGCCGTCTGGACCCTCTGCCAAGCCCATTGGTCTGTATTTAGCATCCTTCATTTCTTTTATTAATTCAACTTGAGCAAATCCGTCAGCAAAAATCTCTAGTTCACCTGAAAGCAATCCATCTTTAAAAGGTATAAAACCAACCACATATCCAGCCTGCGGATAAGGTGATCTATTGGTTGAACCATGAAAAGCTATAAAAGCACCATTTTTATATCTTTCTGGAAATATGTCCCCTGAGTAAAACAATAAGTCATTTGGAGCCCAATGCGCTGGTAACCCATAAACAGGGTCCTTATATTTATTGGATGCTAATTTTTTTCCATCTCCACCATATTCAGGTGCTACAAGTCTTTTTGATTTAAAATGGTCGTAATAAGTATATGGCCAACCAAAATTATCTCCTTCTGAAACCCTCATAAATTCATCTGAAGGCAATACAGTGTTATCCCACTCGCTATAGAATTTTGGGGCATGATTGTGAAGATAGTCTCTACCATGATTTAATGCAAAAAGTTCATTAGTATAATCATTCCAGGAAATACCAACCACACTTCTCACACCAGTTGAAAATTTTTCTCCATCAGTTAATTTTTGGTTTAATTTATTTTTGTCATATTTCCATATTGCACCTAAAAGTTCTAGTTCATCACATGGATATCTTCCAAGAACTGTAGCCATTGGATCATCATAACCTCTAGTCATGTCTTCACAAGAATTTGTAAAACCACTAAATGTAACATACATATTATTTTCTTTATCAAAAGCAATTGATTTAGCATTATGCCATCTTATCGGAAAAGGATCTGTTAAAATCACTTCCACTGGGGAATCAGGGACTAACATTTTTGGATTTAACTTCTGTCTATAGACTACTCTTTCTGAGCTGTAGTATAGATATCCTTCGTTAATTTTCATTTCAGTTGCAAACCGCCCATCATTTGGATAATTACCAAATCTTTGAATTATATCAGCTTTACCATCACCGTTTTTATCTCTCAATGCAACATTTCCTTTTCTACCATAATCTAATCTCAACTTAACATATATATCTCCATTTTCATTAACAGCCAAGTGTCTACTCTCCCCAACACCATCATGGACAACCAAAGCTTGAAAACCCTTAGGTAAAAATAAACCACCATTATCTTCATCAAATATTAATTCTACATTATTTGAGCATGATATGAATATAAACGTTATGAATAAATAATAGAATAATCTCATTCTTAATTATTAAATTGATAATTATATTTTATTAAAGGTAATAATATGACATTAAGATTTATAATATTCTTTTTTATTGTATCCACTGCTGATTTTTTATCTCAAGGATTAATGGAAGATAAATTATTACCCACAAGACAAGATAGTTTAAGGGGCAGTATCACTACTGAAAGAGAATGGTGGGATTTAACATATTATCATTTAGATATTAAAGTAGAACCTGAAAAAAAGTATATAAGTGGTTCTAATACAGTTGGTTACAAGGTTTTAAAATCATATGAAACTATGCAAATAGATCTTCAGGAACCAATGGAGATTACTTCGATTATAGCTAACGGAGGGCCTTTAAAATTTAATCGTGAAGGGAATGCCTACTTTATTGAAATGGATAAAAAACAAAAGATAAATGATGTGAATTATTTAGAAATATTTTACGAAGGATTTCCAAGGGAGGCTATAAGAGCTCCATGGGACGGAGGACTATCGTGGACAAAAGATAATAATGGTAATCACTTTATTGCAACATCTTGTCAAGGATTAGGAGCTAGTGTTTGGTGGCCAAACAAAGATCATATGTATGATGAAGTTGATTCTATGTTAATAAGCGTTAATGTACCAAAACATTTGACTAATGTTTCAAATGGAAGATTAAGAAAAGTGACAGAGTATAAAAATAACACTAAAACTTTTGATTGGTTCGTCACAAATCCAATTAATAATTATGGGGTTAATATTAATATTGGTGATTATGTTAGTTTTTCAGAAGTATATAAAGGCGAAAAAGGAGATTTAAACATAGATAACTATGTGCTGAGTTATAATTTAGAAAAAGCTAAAGAGCAATTTAAACAAGTTCCCATGATGATAGAAGCTTTCGAACATTGGTTTGGACCCTACCCCTTTTATGAGGACAGTTTTAAAATGGTAGAGGTCTCTTACCTTGGAATGGAGCATCAAAGCTCAATAACTTACGGAAATGGTTATCAAAATGGCTATAAAGGAACTAGTTACCCGTCTAACTCAAAATGGGGTCTTGAATTTGATTATATAATAATTCATGAGGGTGGACATGAATGGTTTGCGAATAACATTACTTATATTGATATTGCTGATATGTGGCTGCATGAGGGCTTTACAACATACTCTGAAAACTTATATGTAGAGTATTTCTTTGGCAAAGATGCAGGATCAGAATATGTCATAAGCTCACGTTCTGGGATTTCTAATAAAAAACCCATGATTACTGGTGATTATGGAATTAATCGTGAAAGCTCAGGAGATATTTATGCAAAAGGAGCAAATGTTCTTCACACATTAAGACAAGTAGTTAATGATGATAAAATTTGGAGGAAGACATTGAGGGGGATAAATAAGGATTTTTATCATCAGACAGTATCCTCATATCAAATAGAAAATTATATGAGTAACATATTAAATATAAATTTAGAAAAATTCTTTAATCAATATCTTAGGGACGTCAGAATTCCAACCTTTGAATATGAAATTAAAGATGGTTTTTTAAAATATAGATGGATTAATGTTGTCGAAGGGTTCAATATGCCTTTGGAAGTGATTATTGATGATGAAAATAGAAAATTATATCCCACAACTAAATACAAAAAAATACCTCTTAATAATCTATATATCAATGTAGATAATGATTATTATGTGCTGGAAAAGAATATATCATCAGTTAGTATGCAACCACAATAAAATTAAAATTTTGATTTTTCAAAAGAATAAATTCGTTCTGGTTCAAAATTTGGTTTAGAATTTCTTATTTGTCTACCCAATCCTTTTGGTTTTCTTTTTGCATCTAATATCCGATTATCCAATACTATTTTTAAGGAATCGATCGTCTCAACATATTTTAGATCATCAATTAAATTTATTTTTTCCTCACCATCAAAATCATGATCATATAATTCATTATAATTATTATTATCATATGACCATTTGGTAAATCTGAACCTGTCAGTTCTAATTGAGTATCCCTGAGCAACCTTGCCATTTAAATTAATCCTGAGCTCAGATAAAGCACTTCTTTTTTCGGTTATAGAGTCACTATTCATTAAAAGATTTTTTAGACTATTTCCCTGTACAAAATCAGGAGCTTTAATTCCCGTAAGATCCATTATTGTTTTATACAAATCGACTAACTCAACTGGATTTTTTTTAATTTTTAGATTTGATTTTATTCCTGGTCCAGAAATTATTAATGGAACTCTGGTTGATAAATCGTAAAGAGTTTGTTTTTGCCAATGTCCCTTTTCACCCAAATGATATCCATGATCAGAAGTAAATATGACAATGGTGTTTTTATCAAGTCCTGTTTCCTTTAATTTGTTCAATACTTTTCCGATCTGAGCATCAACAAAGCTTGTCGTAGCATAATATGCTTCTTTTACTGTTTTTATAGTTAAATCATCTAAATTGATTTGCTCCTTTCTTGCCCTTAAAGATTTGGCAGCAGGAGGTGAAATAGTTCTTAAAAAATCCTCGTTACTTGATGGGGTTATCATTTCTTCCTTTTCATATAAATCAAAATATTTTTTGGGTGCGACAAATGGAATATGAGGTCTGTATAATCCAAATGCTAGAAAAAAATTTTCTTTATTATTAGCAAATTTTTCTATAAACTTTATGGTTTCATTCGCTCCAATACCATCTGTTTGTTCATCATCTAATCCGTCTGACTCATACCAGCTTAAAGTAGCTCCATCAAATTTTTCCTTTACTTTATTTAACTTGTATTCCTCAACCTTATCTCTGCCATATGGATTTACTGTCTGGTCCCAGGTGAAATGATCATCATGACCAGAGGTTCCGATATCTCTTGGATTGTGATAGTGATAAATTTTACCAACCCTCACAGAATTATATTTTTCCATTATAAATTTTTGTCCAATTGTAATCACATCGGGAACAGTTTGTCTTAGAAATAATCTCAATTCTTTTGATTGAGTTTGGTCTGGGTAAAGACCTGTCATTAAAGAAGCTCTAGATGGGCCACATAATGGATATTGAACATGTGCGTTTTCAAATAAAACCCCTTGTTGTGCTAACTTGTCAATATTAGGTGTGTACACATTCTCATTTCCATATGCACCTAAATCACAATTTAAGTCATCAGCAATTATAAATAAAACATTAAGTTTCTTTGAATTGTTTTCATTATTTGCTTTGGCTATATTGTTAAATAATATGCAAATAATAAATAAGAAAATGACTTTATTTTTAAGCATTTAATAAATTTACATTTAAGAATTGTTTATTCAAAATATGAAAAATTATTTCTTTCTAATTTTAATCCATTTGACATCTTTAGGTTATGCTCAGCAATACCAATGGACAGGGGATTCTAATACCCAAGATTTCTTTGATGAGTTAAATTGGAAAAACATATTAACATCAGAAACACCTCCACCAAATTCGATAAACCCAGAAGTAAGTATTGATTTTGAGTTACTTTTAAGTTGTGATGTAGTAGCAAATAATGAAATCTCTTTGGGTGAAAACGGAAAAATCACTATTGTTAACGGAGAATTACATGGGGATTTAATTTCTGGTATTGGTCAAATTAACTTAGGTGAATCATCATACATATATCTTGAAAGCATGTACCCAATAGATGAAAGTATAACAATTAATTTTAATTCTCATAACTCATGGATACTCTTTCGTAATGTAAATCCTACAACAGCATTCTACTATTACAATGATAATTTTTTTGAGGAAAATCAATTATTATCTTATCCTTTATCCTTAAGAATCGATAATTACTATAATAATGGTTCAGTTATCAGAGCTCAAAATGAAAATAGCTCACACCTAACAATATTTTCTGAATTTAATTTTAACGGGGACTCTTTTGACATAACATCTGATAACGTATATACTGATGAGTCGATTCCTGTAAATTTAAATAATAATATTTCATCTTTCATTTTGAAAAGAGGGTTCATGGCAACTTTTGCCGAAAACGATGATGGTACAGGGAATAGTAAAGTTTTCATTGCTAATGAAAAAGATATTATAATTGATTCCTTATCAGAATTTTTAAATAATAAGATTTCATTTATTAGAGTTGTTCCATGGAATTGGGTCACAAAAAAAGGTACTGCAGGAGATATACAGTATATGAATAATAATTGGTTTTACAGATGGAGTAATACCGGTAGTTCTGATTTAGAAAGAGAGTATTCACCAATGGCATGGGGAAAAGGGGCTGCAGATGAAGATAGTGACATAGAGATCATAAATAATAAGTATAAATCCACACATTTACTAGCTTTTAATGAACCTGACAATTGTAATGATCAATCCGGTCAATATGGAAATATGTGTGTTGTTGATACATCTCTTACTTACTACAAAAATTTATTGAAGTCTGGATTAAGAATGGTTTCTCCTGCTTGCAGGCAAGATCAGGTATTTAATTGGTTAGTTGAATTTAATAATAAAGCAGTACAACAAGATATTCGAATTGATGCAATTGCAGTGCATTGGTATGATTGGGGCTCAGGCCCTCAAGGTTCACCAAATGCAGACCCGCAACAGGTTTTTAACAGATTTGTAAATTATTTGGAAAATGTTTACAACCTATTCGGATTACCGATTTGGATAACCGAATTTAATGCGAACAGATATAGGAATGAATGGGTTCATCGTCAGTTTTTACAATTGGCATTACCATATCTAAATGAAACCGATTATGTTGAAAGATATTCTTTTTTTCCACCAACTAATGATATTGCAGATTTTTTTGATTTAAACGAGAATCTAACTGAGATAGGGGAATTTTACAACGACTTTAACTCCGATAAATCAATTGATTTTGATCGATTTGTATCAAAAAATAACTTAGATGATGAAAACTATAATTTTTTAGAAACAGAATGTAATCCGGATGAAAATTTTCTATCTAACATTCCGGTTGAATTAAAAGATGAAATTATTGTTTACCCAAATCCAACAAGTGATTTCTTAAACATAAAAATTAATGAAGATGTTAGAGATATAAAAGTTATTAATACTTTAGGTGAATTAATTTATAATTTAGCTCCCACCAAAAGAATAGATGTGTCTAATCTAGATAGCGGAATATATTTTATAGCCATAAATAATCATACCTTTAAATTTTTAAAGAAATAATTTAAATAAGAAAATCAATAAAAAGCTGTTAATATAACTAATGAAATTATATTTTTACTCTTTCAATAAAATATGTTAAGGTTACTAGCAATATTAATTTTATTAAACTCCGATGTTAATTTTGCCAAAGAAAGTGGTAAAAAACCAAACATCCTTTTTGTTCTTGTTGATGACCAGCCTTTTGATGCAGTTGGATTTTCTGGAAGATATCCTTTTTTAAAAACTCCAAATATTGACAGATTGGCTAACGAGGGTGTTAATATTAAAAATTTCTTTGTTACTCAATCTATTTGCTCACCTTCAAGAGCTAGTTTTCTTACTGGAACCTACCCTCATATCCACGGAGTAAATCAAAACAATAAATATGTTGACCCAGATTGGGAATCATATGCCCCATATTCTGTTCATTTAAAAAATAATGGCTATGAAACAGCTCATATTGGTAAAATACATATGGCACACAAAAGAGGTAAAAGTCATATAAGGCCTGGATTCGATTATTGGTTCAGTTTTATAGGTCAAGGGCAATATTTCAACCCTAAGGTAAATGACAATGGAGTTGAAACACAATTAGATGGATATATCACTGATATATTAACCGACAAGGCAATTGATTGGTTAGAAAATAAGAGAAGTCCAGATAAACCTTTTTGTTTGAATATTTGGCATAAAGCAGTACATGAAAAACATCTGCCTGCAACTAGACATAAAGACTTTTTTAAAGGGGAAAAACTTCCTGAGCCCCCCTATCAAACTCACAAAGAGACTTTTGAAAATAAACCAGAATGGCAAAGAAGAAAAACCTTTGGTTTTAAATGGAATGAAGACGATGAAGTACCAAAAACTTTGAAAGAAAAAAAATGGCCTATTAACAAATTTAAAAATATGCAATTATTAAGAAGTTTAATTGCAGTAGATGAATCTCTAGGAAAAGTAATAGAGACACTTGAAAAGATTGGCGAACTAGAAAATACCGTAATTATTTACAGTAGTGATAATGGTTATTTTATGGGTGAACACACTTATAAAGATAAAAGATTGGCTTATGAAAATTCAATCAGAGTGCCAATGATCATTAGATATCCTAATCTGATCCAAAGAAATACGACTATTGATGAACTTTGCCTAAATATTGATTTAGCACCCACAATTTTAGAGTTAGCTGGTATTAAGAAACCTGATTATGTACAAGGAAAATCTATGTTAAATCTAATCAGAGGAAAAAAAGAAAAAGATTGGAGAAAATCAATTTTATTTGAATACTATGTAGACGATGCATGGCCATATGCAGGTCCTGATCAACTAGCCGTTAGGACTAATTATTTTAAATTAGTAGATAATTTCATTGAAAAAGATATTGATGAGTTATATGATTTAAAAAATGACCCAGGAGAAATGACCAATCTGATCAATGTTAAAAAGTTTGATAAAGTAGAGAATGAATTGAGGAAAGAATTGATTAGGCTACAAAAAAAATATAAATACAACCCTGATAGAGATTGGTGGTTAAGAAAACAGACTAAAAAATAATTATGAATAAATATGTTTTAATTTTAACGCTTTTATTTTCAACATTTGCCTTTTCTCAGCAGCTTAATTTGAGAGGAAAGGTATTTGAAAAGGATTCAGAATCCCCTTTGGCTGGTGCCACAATTCAAGTTGTTGATTCAGAAGTTGGTGTAATTTCTGATTTTGATGGTAATTTTGAGATTTTATTGCAGATTGGTGACAGAATAAAAGTTTCTTATGTTGGAAAACAGACAGTTGAATTACCTATTATAACCTCACCCATTTCTGTTTTTCTGGAAGATGACTTGAATGAACTAGATGAAGTAATAGTTAGTGTTGGGTATTTTGATATCAGTGAAAAAGATTTATCGGGTTCAATAACCCAAATTAAATCTGATAAACTAGAGAAAAATAGGTCTGGAAGTGTAGAAAGTATACTCCAAGGGCAAGTATCCGGCTTAGTTGTTTCTGAAAGTTCTGAACCTGGAGGAGGATCTGGAATTTCTATAAGGGGAACAAACTCAATTTTGGGAGGAACTCAACCATTGTATGTGCTCGATGGTATTCCAGTTGATCCGTTGACTGATGCTGAGGGAATGTCTGGTAGTGGAGAATCACAAAGTTCTCTAAGTTTTATTAATCCAAATGATATTGATAAAATTGAGGTTTTAAAGGATGCCGCAGCAACAGCAATCTACGGAGCAAGAGGCGCAAATGGGGTAATATTAATTACAACTAAAACAGCAAATAATGAGAATGGTAATGATAAAATTTCTGTAAACTATGAAAGTTATGCAACTGTGGTTAGAAGAAATATAAATGTTCTTGATGGGATTGGTTTTGAAAACTATATGAATCAAAGAGTTTTAAACCAGGTTTGGCAAGATATAACAAACCCAAATTTATACTCATCTCCCTTTGACGGAACACAAGAGATAAATCTTGAAAATTTTCCAGTTATCGGAACTGGACCTGATGCAACATCACCTATTCAAAGAGTACTACCATACTTAACATCAACTGGTGTAAATACAAATTGGCAGGATGAAACATATCGAATTGCATTAAGCAATAGATACAATTTAAATTATAGGGGTGGAGATTTTAAAAGAAACATTTCTGTAGGACTGGGAATTAATAATCAAGAAGGAGTAATCATCAATTCAGACAATAAGACTGTAAATCTTAATATTAATTCGAAAAGAAAAGCATTTGGGGAAAAAGTTGATATATACACAAAAACTTATTTTACTCATAAAAAAGGGAATGCGGCCTCTGTAGGTAATGGTGAAATTTTTCAGCAAAGAGGAGTTGTATCACAAACACTTCAATTTCAGCCAATATATTCATTGTTAGAGCCTGGTCAAGATGATGAAATCTATTCTGAACTAAATGAAAGCCTACCAATTTCTAATCCTTACACATTAGCTAGATATGTAATGGATATTAAGGAGTCAACATCATTTCGACAAACGTTACAACTGGTAGGAAAAATTACACCAAAATTAACAGGGACATTAAAGGGATCATATAATTTTCAGAAAAGTAATCGTGATAATTATTACCCTTTAAATACAACAAGAGGAAGAAATACTAACGGAGAAGCTTCTCAAGCTTTTTTAGAAAACAGTAAGTTATATGCTGAAGGAAATTTAAGATATAGAAACAGATTTAAAAATCACAGAATAGATGCAACTTTAGTTGGAACTTTTGAAAAAAATAAAATTAGATCTCTTTTCAATAAAGCTAGAGGTTTTGGAACTGATGCAACTGCTTTTTATAATTTTACTTCTGCTGAGGAAATTTTAACACCAATTTCTCAGTTTAGAGAAGTTGGTTTACTGTCTGCATTATTCAGAGTTGGTTACAACTACAAAAGAAAATACTTTGTTGATGTTAACGCAAGGGTTGATGCATCTTCAAAATTTGCAACAAATAAAAAAAGTGCGATTTTTCCATCCATTGCTTTTTCATGGTTTGCTTCAAAAGAAAAATTATTTGAAAAATATGATAATCTTGATGAATTGAAGTTTCGTTTTTCATATGGAAAAATTGGAAGCAACCCAATCAATCCATATCAATCCTTAGCATTAATGACGCCAATAAGGTATAATTTTAACGATGAAATTATTACAGGTTTTTATGAGTCTAATTTAGCAAACGACGACCTTACCTGGGAAACAACTGATCAGTTTAATTTGGGGATGGATTTAGGTTTATACAACTCAAAATTAAATTTTACTGTAGATTTTTATAATAAGTTAACACATGATTTGTTACAATATGTTCAATTACCTCCTTCAAATGGGTATACCAGCAGAGTAGATAATTTTGGTGAAGTTGAAAATAAAGGAATTGAATTCACTGTTAATGGAGTGCTAGTTGAAAGTGATGATTTAAACTGGTCAATTAATGCAAATATTGGCGTAAATCGCAATGAATTAAAACAACTAAACTCTAATCTTGATTTTCAGCTAGGTCCATCAGTTGGTTTTTCACAAGCATACCCTATAATGTTTATGGTTGGTCAACCTCTAGGAATTTACTGGGGTGCTGAAACAAATGGAGTTTACTCAAATTGGGATGAAGCGATAGCTAGTGGTATAGCCGGAGCAGCACCAGGTGAAATAAAATATATCAATCATCATGTTGATTTAGATGAAAACGGACAAGCAATGGCTATTCAGGAAATTAATTTTGATGATTATGTGAAAATAGGAGATCCCAACCCTGATTTTTCATACTCTTTTTCAAATGATTTTAGCTATAAAAATTGGGATGCCAGTATTTTATTCACTGGTCAAAAGGGTGGTGATTTATTTTGGGTTGATTCATGGCAATTAAGTGGGCTTCAAAAGACCACTAATATCTTAAGTTCATCATTCAGTAACTCATGGATAGCCCCATTAACATATCAAAATGGTTCATATATATATGACGAATCAATAGGAAATTTAAGCTCTGCAAGTCATCCAGCAGCAATTCTTGAAACAGGAAGTAGAGCAATATCATCAGATAGAAACATTTTTGATGGTTCATTTTTGAGATTAAAAAATATCAATATTGGATATAATTTTAATTTTAACAATGGCAACAGCATGAGGCTTTACTTATCAGGTCAAAATTTAATTGTTTGGACAGATTATCCTGGCTATGACCCTGAAGTTAGAACATATACGAAAAATCCTCAAAAAAGAGGGGTTGACTTTGGAACTTATCCTGGAACAAAGTCATTTTTAATAGGATTAAAATATAATTATTAACAATATGAATAATTTAAAATATAAATATTACATAACGACCTTAGTTTTCATCTTATCATATACTTCTTGTGATGTTTTGGATGAAGACCCATTTACTCAGCCAAGTACAGAAAATTTTTATCAAAATGAGACTGATGCATTAGCTGCATTAACAGCATCTTACGCTAGACTAAAAAGTGGAATTGGCTACTACAAACAACAGTTTATGCCAACCCTTTTTGCTTCATCAGATCAAGGGTTGTCTACTTATCTATATAATGAGTTTAAAAGAGGTATTGTTACATCAACAAATCAAAGCTTAAATAATCTCTGGAAAGAACTTTATTTAGGAATTCGAGATGCAAATAATGTTATTGCGAATGTGCCTTCTATAGAAATGGACGATGGGTTAAAAAATAGAATTATTGGAGAGGCAAAATTTTTAAGAGCATTACATTACTTTAATCTGGTAAGATGTTTTGGAGAAGTACCATTAAGAACAACTCCCCTTCAGGCAGGTGATGATCAAGGACTACCAGTTTCATCAATTGTTGAGATATACGATTTAATTATAGATGATTTAAACTTTGCATCTATTTATTGTTGGGGCAGAAATGAAGCAAGCGGTAATTATGTTAACGATTTAGGAAGAGCAACAAATACAGCTGCTCATGCATTACTCGCAAAGGTATATACAAGAATAGCATCTTGTAAAAGAACTGCAAGTAATGGAATCATTGGTAATGAACTGTATTTAGAATTTCCAGAGTCCTATCAAACATACTATCAGTATTCCAAAGATCATTGTGATTCTGCTATTTCTGGTCAAGGCTTTACTTTATCATCATCATTGGATGATTGGATTTCAATATTTGATGCTAATAATGGAAATAATCCAGAAATGATTTTTGATGTCCAGGGATCATCTCTGAGTGGTCAAGGAACAGCTGTTTCAAATTTGTTTACACCCAGAAATGCTGGGCTTTCCGGAAGTGGGTTTGGCGGAAATAATAAAATTAAACCATTATTCATTAATAACCGATTAGATAAGTTTGATAACCGTTACCAAAATTCTATAATCACCGAATATGAAACTTTAACAAGACGGTTTAACATTAATCCTTGGAGCACTGGGTATGTTCCAACAAATCTTGAAAATGGAAATACGCTGGGTACTTTATGGCAAATCTGGACAGCTAAGTATATTGATTCGGAAGCAACAACTGAATACACTAGCAGACAAAACTGGCATGTAATAAGACTTGCCGATGTGTATTTAATGAGAGCTGAGGCAAACGCTGAAATTTTAATGGATCCAGCAGCAGCCAATGCTGATATTAATATCTTAAGATCAAGAGTTGGAATGAGTGAAATTGACTATTCTTCAATGCCTATTGAAAGTTTTAGAGAAGAAATTATGAGAGAAAGAGCTGTTGAGTTGTATATGGAAGGTCATAGGTTTTTTGATCTAACCAGATTTGGTGTTTATGATGAATACTGTCGGTTTATTTATGGTAATGTTGACGGTGCAAGACAACCAGAAGATTATTTATGGCCAATTCCTATAATTGAAGTTTCCACTAATAGTGAAATTGACTAATAGTAATGTACATACGTTTTTTTATAGTTGTATTATCATTTTTATCAATTCTTCATCTTAATTCTCAGAACAAAAAGAGCAATCCAAATTTTATTTTTATTCTAGCTGATGATCAGGGATGGAATGGTACATCTGTGAAGATGATTGAAAATAACAATCTATCCAAAAGTGATTTTTATGAAACACCAAATATTGAAAAAATTGCTTCAAAAGGTATGGTATTCTCAAGTGCCTATGCAGGTGCACCAGTATGTGCACCCTCAAGATACAGTATTCAATTTGGCCAAACACCTGCAAGGCTAAAAATGATAAGGGTTGGCATGAATACAGATCACATTGATCACGAAAAAAAAACCTCTATTGTAAAACAACTAAAATTAATAAATACTAATTACAAGACTGCACATTTTGGTAAATGGGGGATGGATTCTAATCCGGCTACCTTTGGTTATGATGAAAGTGATGGTGCAACCAAGAATAAAGATGGTGTGTTTAACTATAATTCAAATGAGCTCCAATGGAGTAATAATATTGATATAGACCCGAAAAAAATATTTAGTATAACAAAAAAAGCGACAGATTTCATTGAAAAGAGTGCTAATGAAAATGTTCCATTCTTTCTACAAATATCTCATTATGCAATTCACTCTGATATTTTTGCTAGAGAAAATACTTATAAAAAGTTTTATAATAAAAAACCAGGTGAAATACATAAAAATATTGGATTGGCAGCAATGACTTTTGATTTGGATATCAGTGTTGGGATTATTTTGGATAAACTAAAAGAACTTGATCTTGAAAAAAATACGTATGTGATTTATACATCCGATAATGGTTCTGTACCAATAATTATACCTAGAAAATATTATAATCAAAGTTATAATTATCCACTTAAGAGGGGAAAATGGGATGCAACAGAGGGTGGAATTAGAATTCCATTTTTTATAATGGGACCTGGGATTGAAGAAAATAAGTACTCGAGTACACCAATCTCTTTTTCTGATATTTTACCCACAATTATAGATCTAGCTGGAGATAAAAAATTAAAAATTGATAATTTAGATGGTGGCAGCTTCAAAAAAATATTGTTCCAGAAAAAAAATAAGATTAATAGAAAAACTAGGGGAATTATTTTTCATGTTCCTTATGAAAATAAAATAGCTCTCGAAAGAGCCCATTCTGCAATCATTTTAGACACACTAAAATTGATTAAATTTTATGATAATAATGAAGTGAATCTTTTTGATATAAGAAATGACTTAAATGAAGATATTGATTTAACTTTACAAGCATCCAACAATATGGTAAACAGAGAAAAAGCCAAAGAGCTGGAAGAAATGTTAGACAGTTATTTGAGTAAAGTTAAAGCGCCTAAATGGAAGCCTGGCATAACCTGGAAAGAAAACCCTTTAAGAATCATCAATTCTTACCACTAATAATTGAATATTTTAATCTAAAAAGTATATTCTATTATTAATATGATAATTTTCATAAAGAAAAACTATTTAATTCTTGAAAAATATATTAAAATTATTATCTTACGAGACAAAATTAATTTTATGAGAAAACTCTACATTCTAATTTTTTGTATTTTATTTTCTACCTCTGCTTTTTCACAGCAGGGATTTCAAGAGCGAGCAAAGAAAATTGCAGATGATATGACAATGGTTTTAGCTCTAGATGATGAAACATCTGAAAAAATATATCATATTCAACTTAAAAGATTTATTGACGCTCAAAGAATCAGAAAGGAATTTCAATCTGATAGAAAGCAAATGCAAGCTGAACTTAGAAAATTACAAAATAGACTATGGGGTAAGCTTAATGCAGTTCTAGGGAAAGACAAAATGAAAGCCTGGAACGATCATAAAAAAACAATCTAAAAATCAAAAATAAATTTATTATGATGAAAACTACTCAATTACTAACCAATAAAAAATTATGGCAAAACATGTGTTTTGCATTGTTATTTTTATTTGGTTTTTCAATCAATGGTCAAGAAGTTGGTGAAGATTTAATGATTCCTACGAACGGAGGCTTATCAACAACTGATGTTGATCCAACCTATGGTGTTGATGGCTCTGGTAATGGTGCTGCTGTTCTTCCTGCGGGATGGAGTGCAGCACAAGGGGTAAATTATGCACCCACAAATGGTAATCATGGTCCAACTCATTCTGAGGACAGAATGTGGAAGATGTTTGCAAATAACTCTGGTAATGGTGAGTTTGTTGCACAAGAATTTAGTCAGTTACCACTTGGTACTTACACCCTTACATTTTATCACAGATGGACAAACTGCGCAAATCTAGACTACTCAAATGGTGGTCCTGCATTGTCTTTCAAGAAGTCTGATGGTAGTGGCGGATGGGTTAATGTAAATGACCCAATTGAGATTCCACAAACTGCTTGTGGTGCCAATGCTGATTGGAATGAAATGTCAGTTTCCTATGAGGTTACTGAAGTTGATGATTACAGAGTTCAGATCTATAAAAATGGAGCAAATGGTCTTGCCGCAAGTCTACACATGGATTCATTTTCATTTGTATACACTGAGGCAGCCGCTGTAACAGTTCCTGTTACTTTCAATGTTGATATGAGTGATTATGGATTGGCTGATGGTCAAACAGTTCACGTAAATGGAGAATTTACTGGATGGTGTGGAAGTTGTGGAAATGAAGCGACTGATCCTGATGGTGATGGTGTTTATTCAATCACTATGACACTTGAAGAAGGTACTTACTGGTGGAAATACACGGTAGATGCATGGAATGATCAAGAATCATTCTCGTCTGAAGTTGAGGGATGTACTGCAAATAATAACGGAAACTTTGACAGACAAATTGTTGTTGAAGGTGAAACCATGGAAGTTAGTTACTGCTGGAACAGTTGTGAAACTGAATGTCCTGTACCGATGGAAGACCCTGTAAACTTATTCTACAGCGAATATGCTGAGGGCTCTAGT
>MDTB01126686.1_pt1 | contig 35223 bp, 33 predicted proteins | sample 811161 | NCBI WGS metagenome assembly MDTB01 (sample SAMN05326650, study PRJNA326480) | marine metagenome | isolation source: seawater | place: Mediterranean Sea | collected 2009 | reverse complement strand
TCTTCTATTCTGGAAGTTTTTCTAAAGGAAAAGCTTTAGAGATTATAATTAAAGTTGCACAAAAGTTACCTAATATAAACTTTCATTTATTTGGAAATCAAGACACTATTTATAATAAAGAAATTAAAAAATTAAAAAATGTTATTTTTAAAGGATATATTAGTTACTCAAAGTTAACTGTTGTAATTAATAAATATAAAATTCTGTTAATGCCTTACAAGAAAAATGTTGGTGTATTAATTAAAGATATAAATGTTGCTAAATATTTTTCTCCGCTTAAAATGTACGATTATCTAGCTTCAGGAAAAATTATAATCGCCAGCGATCTACCAGTTTACAGAGATATTTTAAAAAATAATATTAATGCAATAATTTTAAAAGATGACGTAAAAATATGGTCAAAAATGATTTCAAAAGTTTTAAAATCAAATAATTATGACAATCTAGGAAAAAATGCTAGAAAAATCTCAAAAAACTATTCATGGAGAAATAGAATAACCAAAATAATCAATTTTCAAACTCAATAAAATCTAATGCATCTTCTGAATTAATTATATTAAAATCTTTTTTAAAACTTAAATATTCATCGAAGGTTGCATTTTTTAAATCTAATTTTTTATATTCGAAATCATTTTTTAATTTTAAAATACCTAAACCATGGTCAATATTGCAGATTTTAAAATCTACATTAGTTGAATGTGATAATTCTACAGCCACCTTCCAGACATCTCCGGACCAGGTTGAGTATGACTGTGGAATTACCTGTTCTATTTCACATCTTGGAAGTAAATCGTGCAAGAAAATTATCCCGCCTGGATTTAGTAGTTTCATAGAATTAATACAATCTTTTTGACACTGATCGTAATGATGAAGTCCATCAATAAATATTACATCAAATTTTAGATTTTGATGTTTTTCAAAAAATTCATCTGAAGTCATCCTGAAATTACCGCCCTCTGATGGATCAACACCAAATTTTTTGTTCATCTTTAAAGGTATAGAATTAAAGACCCTATTATTTGCAACCCCCAATTCTAAATAATTACAATTTTTAAATTTAGCTACTGCTTTATTAATAAACGCAACTCTCCAGTAAAAATTTCTTTCATATTTAAATAAATGAATAGTTTTTTTTTTATTAAAGAGAATATGATAATATTTCATCAAATTATATTTCTCAAAAATAGGTGGTAATAAAATTTTTTTTAAATTCATATTATTTTTTTTAATGTATATAAAATATTATTTATAGGTCTTTATTGATTTGAGTTCAATTATTTGTTATTAAAAATTTTAACCTTTTAGATATATTAATTAATTTTCAATTAAATAAGTTTTGAATCTATTAAATTAAATTATTTATTAAATTTTATTTTAATTTTTAATTAAAGAATTATTTAATTCAACTAATTGAAGTTTTAATTGATATAAATTGCAATCGTAATCATTAAATTTATATAATTTATCGAAAAAACTGATTATTTTATTAATTTGAATTTTTAAAATTTTATTATCATAAACAACCTTTGGGTCGAAAAAATTAATTCTGATTGATTTTTTTTTATAAAATCTATGCAATAAAATGCTTCTAGGATAATTATTTGAATTTCCTGATAAAGATCCTAAATCTAAATGAATTATTTTCTTGTATAAATTTGTTTTTAATAATTCAAAAGCATCATTCGATTTATTCTTAAAAGAAAATACCTTGAAATTTTTTAAATAATTAATTAATAAATTTCTAATTATTAAATTTAAAATATAATAGATTTCATCTACATGCATGTTAAAATCAAATATTTTTAATAAGTGATTTAATTCAAAAAAACTTTTTTGAGTTTTGTGTTCTTTTAAGACCATTTGACAATATCGCTTCATCTCATCAGACCTAAAAATTGATTTTGGGGAATTAAGTATATAATTAAATGCATCATTAGCATCTTCGTTATCTGCCAATCCAACAAATACCAGCCTTTCATTCAAATAATTTAATGACCTGGGTAAGTATTTTATAAAGTTATAAACTGAAAAAATTAAAGGATATTTATATTTTATTTTTTTAAAATAGTTTATTCCTCTAATATTTTTAAGGTAGCCACCGTTTGACAGGTGGAAATTGTCTAATAATAAATACTTATTTTTTTGAATATTGAAATTAGATAAAAAAATTATTTTTAAATTAATAAATTTTTTTTTAATAAAATTAATTTGATTTTCAAAGTTTAAATAATCAATATTAGAGTTCCATAAAAAAATATAAATTTCAAAATTATTATTTTTAAATTTATATTTATTAAATTTTTCTAAATATTTAACATCAAGAAATATAGTACTATTATTAATATCTAGTTTATTTAAATCTGTTGTAAAAAAAATTGTTTTTTTTTTAAAAATAAAATCACAAAGTAAGAGATATTCATAGACTCTGTTATCTGGACTTACAATAAAGTTATTATCTTCTGTACCTATGCTCATTAAATTAATATGTCATGAAACTATAAAATATAATTAAATACAACAATTTTTAAAAAAATATCACTTTTAATTTAAAATAATTTTAATTTTTAATTATTTAGTTAAATTACAAGCCGTATACAAAATTTAAAAATAAATTTTTAAAATATAAATGTGAGAAAAAATACTAAAAATTATTCAAAAGAAAATCTGTGTATTATTCCGGCTAGAAAAGGTTCAAAAGGTATTAAAAATAAAAATATTATAGAATTTTTGGGTAAACCGTTAATAGAGCATACGTTTCATATCGCAAAGAAAATTCAAAATAAATTTGATATTTTGGTAAGCACTGACTCCTCTGATGTGCAAAAAATAGCTAATAAATATAATTTTTATTTTTTAGGTAAACGTCCATCATATCTTAGTGGAGATAAAGTTGAGACCAAGCATGTTTTAAAATTTGAATTAAATAGAATTGAAAAATTAAAAAAAAAAAAATATAAAAATATTCTTTTGCTACAACCAACTTGTCCCTTTAGAAATCCTAAAAAGATCTTTTCATCTTTAAGAAAAGTAAACTCTAAAATTTACAACTCTGTTGTTTCAATATCAGAAGTTGAGACAGCACACCCTTTAAGAATGAAGGTTTTTAAATCTCATTTTCTAAAAAATTATATTAAGCAATCAAAAGAAAATATGAAGCCCAGACAATCATTACCTAAGGTTTATCTTAGATCTGGATCTATATATTTATTTAATAGGAGTGTCCTGATGAAAACTAACTCAATTGTAGGTAAAAAGTGTTATGGTCTAATCCTTAAAGGTAAAGAAACAATTAATATTGATACTAAAGAACAACTAAATTATTTAAGAGTAATTTACAAAAAATAGGTTATGAAACTTCTTTGCCCATCCCCAGAACTATTTAGCGAAAAAATAAAAAAAAATTTAAAATTTAAATTAAAGTGCAATTTCTTAAAAATGAATAATCGTGAATTTAACAATAAGTGTCATGATTACGATGTAATACTTTTAAGATTTAATAATGTTTTAAAGTATAAAAAAAATACAAAAATTAAATATATTTTATGTCCAACTACAGGAACTGAACATATTGATAATAAATTTTTTCAGGATAAGAAAATTCAAGTACTCACACTAAAAAATAAAATTAATTTTTTAAATAATATAAGATCTACGATTGAGTTTACAGTTTACTTACTTTTACTAAGTATAAGAAATATAAATCATAAATTTAATTTAAAAAAATACATGCCAAAAATACTGTTTCAGGAGGAGATTTATAATAAAAATATTGGAATAATTGGTTATGGTAGAATTGGTAAGAAAATATGTAATATACTTAAAAGTTTTGATGCAAAAATAAAAGTTTACGAAATAAATAAATTTAACAAATCAAGAAAATATAAATTTGTCAGTTTAAAAAACATACTTAAAACATGTAGAGTTATTTTAATTCATATTCCGCTTAATGACAAAAATCAAAATTTTTTAAACTCAAAAAAATTAAAATTAATTAACAAAGGTACAATTATTATAAATACATCTCGAGGAGATATATTGGATGAAAAATTTTTATTTTCTTTAGTTAAAAAAAATAAAATTTCTTATTTTACTGATGTAATTTCAAAAAAAACTTTGAATAATCAACCTAAATTAATAAATAAATTACAAAAACAAAATAATTTTTATTATTCAAATCATATAGCTGGTTTAACTAAAGAGTCAGTTGAAAAAACAGATTTATTCATCTATAAAAATTTTCTTAAAAAAATAAATCTAAATAAATAAATATGACTTTAAAATACATTGCTGAATTGTGTCAAAATCACCTTGGAAAATTTGAAAATATTGAGAAAATGGTTGAGGAATGTGCTTACAATGGCGCTAAAATAATAAAACTACAATATATTTTAGCTAAAAACTTGTCATACAGACCAGTATTTGACCATGGGTTGAATAATGGAAATACTAAATTATTCATCAAAAGGCCATACATTGAAGAATATAAAAGACTTAAAAAACTCGAATTAAAAGATAAAGAAATAAAAAAGTTTGTGAAAATATGTGAGAGGAATGGTGTAGAATCAGCAATAACTTGTTTTGCAAGAGAAAACATTGATGTTTTAAAAGATTTAGGTTTCAAAACTATTAAAGTTGCAAGCTATGATTGTGGTTCTTTTCAGTTAATAAGAGAAATTTCTGATAAATTTAAAAACTTAATAATATCTACAGGTGCAACATTTGACGACGAAATTGAAAAAACATTTGATATTTTAAAAAAAAAAAAAGTAAATTTTTCTTTTTTACATTGTGTAACTATTTATCCTACTGCATTTAAACATTTGCATCTAAGTAGAATTAACTTTTTAAAAAAATATACAAAAAATATTGGGTATTCGGATCACTCAAAAGCAACAAATAAAAAAAAAAATTTAGCATCAATGGCTGCAATATATTACGGAGCAAAAATAATTGAGAGACATATTAGAATTCTGGGAACTGATGATTCAAAAGATGGACCCGTATCAATTGAACCAAACGAAATTGCAGAAGTGGTTAAATTTAGTAAGTTAAGTAAAATAGAACAAAAAAAATTTCTTATACAAAGTGGCTTAAACTTAAATCTTATAAAAGGTAAAAAAGTAAGAGAACTAAGTTTTGAAGAATTATTAAATAGGGATTATTACCGAGGTAGGTTTGCATCATTCTCAAAAAAAAATAAAAGACAGATTTTTAATTGGGATGAAACAGATTTATGATTAAATTTTATGAACCGTGTAAAATAAATAAAGATGATAATATTTTTCAATTTATAAATAAAATAAATAAATTTAAGAGTAATGAAAATTATTATCCTGTTGGAGTATATTCAAAAAATAATAAGGTCATAGGAATACTGTCATTAGGAGATATCAGAAGAATTGCTTTTCAAAAAATCAATTTTAAAAACAAAGTAATAAATCACTTAAACAAAAAAGCATTTTATATTGATATTAAATATTTCGACTCAAATTTAATAAACAGAATTAATGCATTGATGAAAAAAAAAAAAATTGAATTTATAATTACATCATTCAATAACAACCTAAAGATAGTTAAAATATCAGATTTAGAAAATCTTCAAGAGTATAAAAAAACTACCATTGTTGGTCTTGGTCATATTGGATTACCTCTGCTTGTATATTTATCTAATAAAGCAACAATTATCTCTGGATACGATAGATCGGACGAAAAGGTTAAAGAATTAAAAAAAAGCAAAATTAGTTTTTATGAAAAAAATCTAAAAACATTACTTAAGCAAAATATAAAGGATAAAAAAATTGAGTTTAGTTCTAAGCTTGAAAATTTTAAATCTCAAAATTATGTAATTTGTATTGGATCTGAAATTAAAAAAAACAGAATAAATAACTATAATTTAATAAATATTTTTAAACAAATTGGTAAAAAATTAAATAAAGGTGATCTTGTTATTTTAAGAGGTACAGTTCAAATGGAATTGAGTAGAAAAATATTAGTTCCAATTTTAGAAAAAGCTTCAAAACTTAAATGCGGACAAAATTTTTATTTTGCGTTTATGCCTGAGAGAATTATTGAGGGAGATGCATTATTTGAGTTAAAGACTTTACCACAATTAGTATCTGGATATTCTAATCAGTGTAAAGAACAGGCACTTAATTTTGCTAAATTTCACTTTGAAAAAATCATTGAATTATCTAGTTTAGAAGAAGCAGAAATTATTAAACTCGCATCAAATTCATTTAGAGATTTAAATTTCTCTTTTGCAAATGAAATAACGAGAATAGCATCTAAATTTAATTTAAGTGGAAATAAACTTATAAAAAACTCAAATCTTGGATACACCAGAAATAAAATTTCATTACCAAGCATCGGGGTTGGTGGTTATTGTTTACCAAAGGATCCAATTTTATTTTCAAAATTTTTAGATAAGTCAGAAGGCTACATACTTGGCTTAGCATCGAGAAAAATAAATAGTAACAATATAAAAGAAAGTCTTAAAAGAATTCTTAAAGAAAAGAAAATTTTTAAAAATATTCTAATACTTGGGGCAACTTTTAAAGGCTTACCTGAGACGATTGATACAAGAAATTCTCCCTCTATTGAAATATCAAAACTTTTAAAAAAAATATCAAAAAAAATTGAGTTTTATGATGTTATGCAAAGAGAAATAAAATTAAACAATAAAAAATTAAAAATTAAATTTGTTAAAAATTTAAATATATTAAATAAGTTTGATTTAATTATTTTAGCTAATAATCATCCTAAATATGTTCAAATAATTGAGAGTGAAAAAGGAATAAAATTTAACAAAGAAGGTAAAAAAATTATCTTTGATCCCTGGTGTCTTTTGAATCAAGATTTAATACAAAAGCAAAATTGGACATATATTAGTTTATAATGAAATTAGGAATTATACCATGTAGTAATGGCATGGGACATATAGCAAGATCTGCAAAACTGGCAAATATATTAATTAAAAATTATAGAATTGTACTTTTTCTATCCAAAAAAAAAATAAGATATAATTTAAATAAAAAAATAATTGTAAAAAAAGTTATTGAAAATTTTCGTCTAGAAAAACATCGTAAATATAATGTTAACTGGTACAAAAATTTTAATAATAAAAATTATGATAATATTGATTTATTTATATCTGACAATTTACCAGAAATAATTTTAAATAAAAAAAATGTACTTATATATGCCAATTTTTTTTGGCATGAAATATTCAATATACAAAACTCTTTCTTTAAAAATTTAAGAAAAGAATTTAGTGAAAAAAAAATAAAAATAATTTCTAATTATTTATTTGGAAATACAAAAATTTCAAAAAAAAATATTTACAGTGTAGGTTTTATAGGTAAATACAAAAAAAATGTTATAACTAAAAAAAAGGGAATTTTGATCTCATTAGGTACATCATCAATTGGATACACAGATATTTCAAAAAATATTTTAAAAATAATTTCTGAAAAAGAATTTTTAGATTATGAATTTTACCTAGATAAAAAATTGTTAAATAATAAGACTACTTTGACAAAAAATGTTAAAAAAGCAGATTTCTCAGAAAATATGTTTAAAAATATAAGAGTTGCTTTTGTAAAACCAGGTTTTGGTACAATTCATGATTGTCTTGAAAGGGGCATACCTATCAACAGTTATCTTTCAAGTAAAAATAAAGAATTTATTTATAATGCAAAAATTTTAAAAAAAATAAAAGTCGGTAACTATTTTTTAGACTTTAAAAAAGGTTTGAAGAATACTATTGCAGTTTTTAATAATGTTAAAAAAATTAGAGAAATACATAAAACTTGCAAAAGTTTAAAATGGAATGGGGAAAGAGATATAAAAAATATAATACAAAAATATAAAAAACATAAATAATATGAACTTAAACCTCAACTAAATGTGTGGATTTCTTTATCAAAAAAAACTAAGTGATAATTTTAAATTAGATAAAAAAAAATTTAAAATTGCATCTAAACTGATCTTTCACAGAGGACCTGATAGTAAAAATTATTTGTATGATAAAAGTTCAAATGTTTTTCACTCAAGATTAGAGATTATAGATCTTAATAAAAGATCTAGCCAACCAATGACAAGAATGGGCTATACAATTATATTTAATGGTGAAATTTATAATTATAAAAAAAATAAAAAAAGAATTAGAAAGTGATTTTATTTTTCAAACAAACTCCGACACTGAAGTATTACTTTTTTCTTATATTAAATGGAAAAAAAAAATGTTCGATAAAATAGAAGGTATGTATTCAATTGTTATATTTAATAATTCAAGAAATACCTTATTTTTTGCAAGAGATCTTTTTGGTCAAAAACCTCTTTATTATTTTAAGGATAATAATCAAATTTTTTTTTCAAGTGAAATTAAACCGTTATTAAAAGCAGTTAACTATAAATTCAAAAAAATAAATTACAATAATAAAGAGATATTTAAATATCTTAATTTCAATTACTATGGTGATGGAAAAGAAACTTTTTTTAGAAATATTTATCAAATTCAACCTGGGTCATTTGGACATTTAAAAGGTAAAAAAATTTTTTTAAATAAAATTAAATATCCAAAATATAAAAATAAAATTGATACCAAAAATATTTTAAAACTACTTAGAGATGAAATAGGAAAACATCTTATTGCAGATGTAGAGACAGCGATTATGATATCAGATGGAGTAGATTCTAAGTCTATAGTTGATATATGTAAAAGGTTTTTCAATAAAAACTTAAAGCTTTTTAATTTAGAATTCGAGGGATTTAATAATATTGAATTTAGAAATAAGTATTTAAAACAAAAAAAAAATTTGCTCTTTTCCAAATTTTTTAAAAAAGAAATGTTTAATTATATGAATAAAAGTGCAGAAATTTGTGAAACTCCTCCTTTAAGTTTATTTACTTTAGGAATGGTGAAACTTTTTAAAAAAATTAATAAAAGTAAAATAAAAGTTGTTTTAAATGGACAGGGTGTTGATGAAGTTTTTGGTGGATACAATATTTATTATTTTAAACAAAATAAAAATCAAACGTATCATCCAGATGGAACAATAATTTTGAATGATAAATCTATTTATAAGAAAAAATTAAAAAATAATTTAAATATTAATAAAAATTTAGTTATCCAAAGAAAACATATGGCATTTATTTCAAAAATACCTAAAAATTTGTGTCAAATTGATAAATTATCAATGAATAGTTCAGTAGAGTGCAGGTCACCTTTTCTAACAAAAAATATCGCTGGTCTTCTTGATAAATTGAAGCCTTATGATTTACAATTTAACAAAATTAAAAAATATATTTTTAGACAATCTTTATTTAAACTTACAAAAGATAAGTTTTATTTTAACGAAAAAAGATTTCAACAAGCACCCCAAACCGAGTTTATGCTAGATTCAGATAACCTCAAGAAAATCGAACAAATAATAAATAAAAAAAATATGTGCGATATTTATTTCAATAAAAAATATTTAAAGAATTACTTTAATGACTTTAGAATGTTTAAGAATAACGGATTTGTAATTTGGCAATATCTCAGCTTAAATTCATTTATAAATTACTTTAATAAATTTAAATAATTTTATTTTTAAAAAATTTTCTAAAATTTTTAATTTGCTCTCTGAAAGATTTAGGTTTACAAAGTTTTTTTGACAAAACCGATGTACAATTCCAAATATCATCAAAATTTTTTTTTTCAAAGCTATATAAGCTTCCATTTTGTTCATTTTTTTCACTAGTTACAGCAAATGATAAAAAAAGCATATCTCTATGTTTTCCAATATTAGGGGAAGTGGCCCTATGAAGACATTGAGGTGTACTGCAAATTAATAGATCGCCACTTGAACCAGTATTTTTCACTAAACCCAACTCTTTTTCATTTCTTAAATTATAATTACTACGATCTTTGTAATTATTAAATTTAATAAACTTTTTTGAATTTTTTTTTGAGTAAAAATTCATTGGACCCTGTGTATCATCAACATCATGTAAATTAATAAACATTTTAAAAAAATTTACAGTATAATAATCCACATGATAATTATTTGAATATAAATTCATTTTATGTTCAATTTTTTTTTCAATTGGAAAATTTCTAGCTACCTTTACATCTATTAAATACATATGCGAATTAAAATATTTTTCTAATTTATCTTTCAAATCTAGAAATTTTTTAGAATTTAATAATTTTTTAATTATTTGAATAGAATTAGAGTTCAAACTAAACTTAAATTGACTTTGATTATTATCGACATTATCAATTTCTATAACATTATTTAACTGGTAAACTTCATTTTTAAAATTTATTTTTGGTTTAAAATATCCATTCTCATGAAAATATTTTATCTCCTCATCTGCACCATCTAGATTAATTATAAATTTATTATAAAGAAAATTAAATAAACTATAGGTTAGTGTATTTGGTTCATTAAATAAATATGTACCAGAATATTTATTTATTTTATATAATATGGACATATTTAAATAATTATTATAATACCTGAATTCAGTTAATGTCAAATTTCTAAATAAGATACACTTTTAATTTAATAACTTAATAATAAATATATTTTATGTTAAAAAAAAGAATCTATTCGTTAGTTGAGGTAAAAGAAAGAGAGTTATTAGCAAAAATTTTGTTTAGTGTTCAAATGGCAAGACAAAATTACTCCATGGTTATAGGAAAGAAAAATAGTTTATTTAATTATTCAGAGTATTTACAGAAAGGTATCTTTTTTTTCAAAGGTATGGGAGAAAAAAATATTAAACCAATGAAGAAACTTAGACTTCTTGGTCATAAGATAGTTGGGTTTGATGAAGAAGGATTGGTAATGAATCAAGTTGAAACAATTCCATTAAGAGTGAATAACGAATGTTTGAATTTAGTTGAATATTTTTTTACCGTTGGAACAAAACAAAAAATAAATACCTTAAAAGTTTACCCTAAATTTAAACAAAAAATTCATGAAATTGGTAATGTGAGATTCGATTTATTAAAAAAAAATCACAGAAAATTTTTCAATGAAGAGGTGAAAAAAATTAAAAATAAATATGGAAAATTTATTTTATTTCCATCTAAGTTTACAATTCTTAATAATGCACTATTCCCTGGGATACCAAAATCAACAAAAAATGGTCCTGGTAGAATTGTATTGGAAAAAGATTTAGAGGATCAAAAAAAAATTGAAAAAAAATTATTAAGTTTTTTTAATTATTTTCCAAAAAAATATCCAAATATTAAAATGATTGTAAAACCTCATCCTACCGAAAATATAAATTATTGGGTTAGGCTTTTAAAAAAAATAAATTGCAAAAATCTTGTTTTGGCTGATAATAAATTCACAACAAATTCATATATATTAGCTTCAGAATTCAATATAGGAAGTAATTGTCATACATCCCTAGAATCTTACTTAAGTAATAAACCAACTATCAATTTGAGAGCTAGTAAAAAGGATGGATATATCGTGAGCGATCTAATTCGTGCGGTAAGTGGAAAAGAGGTACTAAAGTTAATAGAACTAGAAAAAATAATTATAGATTGGTTTATTAAAAATAAAAAATTTAAAAATACGCTTAAAAAAAAAGAATTAAAAATATTAAATTTTAATATTAAAAATATTAATAAGGAATTCTATTATTATTTTCACGATAAAATAAAAAATATTAAATTATTAAATGATTATATAAAAGATAAATATTCAAATTTATTATTTTTAAAAATATTTGAGCAAATAAGAAGGCTTAAAAATATTTATTATAATTTTTATTCAACTAAATCGAAACAATTATACCAAAAGAAGAAATTTTCTAATTTAACTTTTGATGAATTTAGAAATTATACATACATAATTTTTAATATTTTAAAAATAAATAATAAAAAGTATTTAGTAAAAGAGATTTATCCTGGCTGTTTTTGCATAGAAAAAAAAAATTGAAAGTTACTTTTTATTTAAGAAAATGTAATTATATATTAGGTTTAAAGTATCATTAAATAAGGTAAATTTTAAGGTTGAAAATTTTCTATTAATATACATAAAGACTGATTAATTTTATTTAAATAAAAATTTGTGCAATACTTATATCAATTTGTGGGTTTTAGAATATTAATTTCTTTATTTAGATATTTGATATTCACCTCACTTAAAAAATTTAAAACTATTTATAATCCCCATGATAAAAATGCTCCAAATATCACGATTTATAATACAGGAAAAACTGGTCTATCACACAACTTAGTTTACAGAAATTTACCAACAGAGTTTAATCTTAAACAAATAAAAAAAAAATTACTTCAATTTGGTGGTAGAAAAGTAGAATTGCTTATTCATCCACTAAAGTCTATTGATTTTATAAATTTTAATAATTTTAAAGTTTTAAGTATAGGTCCAAGAGTAGAATCAGAACTTATGACCATTCGCTCTTTAGGCTTTAAATGGAAAAACATTAAAGCCATAGATCTTCATTCCTACACGAAATTAATTAATTTGGGAGATATGCATGATATTAAATATGACGATAACTCTTTTGACGTTGTAATTAGTGGGTGGACATTAAGATATAGCACAAATGTAAAATTAGCGATGTCTGAAATGTTAAGAGTTGTAAAGTCAGGAGGATTAATCTTGATAGGTTTTTCATATTATAAATATAATGAAGAGGAAAAAGAAACAAAGACAAATAAAGATTTAGAAAATACAATTTATTCCACGAAACAAATTAAAGAATTTTACAAAAATAATATTAGAAATATATATTTTGAATTTGACGCATACTCGGATAATCCAAACATAGATAGAAAGTCAACAATTATAATAAGAATTAAAAAATAGGTCGTTTTAATTTTTTATTATTCTTTAATTTAAGTCGTAAAAAAAATATAAAAGTATATAAAATGATTTTGTTTATTATTAAATTATCTAATGTTTCAAAATATTTTATATTTAACTTTAAGTTTTATTTTTTTAGAAATATTAATTTTGATTTTATTTAAGAGCTTTAAAAAAAATTTTCAATGGTTAATTTCAAATGAAGATATAAACCCTAAATTTTCTAAAAAAAAATTTAATAATTTTTTAAAAAATAGTTTTGATAAAAAGCTTGGCTGGGATAGAAAAGCATCAACATCTGGTCATGAAATTTCAAATCGAAAAACTTTTTTTACTATTAACCAGTTAGGTTTTAGAGGGGGGAAAAAATTTAAAGTTAACAAAATGTCTGTTTTTGGCGATTCATTTGCTTTTTGCAGGTATGTGAATAACCATGAAACTTGGGAGCATCATCTTTCAAAAAAAATTAAAGGTAATGTATCAAATTATGGTGTGGGAAATTATGGACTTGATCAAGCTTTTTTAAAATATTTAAGATATAAAAAAAAATTAAAAAATCAAAAAATTATTTTTTGCGTAGTTCCTGAGACAATTGCAAGAGTTTTTTCTTACTGGAAACACTTTAGAGAGTATAAAAATATATTTGCAATTAAACCTTTTATTAAAATTTCAAGTAGAGGATATCAAATTTATAAAATACCTAAACTTGAAACTAATATTATTAATAAAAATTATTTACAATTTGATAAAATTTTTTTAAAAAAAGTCATAAAGGAAGATATTTTTTTCAATTTAAAATTTAAAAAAAATATTTTTAAATTTCCTTATTCAATTTCTTTTACTAAAAGATTTTTGTTAAACTCAAAGATTTTTTACTATTTAATTTTACATAAAATAAACAGCAGTTTTTTAAATAATAATAATAATAAACATTATAATTTAGCATATTCAAGTATATTACAAGAAAATATTATAGAAGCTCATAATTATTATGAGAAAATTTATTTTAAAAAAAATTTTAAAAAGTTTTTAAATTTTCTAGATAATTATTTCAATAGAAAGAAAATAAAATATAAAATACTAATTGTTCCTCAATATTACGATTTGAAATCAAATAATACGAGACAGAAATATATCAAATTTTATAAAAACTTGGAAAATCCAAATATAATTGATCTTAGTGATGACATACTAAAGACTAGAAATTGGTCAAAATATTTTTTTAAAAATAGCTTTGGTGGACATTTAAATAAATCTGGTAACAAAATGTTGTCTAATATAATTTATAAAAAACTTAAAATTTAAATATGTCAAAAATTATTTGGATCACTGGTATTTCTGGAACAGGAAAAACAACGCTTGCTAAATTTTATCTTAAATACCTTAAAAATTTTATATGGATTGATGGTGATAAATTTAGAGACCTCTTTTTAAATGATCTTGGATATACTTTAAGAGATAGAAATAATAATGCTAAAAGAATTATAAATTTTTCAAAATTTTTATATGATCAAAATATTTCATTAATAATTTCTGCTAATTTAACGTCAGAGAAATATAAAAGAATTATCAAAAAAAAATTTAAAAATATAATCCATATTAATATCGAGGTTGAATTAAGCAAACTAATTAGACGTGATAAAAAATCTATCTATAACAAAAGAAAAAATGTAGTTGGAAAAGATATCAAAATTTTTAAAAATTCAAAATTATGTGATTTTGAAATAATAAATAATGGTTCAAAAAAAGAATTACTAAATCACGGTAAAAAAATATTGAAAGAAATTAATAAAATTTAATCACAATATAAATAATGTTAGGAAAAAAATATTTAAATACTCTTTTTAGCACTTTAGATAAGAGACAAAAATTCAAAATGTTATTTTTTGGATTTTTTATTTTAATTATTACTTTCTTGGAATCTTTTGGATTGGGAATGTTTTATCCTTTTTTACAATCAATCACAGATAATGAAATCAACTCCTCTATAAGAGAGTTTTATTTTAAGATAAAATCTATAATAAAAGTTGATACAAGCATAGAAGTTTTATCAATTTTAATTGTAGCCATAATAATTGTGACTAAAAATATTATATCTTTTATATTTGAATATTGGCAACTTACTTTTTTAAATGAATTAAGACTAAATTTGAAAAGTAAAATCCTTAAGTCTCATTTCCAAAATGACTACGAAATAAGTTCAAACATTAAAATGTCAACATATGTAAGAGACTTTAATTCAACAATAGAAAATTTTGTAAATACATTTAATTATGTAATACAATTTTTTATTGAAATAGCCATTTTTATAGGAATTCTAATTTTAATTTCAATTATTCAATCTAAACAAATTATTATATTTTCAATTTCCATAGCACTGTTTGCTTTAACTTTGTTTTTAATTTTAAGAAAATTAATTACCTCTTATGGAAAAAAACATCTAGATTTACAAGACAGAAGTTTAAAAAAACTAATTGATATACTTAATTCTACTAAAGAAATAATAATATTTAAAAAAGAGTCAATTTTTATTAAACATTTTAAGTCGATAGAGTTTAAAAGTTTAAATCTTATAAAAATCGTAAGTCTAATTCAAAAATTCCCTAAGTTTTTTTTCGAAAGCTTAGTGATAGTTAGTTTCACAATTTTCATTTTTTACTCAAAAAATCAAGGTATTGAATTAAGTAACTTGCTTCCACAATTAAGTATTGTTTTTTTAGCACTTATAAAACTTTTACCTGCTATAACTAAGATATTATTTTATTCTCAAAAACTTAATTTTGCTGAACAAGCCGCAATCAAGATTTCTGAAGATATTAAAACTTTTAATAGAGTAAAAAGTGAAGCTGGTTCTGAAATAAATTTACTTTTTAAAAATTCAATTGAATTAAGAGATTTAGAATTTAAATACAAAAATAGAGAAAATCTTATTTTTAAAAACCTTAACTTAAGAATAAATAAAGGAGATTATGTAGGCATTTATGGACCATCTGGAGGTGGTAAAACAACTTTAATAGGATTATTTTGTGGTTTTTATAAACCAAATAAAGGTAAAATTATAATAGATGGAAAAGAAATAAGAGATTTGAGAAAAACAAATTGGTTAAACCATGTAAGTTATCTGACTCAAGAAAATAATTTAATTGACGAAACTATACTAAGAAATGTGACATTTGAATTTGATGATAATAAAGTTGACTTTAATTTATTTGAGGAAGTTTCTAATCAGTCAGGTTTAAATAAATTAATTCAGAAACTACCTGATAAATTTAATACTGAAGTAGGGCAAAAAGGAATCACAATTTCTGGAGGAGAAAGGCAAAGGATTGGAATTGCTCGATCATTATATGCAAAAAAAGAAATATTAATATTTGATGAAAGTACCTCAAATCTTGATGATGAAAATAAGCTAAAATTTATTGAAACTTTGAATGAATTAAGTTCAACTAAAACAATTATTATTATTAGTCATGACAGAGACGTTATAGAAAATTGTAAAAATAAATATTCAATTAAGAATAATAATTTATTTTCTTCTTTTTAAAAAGAATAAGTCATCAGCTAATTGAGTAACTTGAATTTTTTTTTTTTTACTTAATCTATATACATAATTTAATATTTCTTTTTTTTTTAAATATGGGAACTTTTTCGTTTTATATTTATTAGACAATATATTGCTTGCATTTAAATGAAATATTATATCCTCTAAAAATGAACTTTTTAAAATTAATTTTTTTGTATTTATTTTAAGTTCATCAAGACTTGAATTAATAGTATTTTTTTTTGGATAAAAATTTTTTATCGAAGAAAGTTTTTTTGAATATTTTTTTTCAAGAAAATCAATAAAATTTTTATAGAAAGTTTTATTTGTATTTGAATTTTCAATTATTAGCTTTGGTTTTTTAGATTTTTTAAAAATAAAAAGGTTGTTTTTTTCACTTTTTTTTAAAAAATTATAACACTTATCTAGATTATTAAAATAAAGGCCAAATTCTTTATACATTTTAGCTTTTTTTTCATGATCACTTTTTGAAAAATATATTATTTTTTTTTCTAATGTCGCTGCTTCAAGAAATGAACTACATCCTGAATGTAAATAAATATCACATGCAGCAATCCATGGTGTAATTACGTCTTTGTAAATAATTTTTATATTCTTAAATTTTTTTGAAAATCTTGTTTTTACAATATTTATATCTTGACGTGGATGAGGTCTGAAAACAATATTTAAGTTGGGATAATTTATAGCCAATTTTTCTAATAGGTTTATCAAATTTAAATAATTATCTTTTTCTATTTTTAAATATTTATCAAAATTTTTTTTAATTATTGTCTCTTTTTTACCCATTTCAAAATTATGAAACCTAAATTTATTGAAAGATTTTTTTTGCATTACTTGATCTACCGGAAAACTTGATGCGACAAAAATAAATTTTTTATACCTTTTTTTTATTTGTTTAATTTCCTTTTCGTAAAATTTAATATTATCCTCTTTAAGTAAATCAAATTTAGGGTGTCCATATAGGCAAAGATTTTTTTTAAATCTACTAAATATAAATTTATTTGCACTATAATCTTTTTCTCCCCACAAAAAATAATCGTCTATGTTATTTAAAATTTTTCTATGTAATCTGGTATTTTTTTCATGTTTATCTAAATTTAGGATTGGACCTTCTTCGTCTAATATTCCCAGAAAATTTTTTTTATATTTTTTTTTTAAGAATCTAAATCCAAGTTTAGGACCACCTTTAGATAATAAATAAACATTTTTATTATGTTTAAATAAATTGTAAACTTTGTTTTTTTCCCCAATTACAACATCGAAATTTGAATTTTCTAAAATTTTTGAGGCTAAAAAAATTTTTGCATGGAATTCTCTATCTTTAATTTCTAATGGCAAAAGAACTGTCATTTTTTTTTATTAAACAGGATCTTTGCTATTTTTAAGTCAAAGTTGTCATCTATATCAATTGAACTTGTTTTATCAAACTTAGCAACTGATACTTTTCCATCAAAAAGATTTTTAGATTTTAAAATATAATTCGGATCTGCAACATAACAAATTGTTGACATACTATAAACTTTGGGCGCCTGTTGTCTTCTATAAAATTTTTTTTTATCAATTACAATTTTTGCGAACCCTTTTTTATTTAATTTAACCATATTAAAATAAGGATTATTCTGCGGTTCTTTTACAGTTATTAATGCATCAGCTTTATCCTTGATAAATTTATTAATTGAATAAATAATTTGTTTTTTTTTTCTCAAAGGTGACGTGACAGACATTACAACTAAAATATCAGGATACCGATCAATTTTTTTTAAATATTTAAGTGCGTGCCTCCATACTTCTATTTCTTTAGAATTAGATTTTGCTAAATTTTTTGGTCTTACAAATGGAACTTCAATTTTATTTTTTTTCGCAATCTTCATTATCTTTTTTGAGTCTGTAGAAATATATATTTTTTTAAATATTTTAATTTGCTTTGCTATTTTAAAAGTCCATTCTATTAAAGGTTTTTGGTGAAATAAAATTGTATTTTTGTTCTTAATCCCAACAGAACCTTCTCTTGCACAAATTAGACAGATTATGTTTTTCATATCGTTAGGTTTCTAATTGATAAATCAATTTTGTTTTTAATTAATTTTTGTCTTACAATTTTCAAACTGTCCCCTACAAAGTTTAAAAGATTCGCTGTTGCTATAGCTTCAACTTTTTTATTTTTTTTAAACGCTTCGTGAAAATGATTGAAATTTCCTAAACCTCCAGTAATGATAAATTTGTAATTAAACTTATTAATTTTAGAGAGTAATATTTTATCAATACCAGTGCCAGTACCATCATTGTCAATTGAATTAACATAAACCTCTGCAAATTTAACATCTGAAATGAATTCAAGATATTTTTCTATTGATATGTTTGTATTTAATTGACCATTATTTATGTAAACAAGATGTTCTTTTTTTTGATATTTTACATCTATAGAAATAATGACAGATGATGATCCATAATTATCAGATATTTTGTTAATAATTTTTTTATTTAAAAAAGCCTGTGAGTTTAAAATAACTTTATCTGCACCATTTTGAAAATATTGCTCTGCATATTCCACTGAATTAATGCCACCTCCAAATGACATTGGTACAAAAACTTTATCTGAAATATATTTACAGCTATTTAGAAATTTTTTGGTATTTTTTTTATTAGATATATCTAAAATTATTAATTCATCTATAAAATTAGAAATATAACTAAAATTATAATTTTTATTTATCCATTCCTTTTTTCCTATTCTTTGTCTTCTAAAGTTCCTACTTTGTATAAAATATCCATCTTCATACAACAATGTGAAAATCAATCTTTTTCTTAGCATGAATAATCTAAAAAATTTTTAATTAAAATCAGACCATTTTTTTGACTTTTTTCTGGATGAAACTGTACTCCAAAGATATTTTTTTTTTCGTAAAGAGAAACAAATTTTCTTTTGTATTTTGTAAATCCATATCTGTTTAAATTGTCTCCAATTTCTGCATAAAACCCATGAACAAAATAAAAATCTGAATTTCTAGGAATATTTTTGGACAATATGCTATTAGAGGGAAATTGAACCTGATTAAATCCAATGTGAAAATCGATTTTTTTTGACTGATTTTTAAAAGGTTTAAATATTAAGTCATTTAGTTTCAAACCAATCGTTTCACCAGACTCAAAACTTTTATAACCTAAAAGTTGCATCCCTAAACAAATACCTAATATTGGTTTATTATTTTTGACCTCATTAATTATAAACTCAGATAGTTTACTTTTTTTAAGCTTTTTCATAGCAGTCTTAAAATCACCTACACCAGGTAGTATTAATTTATCGCATTTTTTTAAAATTTTTTGATCACCTGAAATGACATATTTATGATTTAAGAATTTAAATATTTTTTCAAGAGAGTAAAGATTGCTCATCTCTATATCAATTATACCTAAAGTTTTTTTCACTTAAACAAGTTTAAATTTTTTTTTCCAGTATTTTCCTTTTTTCTCAAGAATTTTTTTATTTGCAAATTTATCAAAAATTTTCCCTAATTGATTAATATCAAAGTTATAATATTTAAGATAATCTTTAATGAATATTTTAGGCACTTCATGATCATAAAGATTAACTAAAGTAATAGCCTGGTCTCTGGTCATTGATCCCCTTCTTACCTCAATACATGCATCTTGTGTTGCTCTTCCAAATCCAAATTTCAAAAACATTAAATATGTATGTAAACAATAAAGTTTTTGATCATTTTGTGCAAAATTAGTAAAAGTTGCAGGGTTAGATTTTTTACTCTCGGTTAATTCAAACTTTTCTTTGGCAAAAAGATAATTTTTATAGGGATCCCAATTATCAAAATAAGAGTAATGCGAATAATATAGTTTTTTTGATAAATTTAATTCATAGAAAAATTTTTCTGATTTTAAATTTAAATTTTTAAATATATTTTTATATTGATTAGAAAGATATATTCTCTCGACATATTTATTATTAAATAAAAATTTATTTTGAGTACTAGTTTCACCTCCATACTCAACTTCGCCATCTTCTCCGTACATAATTAAATCGATGCCAAATTTGTTTGCAAAATTAAAAACAGCAGCTAAAACTGCAGTTAACCATCCATAATACGGTTGCCCATGGCTTATAAGACCCTTTTTATTTATTTTTTGCATTAAAATAGGATCAGGGTCAAGGCTAACTAAATTAAAACCTTTTTTAATAAAATTTTCTAAATTTTTTAACCCAATTGAGGTTTGTAAAGGAGGGTTCACTGTCACACATAATGGATTAAGTTTATATTTATGCTTTAAATTGTAGGCAACATAACAACTATCTTTTCCTCCACTAACAGGAACAATAACGTCAAAATTATTTTTTTTAGATCTAATATCCTTTGCTATTCTCAGCCACTCTTTCTCTCTTTTTTTCCAGTCTATTTTTTTTTTTTATTAAGGTCCATTGACAAGCATTACATACACCTTTTTCATTAAAAGTAATTCTTGGTCGTGTAGATAACATTAAACAAGATTTACAAATTTTAAGATTTGAATTAGGCATAATTTAATAGATATTTTCTTAAATACTAAATGGTAGTGTTTATCAAGTAAAAAATTTAATTCAAAATTATTTTAATCACTCGTAAATTAAAATAAAAAATTTAATAAATTTTTATTCTTCTTACAAAAAAAAGTTTGTTTAATAAAAACTATTTATTGCATGTTTAATTGATGAACTGTATAGGCTAATGTGTGTTTCAAAAATTTTATGAAATATAAAAAAAATATTAATGATATCATTAACAATGTAATTTGGATCACAGGATGTGCTAGATCTGGCACAACAATTCTTGGTAAAATACTTTCCTCACTAAAAGGTATAGAATATGCATTTGAGCCAGACTTTTTATTTGGTTTGTTGCCTAACATTCACAAAATAAATAAAAAGATTTGGGTAGATTTATATGAAACTTATATAATTGAAGAATTATTTTTTAATTTTTGTTCTGGTAGAAGATTTAATTTTAAAAAAAATGAAGACAGCTTCATAGGTCATCAGCTATATAATAATGACATAAAGAAAAAGTTAACTATAAATTTAAGACGGAAAGACCTAGAACACTATCTCGAAAATAGAAAGAAAAAACTACTCATAAAAATGCCTGATATTTCAAAAAATTTAATTACCCTTGAAAAATACTTTCCAAAAAATAAGTTTATTATAACCTACAGGAATACTAAATCGATATATGCCTCTATTAAAAAAAAGCAATGGTTTAAAACTAATAACAAACTTCCTTGGATTTATAAAAATAAAGAATTGTTAGGAAAAAATAATTATCAAAAATGGATTAAAATGAGTGAAAACGATAAAATAGAAATGTATATTCGTGAAATGAACAAAAGCTGTGCTAAAATTAAAAATAAGCATGTCTTTGTTTATGAAAACTTACTAAGTAATCCTAATAAAGAAATTGATAAAATCTGTAAATTTTTAAATTTAAAAAAAACAAAAAAAACGCTGGATATTATTAAAACTGTAAGACGAATTAAATATATCAATTGACTTAGTTTTGAAAACAAATAAAAAGAAATTGTATTGAAATGCATGGTGGGAAATCAGTGTGGAATTCATTGGCTGTACCTGCAACCGTAAAGTCGGAGCGCCACCCAATATAGTCCGGTGTCTGAATTTGGCCAGGAAAAGTCTAATTCTGCAGTTTAACTAACAACGGCATAAATTTAACCGAAGCAAGTTTTGCTTCTAACAAAATTAGAGCCGTTTATGAAAAGACTTTCTTATTTAATTATTTTTTTTATTTCATTAAATTTATCAAATATTTCTGTAGCAGATATTCCCATAATTGTAATATCGCCTGGTAAAACAATGCAATCTAAAAGTATTGTTGGTAGCGATGTTGAGCTTATAACTGGTGAGAAGATTTCAAATTCAAATCAATTTTTCATAGGAGATGTTTTGGACAATAACCTTAATGGTATGAATTATCATCAATCTGGTGGCTACGGGACTGTATCAGGAATTCAATTGAGAGGTCAGCCTAAGAGATATACAACAGTTTATATAGATGGTGTTAAAGTTTCTGATCCATCTACTCCATCAAATGATTATTATTTTAATAATTTAATCTCTGGATCAGTAGATAGAATTGAAGTTCTTAAAGGTGCTCAAAGTTCATTATATGGAAGTGGTGCACTGGCAGGGACAGTGCAGTTATTTTCAAAAAAAGGAAGAGATGGAAACAATAGAAATATTAATATTTCTTCGGGTTCTTTTAATACAAAAAAAGTAGATTTAAGTTTTGATGGAAAGAACGACAATTATGATTATTTCATAGGTTTTACTAATTTCTCATCTGATGGCGAGTCAGCTATGAGAGATAACTCAGAAAAAGATGGTTATAGAAGTGATAATTTAACAATAAATTATGGTTATAATTTTAATGATAATTTTAGATTAGAAAATTACCTATATTATAATGACTCATTACTAGAGTATGACTCTGTTTCAAAGTCTCAAAATGATATAGAAGCTACTGATGATCAGCAGGCTATTTATACAGCAAAACTAATTAATATTAGAGGTAATTTAAAAAATACACTTTCATATAACAATACTTATATATTGAGAAACACTACTGGTAATACAAAACGAAATTATTACGGTTATCGTGATGCAATTAATTTTGTTTCAGAATACAATTTTAATTTAGATAATAGAATAATATTTGGACTTGATAATGAATTTGATAAAGCCGAATTGTATAATTATTATACCGGAAGTGCGTACTTAGAGAGTGATGAAGCAATTTTCTCACAATATTTCGACATTCAATTACGACCTAGAGAAAAAACTTACACAACTTTTGGTTTAAGAAGAGACTATCATACTACCGCAGAAGATTATTATACTGGAAGAGCAACTGTAGCATATAAACCTGACAAAAATACAAAACTAAGATCAAACATAGGGACTTCGGTAAGATTTCCAGCATTAAATTCTTACCATCATGGTCATTATTTAATTAATAAAGAAAAATTGAAAGCAGAGACGGGTAAAAGTATTGATATTGGTATAGATAAATTTTTTCCTAAAAATAATTTTAATTTAAGCAGCACTATTTTTTTCTTGGAATACAAAAATGATATTAAAGGCTGGGCATCTCATGGTGGTGGTCGACAAATCTCTTATTCGGGTGAGGCAGATCAATACGTTCTTGATAATAGTAATTCAAAAACTGAGAGTTATGGATTGGAATTGCTTGTAAACTGGAAACCTGTTGAGAATTACTCTTTTGAAATAGGCTATACTCGAACAGAGTCTTATGATGGTACTACATGTGATGATCCAGATGCAACAGGAGGTCCTGGGTCAGCTGCATGTAATGATAAAATGAATGTAAGAGTGCCTAGACACCAAATTAACTTATCTATGTTAAAAAATTTAAATAATAAACTTACTCAAACGTTAAAATTTAAGTATGTTGGAGAAAGAAGAGACTACGGAAATACAAATAATAGTTTTGAGGATGTTATTCTCTCAAATTATTTTACAGCAGATTATATTTTAAATTATAAGTTATTTGACACTTATAACTTAAATTTATCCGCAAGAAATATTTTTGATAAAAATTATTCAGAAGCTTATGAATATAAAGCACCTGGTAGGTCATTGAATTTTATGATAAATAGATCATATTAATGAATTACATAAAAATATCTATTGGAATATTTATGGCTTTGGCTGCTAGCCGATTTATTCCTCATCCACCAAATTTTACAAGTCTTCTTGCCTTAAGTTTTTATGTTCCAGCGTTTTTGGGTAGAAAATATATAGTAGCCTTAATTTTAAGCTTTGCTATTACTGACATCTTCATAGGTTTTCATAATACTTTATTATTCACTTGGGGTAGTGTTGTTCTTATTGGTTACTTTTCAGCTTATATGAGGAATAATTCTCTAAAAAGAATTTGTGGGGTAATCCTTGGTGTTTTAATATTTTATTTAGTTACAAATTTTGGTGTTTGGTTAGTTGGAGGATTATATGATCACAATATAAAAGATCTAATATTATGTTATACTTTAGCTTTACCATTTTTAATTAACTCAATAATTTCGACAATTATTTTTTCTTTAGTTATTGAAGGATTATTCAAGGTTTATTCGGTAAAAAAGTTAAAATTAAATATCTTTAAATAAGGATTGTTTTATATAAAAAGAGCAAAATAAATAAAAAATGAAAAAAAAATTAAAGGTTTTTCTATGTGATCTTACATATGATACTATTATTTTGGTATCAGATACAATACCTATAAATATTGGTTTTATAGGATCTTACGCTAAAAAAAAATTTGGTAAAAAAATTTCTTTAGAGTTATTTAAATACCCAAATGAAGTAATCGAAAAAATAAATAATGATCCACCAGATGTTATAGGTTTTAGCAATTACTCATGGAATAGTAATCTTTCGGAATATGTTGCATCTATTGCAAAAAAAAAGAATCCAAATGTAATTACTGTCCAAGGAGGAACAAATTTTCCTCACCAGAGCAAACTTCAAGAAGAATTTTTAAAAGAGAGACCATTCACAAATTTTCATACATTGTTTGAGGGTGAAAAATCTTTTGCAAATATCATTGAAAGAATAATTGATTCGAATTTTGAAAAAAATAAAATTTTTAATAAAGAGATTGATGGCGTTGTATTTATCCATCCAAATACAAAAAAGTTCATGCAGGGTAAATATATAGATAGAATAAAAGATTTAGATGAAATTCCCTCACCATACTTAAATGGAATGTTGGACAAATTTTTCGATGGTTATCTTACTCCTTTTATCGAAACAAATAGAGGATGTCCCTTTACATGTTCATTCTGTCATACTGGATCAAACTATTACCATAAGTTAAATAAATTCTCAAAAGACAGAGTTGAAAATGAAATAGATTACATTGGTAAAAAGGCTGGTGATTTAAAAATTTCAAATCTACATATGGCTGATGTAAATTTTGGTATGTATCCTCAAGACAGACTTACTTGTGAATTTTTAAAAAAAAGCAAAGAAAAGTATGGTTGGCCTAAGCAAATTATGGCAACTACAGGTAAAAATAGTAAAGACAGAGTAATGGAAATTACAAATATTCTTGGTGATATGTTTTCAATAAATATGTCAATGCAATCGATGGATGAACAAGTTTTAAAAAATATAAAAAGAGCAAATATAAAACTTGATCACATGATAGATGTAAACAATCATCTTATAGAACAGGGAAGATCTACAAAAGCTGAATTAATTGTTGGATTACCAGGAGAAACTAAAGAAACTTTTTTAAAAGGCTTAGATAATGTTTTAAATTCAAATTCTACGGCAGTAACAATTTATACTCTCATGATGCTTCATGGAACAGAGTTTAAAAATCCTGATTATAGGAAACAATTTGGATATAAAGGTAAATTTAGAATTGTCCCCCTCAATTTTGGAAACTATAACCACGAAAAAATTTTTGATTATGAAGAAGTGGGAGTTGAAACAAAAGATTTATCATTTGACGATTATTTATATTTAAGAGTAATTGCTTTACTTGTTGAGTCATTACATAATGGTAGACCATTTAACGAATTTTTCTTATACGGAAAACATCATAATATAGAGCAAGCAAACTTATTAAAAATACTTTATGACAATATTGACAAAGGATCAAAAAATATACAGAATTTAATACAAGCTTTTATAGAAGAGACAAAAGGTGAACTTTGGGACTCTGAAGCAGAGCTTTTGGAATTTTACAGAAAAAAAGAAAATTATTTGAAATTAAAAAATGGTGAGGTTGGTGGCAATCTTATTTATAAGTATAAATCTAGAAATTTAGTTGAAAACAATAGTGATTGGATAGATTTATTCGAAAACCAATTGTTTAAGGAAATAATTAACAAAAATCATAACTTAATTGATCATGACATTATTAAAAATGAACTTAAAGAAATTAGCCAGTTTTGTAGATTAAAAACAAATGGTTTATTGAATCCGTCAATAGATACCAAGCCAATATCTTATAACTTTAATTATGATATTTTAGATTGGATAGATAATTACGAGATTGAGAGTGACCTAGGAAAATATGCATTGAACAAAACAAGAAAATATATTTTTAGTTACACAAACGAACAAATTGATGTGAGAGATGATGTATTTAAAAGATATGGCACGAGCATAAATGCATTATCTAAAATAGTAACAAGAATAAGTAATTTAGAGAGTCAATTTAGGAAAGTAAGATACGAGGATGATAATTACTTAAGGGATGTTTACAAGAAAGTTGGTGAAAATTTTACAAGATACGCATTGTCTAATTAATATTCGTGTAGCATTAAAGATTATATTTTTTAGAAAATTTTAAGTTTTCTTTTATTCCTTTTTTTTCAATTCCTATTATTTTTAGAGATTTTATTAAAATTAATACATCATTTTTTGCATCATGACTCTTTATATTTTTTATTTTAAAAGTTTTTTTAATTTGATTATTTGTAATAAATTTTTTTTTTTTATATTTTTTAAATATCCTTAAATTTTTAATAAGAATATAAAAGTTTAAAAAAAAGAGTTTTTTACCTAACTTTTTAACTTTATTAATTTTCAAATTTATATCGATTATTTTAGACTCATCACCATTTGAAATAATTAAAGAGTTTTTGGGTAAAAATTTATTTAAATTATTATAAACTGATTTAAAACTTGAGCCATTTCTATCTAAAAATTTCTTTTTAATTGAAGTTAATTTCGATATCCTGTGTGGATAAATTTGATAATTCACTGGTTTTACAAAAAATAGTTTTTCTTTTTTACGTTTTGTAAATATTTCTTTTATAAAAATTTGAATTATTTCAGGGGGTTCATTTTTTTTTCTTTTAAGGGGATTTTTTTTAGAACCCAAATTATTCCAGGTTAAATATTCTGTGTCTATAACAAATACTCTCACTAATTTTTTTATATTAAGCTATAGTGTCCAACCGTCATCTATTATTAAATTTTGACCATTAATATATTGTGATTTATCAGAAATTAAAAATTCTACTATTCCATTTAGGTCCTCACTGCTCAACAATCCTTTTGATAAACAACTTTTTTTATATTTTTTTATAAAACTTTTTGGCTGTCTATCCAATATTCCACCAGGACTGATACAGTTTACTCTGATCTTTTTACCTTTACACAATTTGGCTAAATATTTAGTAATATTTATAATGCCAGCTTTTACAGCGCTATATTCAATTGGTGAATTCATTTTGGTTCCTTCGTAATGTGCAAATTTTGGAGCCGCGACTCCCTGTATAGAAGAAAACAAAATTAAATTTCCATATCCTTGTTTAAGAAAAAAATTTATAGATATTTGAGATATCATAATATTTGTACCCAATTGAAGGAAAAGATTTTCCTTAACATCTCTGGTTTTTAATTTAAAAAAATTTGCACCCCAACTTTTGTTTTTCAAATAAGCAGCATTGATAATCACATCAACAAATTTAATTTTTTTAATCAACAATTGAATTTTTTTTTCTAAATTATTAATTTTTGAAATATCACATACAATTGATTTCTCTTTATTTAAATATTTATCCTTGATATTATCTATAATATAAACTTGATGTCCGTCTGAATTTAATTTTTTAGCTATTGTAGAACCTATTCTTCCACATCCACCTAGGATAATTATATTTTTAAATTCTTTTTTCATTATTCATATCTAATTCAATTTAATTAACTTTTTATTTGCATGTGAGAGTCTCATTTTATTTATGATATTTAGCACATAAATAGCATCCTTAAGTTCAGACATCCAATAATTTTTGTTTCTTGATTTTGAAATCCTAATCATTTCTTTAATTTGTGAATTAACACAAAAGTTTTTAATTATTTTATACTTTTTTGAAATTGTTTTTTTTAAGTTTGAAAAAAAAATACTATTTTTATTTAAATCTAATACTATTTTCTTTTTATTTCTAAGAATTACTTCAATTTCTCGTTTTTCAAAAGGAGAACAAAAGTCTAAATGTAAATTTAAATTAAGTTTGCTATTCATAGAAAATATTACATCCACAACATCCTCTGTATTTATTTTTAAAGATTTTGTGTTTACGTATCTTGCAAATACAGACTTGGGTCTTCCAAATAAATATAAAATTAAATCTATTTCATGACTCAGTTCGTTCATAACACCACCACCATATTTTTTCTGGGCTGATACTGACTTTTGGTAATTTTTATTTCTCCAAGAGGGTAAAAAGCTATTTGTGTTAATGTTTATTCTTAAAATATTTTTTAAATTTTTATTAACAAGTTTTTTTAATTCTCGCACTGCTGGGTGCATACGCAAACAGTATCCTGATTTAATTTTTATTTTATTTTTTTTTATTGATTGATAAAGATTCATTTGTTCTTTTTTTTCTAACATATTGGAAGCAATTGGTTTTTCAAAAATATATGTTGCTCCTTTTTTTATAAATGATCTAAAAAAATTTATTCGTTCCGTACTAGGATTACTTAAAATTATATATTTTATATTATTTTTTTTTTTAAGTTCACTGATGCTTGTTTTTTTTTTATGCTTCGAAAAAATTAATATATTTTTTAATTTAAAATATTTCTTGGCTATTATTCTATATTTTTTACCTATAGAACCTAATCCAACAATTAAGAGTTTATCTTTTTCGTAAGGCTTTAAAATAGTCATTCCAATTTCCAGTATCCTTCCATTCATCCTCTTTAATTGGAAAAATACAAATTTTCTTTTTTAATTTTAATAATTTCTTAATTAATAAATCCATCCCAAAAATCTTTTCTTTAGGGAGATAATTTTTAATTTCTGGGCTGAGCAGGTACATACCTACATTAGTCAATAATTTTTTAGATGGTTTTTCGCTAATACTTTTTAAAAACCCTTTTTTATTTACCTCACATTCCCCATATGGAACCTTATAGGATTTCAAACAAACAACCATTGTTAAAATAGAATTAGTCTCAATGTGTGTATTTAATATTCTTCGAGGGTTAATATTAACAAAACTATCACAGTTAATCATGAAAAACGGTTTTTTTTGATCTTTGATTCTCTTTAAACAACCACCGGAACCTAATTGTGATGATTCTTTGAAAAAATTTAATTTATACTTATTTGAAAATTGATCTAAATAACTCTCTAAAATGTTGTCATTTTTTTTGATAGTTACTAAAAAATTATAAAACGAATTTCTTTTAAATTTATCTAAAATATTTATTATCATTGGTTTGTTGTTTAAAGGTATAAGTGGTTTTGGAAGTATATCGGTATAGGGTTTTAATCGTGAACCCTCACCACCAGCCATTATTAAAACTAAATTATCTAACTTTTTCGAGACTTCATTTTTTAAAGATGGTAAATATCTAATTGGTATTTTTTTGCTATTTACTACTGGTACAATTAAACTTTTATTTTTTTTTAAAAAATTTTCAAGTTTTGTATTATTAGTGATTTTATTTTGATGAACATAAAATGCCTTTTTATTATAAATTTTAGATACGGTTATATTGAAATTCTTGTATCTAACAATACAACGTCTAATGTCACCGTCTGTTAGAGTTCCTCTGAATATTTTTGATTTACCAATTACAAATAAGCACCTTGTTCCAGTTATATTTAGTTGTAATATCGCATTATATAATGATTCATTTTCATTAATAAATATTTTACTTATCTCTTTCATTTGAAGCTCACATCATAAAATTTTTTATAGTTTTTTTTACTAAAGTCTAAATTTTTTAATTTTAAGTATATTTTGTTAGAAACATTAAAACCATAGTATGGATTTTTTTTTATGTTTATTTTTCTATTGCCTATGTTTAAAATTTTTTTAATATTCTTAATAATTTGATTAGAATTAATATTGCAATTTAAAGTTAAGTTTGATTTTATTCTCCCCAATTGCCTTTTCCCTAAATTTATAGATCTACAACCTATCAGAGGGGCTTCAATTATACCGCTAGAAGAATTTCCTATTATTAAATTACATTTAATTAAAAGGTTTAAAAATAAATGATTTCCATAAGAAGTTTTATAATATGTATTTTTATTTTTACGACAGAACAATTTTATTTTTTTTATAATATCTTCAGAGTTCTCATCAGCATTGGGAGCTGAAAAAAAAAATTTATAACTTTTTAAATTACTTAAAGATCTCAAAAATTCATTTATTTCACTAAGATTTTTTTTTTTTGAGCTTGTTTCTGGATGATAAGAAACTAAAATATTGTGTTTATAAAATTTTGTTTTGAGTATTCTTTCTACCTTTGTTTTATCTAGTATTTCTAATTTTCTAATGTTGTCGTTGCATAGTGCTCCCACATTAAAAATATTTGACGGGTTTTCACCTAATTGTTTCAATCTTTTTTTATAAAATTTTGTTGAAACAAAGTGATAGTCAGACATTTTTGATATGGAATGTCTGTAAAGATCATCTTTTGACCCGTGTGTAATTTCCCCACCGTGTATGTGGACTATTTTAATTTTTAAAATTACAGCTGTCACAGCTGCTATAAAGGTTTCATATCTATCACCAACTAATATTAAAACATCTGGTAATGTTCTTTTTAAATAAATGCTCAAATGTGAAATTAAAATTAACACATTTTTAGAGATATTCTTGGGTCCGCTCATGTTTTTTTCATACTTAAATTTTATAATTTTAGAAATTTTTATCTTATCCTTTTTTATTTCACTTATTGTTGTTCCATAATTTTTTGCTAAATGTGATCCTACAACAATTAAATTTAAATCTAAATATTTTGAAAATTGTATTTGATTTAAAAGGTTTTTTAACAATCCATATTCTGACCTAGAGCCAGAGAATACCGCAATTTTTTTCATAGGATTATTTTATCATTTATCTTAAAATTTTTTTTTGCAGTTTTGTTGAGCACTTTAAACCAATTACTAGCTGACAAGCCGTTGTTAGGCCTTTTACAGGTTATATTTTTTCTTGAAAACTTTTCACCTTTCTTAATGTTAATTTTTGCTACTATAGATTTTTTAACCATTTTTGAATTTTGAAGTTCTTCCGATGAAACTTTATTAATTTTTTTCAAAACAATTTTTTCTGTATATCTTATCGATTTTACAAATCTTAAAAATTCTTTAGGATCTAGACTTGAAGAATGATCTGGTCCTTTCATGTTTTTATTTAAGGTCAAATGCTTTTCAATTAAAGTTGCACCCAAAGTTACTGCTGCTATAGAAGCCTCATTACTATCGGTATGATCAGAAAAACCTACCTCTACTTTAAATTTATTCTTGATTTTCAAAATATTATTTATCTGAACATCTTGTGGTTTGGTGGGATATGAAGATACACAATGAAGAATAATAATTTTTTTTGTTACTCTTTTTTTCAAATAATTAAAAGTTTCAGAGATCTCGCTAAATGTTGACATCCCTGTAGATAATATGACGTCTAAATTAGTTTCAGAGACCTGTTCTAATAACTCAAAATTATTGAGCTCACCTGACGGAATTTTAATTATTCTCAATTTTAATAATTTTAATTTTTTTAAAGAATCTAGATCAAATACAGATAGCATAAATTTAATTCCATTTTTTTTTGAAAATTCTTTTAATATTTGTAATTGTTTAAGGGATAATTCGTATTTGTTTAACATTTCTATTTGTGATTCTTTGGAATTAAATTTTTTTTGATATTTTGCTTTGTTAGCTTTATCCGTTGCGATTTTTTTGGCTTGATAACATTGAAACTTAACAAAGTCGGCTCCAACTTTTTTTGCATGAAGAATTAACTTTTTTGCAATTGAAATTTTCCCATTATGATTTACACCAATTTCAGCAATTATTTGTGTTTTTTTCAAAAGTTTTCTTTTATTACTGTTCCAGCTTTAATAAAGCTATTTGACTTAATTTTTATATCATTAACAATAATTGATCCAGATCCAATAAAAACATTGTTTCCAATTTTGACGTTCCCATTAACAATTACTCCAGTCGAAATGTGAGAATTATTTCCAATGATGACGTCGTGCTCGATTATTGCTTTGGTATTTATAATAGAATTATAACCTATTTTAGCGTTAGAATGAACAATTGCTCCATCCATAATTACAGTCCCTTCTTCTATTTTTACGCCTTTTGAAATCAAAGAGTATTTTGATTTTAATACTGGTAAAACAAAATTTAATTTTTTTAAATTATTGAATATTCTTTTTCTAATAGTCGAAGTTTTAATTTGACCAACTCCAATTACAGCATATTTGTATATTTTTCTCAACTTTTTGAGATCTTTATCCTTACCAATAATTGGAAATTTTAATTTTTTCTTTTTGTTACATATTAATCCTGATATTTTATACTTTTTATTATTCAAAATAACATCTGCACAGACTTTTGCATGACCGCCGCATCCAATTAATATAATTTTTTTCTTCACTTTTGTTTAAATTAACTTAATTTTAATTTTTTTTCATTTAATTAAAAATGAGCTACTTGGTAAATTTAAAATTCTTTTAGATAAAGAATTTGTTTTATCTAGCTTCATCCTAGGAAATTTTTTAAAATAAGCTAATTGATGTAATGGTTTCCATGATGGTCTTAAATAAATTTTATTCTTATAACATTTATTTAATATCATATTAGTTAAATTTTTAAATTGAGGCTTAATTACAATTGTTTGTAGCCAATAATTAGATCTGCTATTGGGTTGTTCACTGATTAATGTAAAAAATTCAAATTTTGAAAAAACTTTTTTATATGTTCTAAATAATTTTCTTTTATTATTGATCAAAATATTAATTTTTTTCATTTGAGAACATCCAATAGAAGCATTCAAGCTTGGCAACCTGTAATTATACCCTAGCACATCATGAATATAATCCCATTTAGATTTTACTTTTGCAGTTGCTGCTAAATGCTTAGCTTTCAAATATATACCTTTGTTGTTAGTTAATATTGCACCACCCATACCAGTAGTAATTATTTTATTACCATTAAAACTAAGAGTACCTATTTTTCCATAGGTTCCAGCGTGTTTTTTATTATAAAAACTTCCAAGTGCTTCAGCCGCATCTTCGATGATTAGTAATTTAAATTTTAATGCTAATTTTTTGAGTTTATTCATGTCACTCATATGGCCAAATATATGCATTGGAATAATTGCCCTTATAACTCTATTAGTATTTTTGTTTATACATTTACCATTTCTAATTTTTGTAATTTTTTTAAGATAATTTTCAAGTTTTAGAAAATCAATTGATAGGTCTTCTTTGATATCAAAAAAATGAGGAATAGATTTATTATATAAAATAGAGTTTCCTGTAGCAACAAAAGTCATTGAAGGAATTAGTATTTCTTCATTTTCTTTTATATCTAATGAAACTATTGCTAGATGCAGCGCGGCAGTTCCATTTATTACAGTTAAGACGTACTTGGACTTGGTAAATTTCTTTATTTTATTTTCAAATCTTTTTGTATATTCACCAGCTGTTGAAATAAACTTACTATTAACGCATTTAGAAACTATTTTTTTATCAGTATTATCTAAAAAAGGTTCATGTAAAAAAAAAGGTTTTTTATTTTTTTTTAGAACTTTATTCAAATCATAAAAAAACTTATTTGTTTTAACTTTAAGTTTTAACAATTTCATAATTTCCCATATAAGCAGTTTTTTTAAAACTTGTTTTGTTTTTTTTTTAATGAGTCTACTATTTCTTTAATTCCATATTTTAAGTCATATTTTGTTGAAAAATTAAGTCTTTTTTGTATTTTTGAGAAATCTACTCTGTAATTTCTTTTATCTTTGGAGTCTTTTAATATTTTATAGTTTCCCTTTCCCATCACTTTTATGATCAATTTAAGCATTGCTAATTTTGAATAATTATTCTTGTCATTGCCAACGTTAAAAATTTCATAATTAAGATCACTTGTTCTATTTGATAAAATTTTATCTATAGCTCTAGAAAAGTCTAGAACATGACAATAAGGTCTCCAAGTATCTGGGTCATAAATTAAAACTTTTTGATTAAAAAAAATATCTCTCGTAAATTGATTAATTGTTAAATCAAATCTCATTCTTGGTGAATCACCAAACGCTGTAGAAAATCTAAGTATATTAAAAGGGTATCCTAATTTCTTTTTATTTTTTAATAAATACTTTTCAATATTAACTTTTGATTTAGCATACAAAGATAAAGGTTTTAAAATGCTTGTTTCATTTAATTTTTTTGTTGAGCTGGATAAACCATAATTGGAGCAAGTGGATATATAAAGTAATTTTTTTATTTTAAATTTTCCAATAAACTTTAAAAATTTAATAGACCCTTTTTCGTTAACTAAATTAGATAATTTTGGATATTTTGCTGTAATTGGATCGCCCACCAGTCCAGCTAAAAAAATTATATAATCAACTTTTGCTAAATCATTTTCAATTGATTTGAAATTTAAGAAGCTAACTTTTTTATTGTAATTTGTTTTAAAGTTCTTTTTAAAAATTTTTTTGCCAAAAATTTGATTGTCTATGCTAGTTATCTGATATCCCTTTTTTTTTAAAGAGTTATATAATACAGTGCCGATGTAGCCAGTTCCACCAACAAGCAAAACTTTTTTATTTTTATTTTTCATTGTTATTCTTAACTTAATTAAAAAAAAACCCCAACCATTTGAGATTGGGGTTTTTAAATTAATTACATATCTTTTTATTCGATTAAAATTTTTATCAGTGCATAAATCAAGCCGATTGAGCTATTAGTACTGGTCAGCTGCACGCATTACTGCGCTTCCACATCCAGCCTATCAACGTGGTGGTCTACCACGG
>MDTB01175761.1_pt1 | contig 35233 bp, 23 predicted proteins | sample 811161 | NCBI WGS metagenome assembly MDTB01 (sample SAMN05326650, study PRJNA326480) | marine metagenome | isolation source: seawater | place: Mediterranean Sea | collected 2009 | reverse complement strand
TCGGCATCTCAGCAGCCAATTAATGACGGGCTGTGTTTTTATGTTTTTCAGCACCGTCAGTCAACAGTAATTTAAATCTTTTTTACAAAATCCTTTAAACCACCTTGCCACTTACACCTTGCTTTCAAGGCTTGTCGCGTTTAGCTAATTAATATGGTTGCAATTGGAATTGTCTGCAAGGTTTTTTTTGTTTTTTTGAACAACAATGCAATGTAAGTCATATCAATCAGGGTGAAGGCCTTTATTATTAAGCACATGAACAAATTTACTCAGAACTGGTGACGCTACTCGTGCGGTCATATTTCTAGTTCTATCAAAATTGGGTACTATCATCATCACAGAACATCCGCTAAAAGTTAAATCCATTATGACCTTTTATCACTTCGACGATTTGCAGCCCTAAATTGATACTTTTCAGTGGAACCACCTCCGGTTTTTTTAACGAGTAGAAAAAAACAAGTCATGACTGCGCAAAATAAGGTTACTGACCCTGCGCTTGTTATCGTCAGTAATCATGTCAGGTCTGCAGCAGGTGACCTTAACTTAACTTTTTGCCATCTTTCAAAACTTCTCTGGTAACCTCCCCCAATATTAGACAAATCCGCCCGTTCATCCAGCATTGCCCCTAAAATCTGCCTATCAGGGAACCCTAAGCATCAGGGGCATGAGCGCGCTTGGAAAAACCATCAAGTCCAGGCTTTTTCCAATACATTCAAAAAGTTCCTGCTGAAAAAACCTAAGATATCTTTTGTTGAATAACCTTTCGATTCCATCAATTTCTCGAGATTTTGAAGATCAGCAATGCTGTCAATGTCCTGAGGGCATTGTTCGGTCCCGTATCCACCGTCCAGATCCGAACCTATACCCACATAGGAAGAGTTGCCTGTGATCTGACAAATATGGTCTGCATGATCTACAATGCGTTTTAACTTCAGTTTGGCTGATTCCGGTGTTGTCTCCCCTCGTTTCCAGCCTGAATGCATCATCCAGGCATCGAAAACAAGACCGATAACGCCACCCCTATCGGAAATAACACGGATTTGCTCATCACTTAATTGACGCTGATGGGCTACCAATGTTCTACAATTACAATGGCTTGCCCATACTGGGCCCTGAAAAATATCCAACGCCTCCCAGAATGCCTGATCGGATAAATGCGTTAAATCCAGGATCATTCCGAGACGGTCCATTTCTTTGAGCAGATCTTTACCGCGCGGGCTTAGACCACCTACCGCCCCCGTGCCAGGCGCGTATGTTCCGGGCCCGTAATGACCAAGACTCAGGGCCCGTAATCCCTGACTATAGCTTTTCTCAAGGTAGGAGATATCAACCATGGAATCAGCACCTTCCAGGCTCAAAATATACCCGATTGGTAAACTATCATCTACTTGATCTTGTAGAATGGCTTTTTCCCAAAGGGTCATGTGCGAGTTTAACTGTTGTATATTTTTGATCTGTATCAAATGCCCCTGACTTTCCATGGCGCGGTACCAGGCCAGTTGGCCTTGGGTTTGCGCCCAAGCTTGTTCAGGGGAATGCCAACCAGACAAACGGCTCTCAGGTTTAACGTATCGTGCAATTTGGGTAGCTACACACAGACCAATTTGGCCAGAGCGCATCTCGGAAAAACTTAATACACCACGACCGCGATCGGGTTTATCAGTCCAGTCCGTCTCTCTTTGTCTGATCGACTTCAGGGGTTGCCTTAAATCACGATTCCATTCCATGGCATTCATTGCCAGGTCCAAGTGGGCATCAAATAGAAACATGCTTCTAGCGAAGCTCAGTACCCATGCCTGGGTCAATCGCAATGTTTGCAAGGATTAATAATGGAGAATCCCACAGCCATACCGATGAATACCCAAAACACCGATGGTGATTTTATTAATTTATTAATCCGAACGGAAAATTAAGGCCTATGATGAAATTTAACCCTTCGATAGTGCCAATTCAGTCTATTGGGTAGTTTTACCATTATGAACAGCAGGCAAAATATTGGGCTTTTTCTTCAACTTTCTCATGGTCTCTCCCTTTATCGCTCAATGATCTCATGTCTATTAAGAATACGAATCACCTGCTCCTTGGGGAGTTGAAATACAGTGTTCCCATTGATTCCCACCATCGTCTCGGCAGCTACCATGGCATTGATAACGGATTCCTCAACACACTGGATAGTAGCCAGAAAAAAGGCATCCAGCTGGCTATTGGAAAGCATACTGATTTGACTCAGCCCTTTGTTAGAGGTTTTGCCAATTTGAAAGGTAGAAAAAGCCAAAAACAAATCTCCACTCGAATTAGCTCCAAATCCCCCTGTGCGCCCAATACCCAGGGAAGACCTGCGAGCAATTCGTTTTAACTGATGCGGCAATAAAGGAGCGTCGGTTGCGATGACAACAATGATTGAATGCCCGTTCGCCTGAGGCTCAAGCCCATTCATGATCATCTCACTTCCTGCTATACGTTCCCCCAAGCGGATGCCTGAAATCGTGAGGTTTTCACGCTTACCATAATTAGCCTGCACCAACACACCAAGGGTATAGCCGTTTTTCATCACACGCGATGAGGTTCCGACCCCGCCCTTAAAACGATGACAAACCATGCCTGTTCCGCCGCCGACATTACCCTCATCAACAGCACCTGATCGAGCTGAATTGAGGGCCTTAAAGACATGCTCCTGCCGTATGTGATGCCCATGAATATCGTTCAAGCGACCATCCCATGTTTCAGCCACAACCGGAAGAGAGGCCCAGCCGAATGGGTCAGCGAGATCATGATATCCCGCTTGACGACGCCAATGGATCACTGCCTCATAGACATTTCCGACACTGTGCGTGTTGGTTAAAAGCAGAGGCTCTTCAAGAAAACCAGACTCATTAACCCAAGTTGTCCCGGTCATTTCTCCATTACCGTTGAGTGTGTCACAAGCGGCAAATACCGGCCTGAAAGCCTTTCCACTCGGCAAAATGGCTGTAACACCTGTCCTTATGGGACCTTTACCGACATGTAAGTCACCACTGCCCTCTATCAAAGTGCAGTGTCCTACCAACACACCTTGGACATCGGTGATCGCATTTTGAGGGCCAGGCTTTCCACCGAAAGGAATCCCCCAATCCCTGGCGCGCTCTGCGTGGACAAAAGTGCACCATAGGAGGAACAAGATTCCTATGCTTCTGACAGACAATCTCAAAGATTTAATAAATAGGAACATGCTTCATTCTTGCCAACCTGACTCACATTGGCAAGCTCCTGAATTTTCCCAACTACACTGGCCTGATGATGATTATGAAAACTTGAGTAAGCCTGAGCATCAGAAAGCAAACTCCAGTCAAGTGAGTCATGAATGACACCGAAAGAACCCGCTTGAAGGGGACTAACTGAGAGGTTTAAGCCTGCAACTGCTTACGCAAAACAGTCTTCAACACCTTGCCTGTTGCATTGCGTGGCAGTTTTCCAATAAAAAGGATTTTCCGCGGAATTTTATAAGCTGCTAGCTTTGGCTTTAACGCTTCCAGTATTGCATGGGCGTTTTGATTGCAACCATCTTCCATCACGATGAATGCAACCGGTAATTCTCCCTTACGTTGATCGATTTGCCCCACTACCGAAACTTCCTTCACGCCTTCGCATTCATAAATCAATTCCTCTATTTCACGCGGATACACATTGATCCCATTAACCAGCAACATGTCTTTTTTCCGGTCCGTGACATAGATGTATCCCTCTTCATCTGCGTGCCCCATATCCCCCGTCCTGAGCCAACCATGACACAAGGCCTCTGCTGATGCTTCAGGACGATTCCAATAACCTTTCATCACGTTGCCCCCCTTGACCCAAAGCTCGCCCGTTTGACCCCTTGGAACTTCCAGCCCCTGTTCATTCATGATCGCTACAGCAACATCATGAATTGGAAGCCCTATCGAGCCAGCTTTCCAAGGGCCGTCTACCGGATTAAGTGTCACGACCGGACTGGCCTCACTTAGCCCATAACTCTCAAGCAGGCTCATATTCGATTGACGATTAAATTTTTTAAGGACTTCTCTGGGCAAAGGAGCAGCACCACTGATACATAGGCGCAAGGGCAATTCCGGCAAGGAGGAGGAAGCGAATGCACGGTAAAAAGGAGGTATTGCCGGTAAGATAGTGGCCCCCGCGGCAATGATTTCTTGCAGTATATTTTTGGGAGGATGCAAGGATTGGATCAGCACAATGGAGCCCCCAACCTTGATAGGCAGCAGAATGCCCACAGTTACCATAAAACTGTGGAACATGGGTAATAGCAGCACAATCTTATCAGTCTCAGAGACGCGCATCGTCTTTACACAGCTGTTCACGTTGTGCGCAAGGTTCCCATGCGTAAGCATTGCTCCTTTTGACCTACCCGTTGTCCCACTGGTGTATATGATCAATGCCAAATCATCCTCGTCTTTAACCGAAGCCGTGTGCATGATTTGTTCAGTTTCAGAAGGTCCAGCGCTAAGGTTTTTAATGTGGCAAAGGTTAACTTCAGGAAGCACTTCGCGCATACAGTTGGCCCCCTTGTACATGGCATCATCTACAAAAATCACTTTGGCTCCTGAATCCCTTAAAATGAGTTCGGCCTCAGGTGCGGTCAGAAAATAATTCAAGGGGACGACCACCGCACCAGCTCGCAGTACACCATAGAGAATAGAAATAAATTCGGGTGTATTCTTCATCCAAAGCGCAACTCGGTCCCCAGGGTTCACCTGGCACTCCTTCAATAAATAATTTCTAATCCAATCTGATTCCTCAACTATTTGGGCATAGGTGATTATTTCACCTCCCCAGTAAATTGCAGCCTTTTCCGGATGCCTTTGAAAAGCATCTATTAGTGCATTTGCCAAATTCATGGGGAGCATTCTGAGAACAAGGCTTTGCTCATCCAAGTTATTTTGTTTTGCAAAGCTCTATGACAAACATCTACATATTAGGTTGTCGGTGATGCTTATTCCGGCTTGACTATTTAAAAACGATGAAGATTACTCCAGATGAAACCTGCTTGATCGATGATGACCTTCGGTTGAAAGAGGTGGTGCAAGCTGTGTCCAAAGCGAATGAAATCGCTCTCGATACCGAAGCGGACAGTATGCATGCTTATCCGGAAAAGATTTGTCTTCTGCAGATCCGTACCCAGAAAAGCAGCTGGCTGGTCGATCCGCTCTCGGATGTTGATTGCAGCCCGTTGTTGGAAGCCTTTCAAGATAAAGTTTTAATTTTTCATGCTGCGGACTACGACTTGCGCTTGCTTTATAAAAGGTTTGGATTCCGCCCCTCTCAAGTCTTCGACACCATGTGGGCGGCACGCATGGTAGGTCATGAGCGCTTTGGTTTGGAATTCCTTGTGAAACACTACTTTAACGTCCAACTCGAGAAAGGTCCTCAAACGGCAAACTGGGGCATAAGGCCTTTGACGCAAGCCATGGCCCAATATGCGCTGAACGATGTCTTTTACCTTCATCAACTCACCCATTTGATGCGAGAGGAATTAACAAAACTGGGGCGACTTGAATGGCTGCATGAAATCAGCCAGAAAGTGATCGATCAAGCCTGCTTGCCTCAGAAGGATACCTCAGACCGCGAATGGCGCATCAAAGGGAGTCAGAAGATGTCCCGACGAGGATTGGCTGTGCTCAAAGCAATCTACTACTGGCGAGAAAATGAGGCTGTTCAGGCAAATCGCCCTCCTTTTTTCGTTTTGAACCACGACTTGAGTGTGGCTATCGCCATAAGCGCAGCGAATAATGAAACATGGGGAAGCCTGCTTCCTCGCCGCCTGTCTCACAGAAGACGTGAGGGTCTTGAAAAAGTCATCAATAAATCTTTAACAATCAAGGCTCAAGATTATCCAAACCGTATCAAAACGGAGCGTTTCCGCACTGCGGATGAGGAGAAACGCCGTGCAGATCAATTAAAATCCATACGTGACGATGCTGCGGAAAACCTGAATCTTGACCCGTCAATCATTGCAAGCAAGGCCACGCTGACTCGCCTGGGACTGAACGACGCCGCAAAGGCCACCAGCGAACTCATGCAATGGCAGCGCCAGATCCTCAAGCTGTGACTACTAATATTCCAAACGCTGGTAGGCGAAACCTTTAAGGTATTCTGTCTCCGGGATGGACGGAACAATAGGGTGATCCGCTGGCTGACCATAGGTTCCCACTCGCCGCAAGGTACATCGATTATCAAATGCCGCGCTTAAGACCGTCCCCTCAAAGGTCAAGGGATCAATATGATGAGAACAGCAAAATGTGGCCAGCACTCCATCAGGCTTCAACAAGCGCATGGCACGTAAATGGATTTCCTTGTAACCGCGCAGCGCATCAGGCACTGACGCACGACTCCTGGTAAAAGAAGGCGGGTCCAAGATGATAAGGTCATAGCGAGGTCCATCTTCCAAAGCTTCATCATTGTCTTTTTTGGCAGTCATGACCTTGAGCCAATCGAAGACATTGCCGTGCACCCATTCACATCGCTGTGAGAGTCCATTCAATTGCGCGTTGCTGGTAGCTGCATCAAGCGCATCCTCGCTCTGATCGATGGCAGTAACCTCTGTTGCTCCCGCATTGGCGGAATGAAGAGCAAACCCTCCCATGAAACTGAAGCAATCCAGCACCTTCGGAGCATCCATACGTGCAACCAGATTGGCAACTTGCTGATAATTTTCGTATTGATCCAGATAAGCGGCTGTTTTGTGACCTTTTTTCGTATCAATCCGCCAATCCAAATCGTTCATCTTTACAATCAACTCAGTATCTGAGTCCTCGGATTCACACTGATACAATGTGGAATGCCGCTCTTCGAGTCCCTCCATGCGACGCCCGGTGGAATCATTACGCTCAAGAATACGCTTGGGGCTCATCAACTTTTTTAGTGCGCCCACAATTTGCGGAAGACGTTGATCCATTCCCAATGAACTGGTTTGCACAACCAGCACACCATCGTAATTATCTACGATCAAGCCACTCAGCCCATCACTTTCCGCATTGACCAGGCGAAAACATTCGCGATCACCCAAATGTTTATGCCGCCAATTCAAGGCGGTCTGCAGCTTCATCTCAAAGAACGACTGATTGACTTCAAGCTTCGACCTTGAAATCAAACGCACTCGTATTTTTGATTTTGAATTGAAGAAACCCAAACCAAGAAACCGGCGACGGTGATCCCTCACCTGTACAACATCTCCATCTTCAGGTTCCTGCGTGACTTTTTGAATGTTGCGGGAGTATACCCATGGGTGTCCGGCTTGGATACGCTGTGCCTCACCGTGACGAAGGTGCACGGTGGGCCACGTCATGTCAGATGACTGGTGACTCATTAATTTTTAGTGTATTTGAATGTTGCGCAGGGGCTTTATCCTTTGAGGATTTTTTTGCAGGCTCGAATGAGGGTATTTAGCCCGGCTTCAGATTTGGCCTCTATATAGCATCGGATCAGGGGTTCGGTTCCACTTGCACGAAACGCGACCCATTCCTGCCCGGGAAGAAGAAATTTATAACCGTCGATATTGATGAATTTTTCTACCTTCTGACGCCCAACTTTCTCGAGCCCTTTGGACAGGTGATCTAGAAGGGCCGCTTTTTGCTCAGCAGGAATGCGGACATTGATTCGGTCGGTGTAATAAGGGCCAGTCACCTTTTCAATATCTTTGAGGACCTCACCCAGAGGTTTTTTCTCATAGGCATATAACTCTGCCATCAAAAGACAAGCGACAACACCATCCTTCTCAGGAACGTGCCCTTTGACACTCAAGCCGCCGGACTCTTCGCCTCCAACAATGATGTCCTCAGATTCCATCAAGGCTCCAATGTGCTTAAAACCTGTTGGGGTCTCGTGCACCTTGATGCCAAACATGTGGGCAACATCATCCACCTGATGGCTTGTGGGAACGGTGCGGACGACTGCTCCAGTCCATTTGCGGTTTTTGGCGAGATGGTAAAGTGCCAGCGAGAGGATCTGGTTAGGGGTCAACCAAGTGCCATCTTGATCTACAATACCAAAACGGTCGGCGTCACCATCCAAACCCAAACCAAGCTGGGCTTCACCAGATAATACGCATTCACGCGCATCCGCCATGCCTTTCTCGTTGGGTTCAGGGTGTCGACCTTCGAAACCGGGATTCAGATAATCGTGGAATAAAGTTGTTTTGGAGCCAGCTTCATTGAGCAGCGTATCCAGATAACCGCGACCGGTGCCATACATGCACTCCACAGCGATTTTGAGTTTTGCCCGCTTGATTTTTTTAAAATCAATGATGCTGCGAACCTGCTTGAAGTAGCTGTCGCGCGGGTCAATGGTTTTGCATTTGAAAAGTCCCGGATCGCTGACTTTCCACGCCCATCCTCTGTTCTGGAGTTTCTCGATGTTTTTTTCGATTTTCCCGGTGACATCTTGAGGTGCGGGAGCTCCACGGTAAGTCGAAAATTTCAGTCCCTGATATTCGGCTGGATTATGACTGGCTGTCATGTTGATTCCGCCAATCGCTTTTCGAGCACGGATGGTGTGGGCGATCACCGGTGTCGGAGCATCTCGTTCGCAAAGCAAGGGGATCAATCCGTTTTTAGAGAGCACTTCTCCTACTATCGTCGCAAACTCGGGCCCCATGAAGCGAGCATCGTGCCCCAGAACCACAATAGGCCTGCGTCCCTTGATTTCAGACTTTTTACGCTTGAGCTCGCTTTTCAAATAATCAGCGATGGCCTGAGCCACGAGAGCGACATTAGCGAAGGTGAAGTCACGGGCAATGATCCCGCGCCAGCCAGATGTGCCAAATTTGATGGAATCCATGTCAGGAGGATTGAGATGCTACTGTCTCAGAAAAGTTAATTTTTCCAATCGAAAGCTTTCTTTTTGAGTTCGTAAATGAACCCAACCAGGAACAAACCTAGAAAAACCATCATCGAGCCAAAGATCAAGTGGGCGTTTTCGACAAGCATTTCCTTGTAAACAACCGCCCAGGGAAAAAGGAAAACGACTTCCACATCAAAGAGAATGAACAACATCGCAACCAGATAGAATTTGACTGAAAAACGAGCACTTCCTGCCCCGATCGGCAGCATACCACATTCATAGGCAGTGTCTTTGATCTTTGAGCGGTGCCCCTTCTTACCTACCAAGGCCGAGAAAATAAGCGTCCCAAAGGCAAAAGCTGCTGCCACCAGACCAAGCATCAAAACAGGTATATATTCCGCAATTTGCGATTCCATAGCAAAAAGAAGAGTATTCCTTTAGAGGTAGCAAAGGCAAGTTGATTTCTAAAGGAATCAATTGGCTAAGATCCCTCATTCTGAACAGAAATGAAGCCAAGCGGGTTCTATTTGATGTAATGAGTTCGTGATGGACGGCTTTGTAGGCTGGATTTCGACCACGACAATGATGACAGCAATCGACTTTCTGGTCTCTTGAGAAGAGACCTGCCTGCCTGACACGCAGGTTCCTGCATCGGCATTCACCATGATCGACATTAGCGCTTGGCTCATTGCTGTCGCGGGCCTGAATCAGCAGTGCTTATCGCAAGGTGATGTTTAATCAAGTGGATATACTTCAAATGTCCCCCAGCCTTCCTCTCACAAACCTGCCCCCAATCATAGAGGCAACTCACGGTCGGACGGCTACATTAGGATGATTGACGTATCTTTATACCTCGGTCTAATCTTTGGCTTATGAACCAGCAGCTTTTGTCCCCATTGGATTTTATTATTTTCTTTGGTTCCCTGATTTTGGTGATGATCATCGGACTGTGGGCAGGAAGAAGGGAGGAAACCGCCGAGGATTTTTACCTGGCCGGAAAAGACGCTCGATGGTGGGGAGTGGCCGGCTCGATTTTCGGATCCAATGTTTCGGCCAATCACATCGTTGGCATGATGGGAGTTGGATTCAGTCTGGGTTTTGTTGAAAGTCATTTCGAAATCACGGCAATCGCAGGACTGCTCTTACTGTGCTACTTCTTTCTTCCCGTTTATCGCAAACTCAACATTTATACTTTGAGCGATTATCTGAGCCGGCGCTACGATGACCGCTCCCGCGTTGCTTATGCCATCATCATGATCACGATCATCGTTGTGATCATGATGGTGCCAGCATTTTACATTGGATCCCGCTCATTAAACATATTACTTGTGGATCAATCCCAAATTCAGGCAGCCCTGGACTCCGCAGCAGCAGGCAATTCAGCGAAAATTCAAATCAATTATACAACCTATATCATCGGCATTTTGGTAATGGCTGTTGTGGCTGGCTCGTACACCATTTTCGGAGGATTGAAAGCAGTCATCATCACGGATGTGATCCAATCTGTTCTCATGCTGGGAGGAGCAGCATTGGTAGCTTATTTGACTTTTGGTCAAGCAGAGATTGGTGGATGGTCAGGAATGAGAGCATTGGACGCAAAAGGCAAGGACCTAATGCACCTTTACCTTCCCATGAATCATCCGGGGCGACCCTGGACAGGCATGTTGAGTGGATTATTGATCCTTCACTTTTATTACTGGAGCGCAAACCAGTTTATCGTCCAACGCGCATTAGCTGCACGCTCAGACCGGGAAGCACGCATTGGAATCGTCACTGCCGGTTTCTTCAAATTAATCATCCCATTTATTTCCATTGGAACCGGTGTTGCCGCATTTTATTACTTTCAGGCTACGATGCCAGGCGTGCCTGTGGATGGAGACACAGCTTTTCCAATGTTAATGAGAGAAGTTGTCGCACCTGTCGGTTGGGGCCTTGCAGGTCTGGTCGCTGCTGGATTGATAGGTGCGATCCTGTCGAGCGTGGACTCCATGCTAAACTCCGCCGCCACACTGATCACCTTTGATGTTTACAAACGTTTTATCAACCCAGAGGCCACCGACAAGCAGTTGATTCGTGTGGGTCGCCAATGTATTTTGCTTTTTGTTATTGGCTCTGCATTCTTGACAATCTTTATCTTCGACCCAAACAGCGAAAAACCCTTTTTCACCTATGTGGCCAGCCATCAAAGTAGATTAATCGCTGGTCTGGTCGTTGCCTTTGGTGTGGGGATGCTCTGGAAAGGTGCCACTGCCACAGGAGGATTTGCCGCCATTATTACAGGCCTGGTGGTTTCCTATGGTCTTCCTCCACTTTATGCCATGACACTGGGACAGAAAAAAACCATTGCATCCCTGTTCGGTCAGAACCTCAACTTTTTCCACGCTGTGTTTGTGGCTGCAATCGTGTCTACCCTGGCCCATGTCATTGTTAGTAAGATTACGATGACAGACGAACGAAAAAGTCAGCTCACATGGCATGGACTAGGCTTGATTTCAAAGGAACAACTCGCTTCCTATGGTAAACGTCTTTTGTTGAGTGCCCTTGTTTTTGCAGGCTTGGGCTCGTGCATGGTGAACAACTTTATATCGCCCGCGGTTGCCGCTACTTTTGGATCATGCTGGACACTGTGTATTATCGTTTTCAGCGTTAAACAGTCTCAACGCAAAGACAATGAAAAAGGCATCGACGACCGTTACCTCGCTGGCATTTTGGCGTCATGTGCCGTGTTCATTCTATTCTACTTCTACTAGAAAGAACAATATGCTGAGACAAACGAAAGAAGATCACTGATGACAACCCAATCTTGAGCGCAGAAACAACAGGAAAACACCATCAACACGCTATTGCGGCATGAAAATGCCTCCTCATTTCAAAGGCGCTCCAAACCTAACACTCGATACCAATGTATTTTATCAAAAGCTACCTGATCGCCACCCTGACTGGCAGCATACTGTCCATGCCACTCATGGGTGCCACATTAAACTGGCCAGGCCTTCTGGGCCCTGAACGTAACGGTAGGGTTAATCACTTCAAGGAACCGGTAATCTGGCCAGACAAACTCCAAAAAGTCTGGAGTATTCAAGTAGGAGACGGATATGGCTCTCCTCTGGTTCACGATGATCAAATCTACCAACACTCCAGACAGAGCGGCCATGAGGTCATCAGGAAAATCGATTTTGCAACTGGAAAAGAAATCTGGAAAAACGAACACTTGGTAAATTTCAAAATGGGCAACGGAGGCGAAGGTCATGGAAGAGGCCCCAAATCATGTCCCAGCCTGGCTGATGGCCGTTTATTCACCTTCAGCATCACCGGAGAACTGTCCGCCTGGGATATGGATTCTGGAGAATTGCTGTGGCGACATGATGAAAGCCAGCGTTTTGAGAAGACAACTCCCTACTGGGGTGCAAGCATGTCACCAATAGTTCATGGAGAAAAAATCATGGTTCGATTTGGCAACGACGATGAAGGAATGCTTTTGGCCTTCAACGTTGAATCCGGGGAACCCCTGTGGCGTTTAGGTGATGATGGCGCCTGTTATTCGTCGCCGATCACAGCTAAACTCGCGGGTATAGATCAGCTCATTGAATGGAACCACAATGCGCTCATTGGAGTCGATATGACATCCGGACAAATGGATTGGAGATTCCCTCTTCCTCACATCGGATCTAATCAAAACATGCCTACCCCCACCTTTCATAATGGCGCTATTTTGGTGGGAGGTGAAAATCGCGGTATAAGACAAGTGTTGCCCACATTGGAAGGAAGCACCTGGAATGTGGAAGAAGGGTGGCACCAGAAACGAGTCGCTCTGGACATGAGCACAGCCGTCGTGCATGGAAACCACCTGTTTGGCTTTTCTCACTTTGGCCTTGGTCAACTTTTTTGCATGGACACCACTTCAGGTGACATTTTATGGCAGGGACCTTCAAGAACAGGAGAAAACGCATGCCTTCTGGCAATGAAAAACCACATTGGAGTTCTGATCAACGACGGCAGATTCTGGGTAATTGAAGCAAGCTCCAAAGCATTCCAAAAGATCAGGTCATATGAAGTGGCATCAGGCCCCACGTGGGCTCCTCCAGTCCTCTGGGCAGACAGTTTGCTCATTAAAGATCGCAACCATCTCACTCGATGGTCTTTTATTGAATGACCCTTGAGCATTTTCTTGGGGATACTGGGCAAAACCAGTTTTTGCGACCTGTAGAACCTTCGAGGTCAATAGCCTCAAGAACGCGAGCCGAGTCAGAAAAAGCTGAATCACGCCTTTCTAGAAGGGGGGCTTTTCTCAATCACAGTTTACCTTGCAGTAACTGGTCCACCCTTGCACGCACCTTGGCATCCATCTTGATCAGTGGGGGCCAATCGCGTGTAAACCCTTCTCCTCTTAGTTTACGCGTGGCATCAAAACCAAGCTTGGACCCAACGCCCACCGCATCCGTCGCGTGATCCAACACATCAGCAGGTCCGCGTGTGAATACAGCGTCTCTGCGAGGTTCGGTGTTGGAGCAAAGCCTGAACAGAACCTGGCTGGTTTCATGCACATCGACATCGTCATCTACGACCACTATGTATTTGGTGAACATCATCTGCCCCATTCCCCAAAGCCCGTGCATGATTTTGTAAGCCTGCATCGGATACGTTTTTTTGATACTGACAAATACCAGATTGTGAAAAACCCCTTCGGCAGGAAGCGCAATATCAACAATTTCCGGGAAATTCATTTTAAACATGGGCAGGAATAACTGAACACTCGCCTTGCCCATGTAAAAATCTTCCATCGGCGGAATACCGACAATAGTTGCCGGATAAATTGCATCATTACGGTGGGTGATTGCAGTCACATGAAAGACGGGGTAAGGCTCTGGCAATGTGTAGAAACCCGTATGATCCCCAAAAGGCCCTTCACTGCGCAGTGGCTCCTTCGGGTCAATGTAGCCCTCAATCACGATGTCGGCGCTGGCTGGCACCTGCAGGTCGTTGGTTTCACAACGAACCATCTCGATCGATTGTTTACGCAAGTATCCTGCCAATAAAAACTCATCAAGTCCGTCCGGCAGGGGAGCGGTGGCAGCGAATGGAAATGCCGGATCACCGCCGAGAAAAATAGAGACAGGCATGCGCTCACCTGTTTCGTAGTAACGTCGACCATGCCTTGCTGCGACTTTCTGAAGCTGCCAGTGCATCCCAGTCGTTTGGTCATCATATATCTGCACTCGATACATCCCAAGATTACCTTCACCCGTATCGGGGTCACGCGTGACCACACATGGCAAGGTTACAAACCTGCCACCATCCAGAGGCCAGCACTTCAACACGGGCAAATTCAAAAGGGTTGGAGTATCTTTGGGGTCCTTGGATGTTTCCCTGTCAATAGAAGGCGCATCCGGCCATTCCTGATTTCTAGTTCTGGGCGGATCAAACAGATGGATCACGTCTTTACAGGGCCCTGTTCGGACTTTTTTGGGGCGTACGTGCCGCAATTCCAAAGCAGCACTGAAGAGCTTGATGGCATCTCGCACACCTGAGGGCGGTTTGGCTTTCATCAGGACTGCAAGTTCGCTGGCGACTGATTCAACCGATTCTGCTCCCATGGATAAAGCCATGCGCCGATCTGAACCCATCGTGTTGACAGCCACTGGAAAAGGTGAAATTTGGCCGTTGACGGTTGGCTTCTCAAATAAAAGCGCTTTGCCCCCACCCGGTTTTTTCATTTCCCGGTCCGCTATTTCCGTAATCTCCAATTCTGTGGCGACAGGTTCAGTGATTCGAACCAATTCACCCATCTCGTCTAATTTATCAATAAAATCCCTGTAAGATCCAAATGCCATATGGTGATCAGCGTAACAGACTCTAACCGGTATTCAACACGTCTACTTGAAGATATTTCTTGCAAGGCCTTATCGAGTAAAGTCCGCTCCTGATTGCTTTCCATTTATCCATAATGCGCAAAGCTCAACGAAATTTACCAAGCAATATAACCCCCAACACGGCAATTAAACCACCAGCAAGAGAGCGCATCGTGGGTTTGTCGCCCTCCATCCAGGCTGAAAGCGGAATGACCATCAAGGGAGTCGTGGCGACGATAGGCAAAACCAAGCCACTCGGAATGGCTTCCAGAGCCCACTGGTAGCAGCCAACCCCAAGGGTAGGCCCGGCCAGAGCCGTACCAATGATCCAAGGCAAGGCAGCACGGCGTTTTGAGCGTGCTTTCCTGTCCTCCTGAGAACTTTCATGATGCGATTCTCCCTGCTTGAATCTGAGTCGTTTCATTACGAGCAAAGCAATCAATGCCAGCAGCAAACCACCCAATATTCGCTGATAAGCAGCGGTCAGCCCATCGATATGAAAATCCTGTCGCCCATTGATATCGTAAGCCAATCGACTCATCGCGGCTCCGACCCCCTGCCCAATCGCTGCTACCAATCCATAAGCGACACCGACGAGGTCGAAGTGTTTCGCGGTTGATTCGCCATTTAATGGCCACAAGGCCACAGCCACCCCAAGTAAAATACAGGCAATCGAAGCTATTTGCGGCGGAGTCAGCGTCGTTCCCAACCACAACCATTCAGCGAATGCTGCGGAAGGCGCAGCGACGCAATGCACCAATAATAAGGTTAATCGAGACCCTAACCTGGGCAAGGCTTGATAAAGGGCAAGATCCCCTAATCCAAAACCTACAACCCCGCTCCAAAAAAACATCTCAAACCCTTCACCTCGTATACCTTGAGCAAAAGAATGAGCCCAGATACCCAACAACAACGTTGCCAGAAGAAGTCGCCAGAAATTGGCAGAGATGCCCCCAAGAATGCGTGTGGCTCTTGTGGCAGAAACCGCAGAGAGACAAAATAAAAATGTCGCCAAAAGAGCGGGTATCATAGAACTCGGAGAAATTGAGAGACTAAAAAAAAAGAGGCCGGGGAAAACCCGGCCATCAATGAAATGGCTGTCCGGCAAGGATTCGAACCTTGACCAAAGCCTCCAAAGAGCCTTGTGCTACCTTTACACCACCAGACAACCCGTGCACAAATTTACTAAGGAAAAACGTGTACGCAATAAAATTGTCATCAAAAATAAGTGCAAAAAACCTCCCTCCGACCTAAATGTTTCGCTAGCTGTTGTAGCACAATTCCTTATAACTTAAATAGACTTCTGAAGTAATGTAAGTAGTTTGCCTATTTCACGGTTGGGCAGCTAGTTTGAGTGCCTATTTTTCATTTTACAGTTGCTTAGGAGAGGAAAATCGGATCATATGGTTATATTCACCGAGTAACTGGACTGCATTGCCGTCTACATGTGCCTGCCCTGAAGATGTGGGGAATTGTGAGCATGGTAGGATGAAAAAAGCAATCAACCACCTTGGGTTCATTATGGCTCTGAATTGGGAACGCGATAAAAAAATAAATAAAAACTTTTGAAATTGGCGGGGCTGTCGCGCCGATGCCACAGATTTTCCTTGTCGTAAGACAGGATTTGGCGGGTCTCAGGAAACTTGTTAACCGTGTGTGTTTCCCTGAGGCCCGTTTTTTTCGAATCTTTTTATTTGCTTGCCGACAAGATAGGTGTCCCAGATGAGGAAACACGACTCACAAAAAATTCACTTGTGAACAGGCAAAACCGGCCTTTCAAACGCACAAAATTATAGCAGTCAAAGATACAATGCTTGCAGAGCATCATGTGATCAACTGCTTTTTGAGCTTATCAAAAAAGTACTGAGCATTAGACCATCCAAGGAAAGAGTATCTTTGCGCGGAGAGATGTTGCGCCGATTACTCAAAAAAGAGTAACGCCGAGCACGCCCTGCTGATTCCTCCTCTTGAGCCTTTTTCACAGGAAACCGGTCACTTGAAAAGCTTTCAGGGCGGAGATGGTTTCATCATCAAATTACTCCAAAAATAACAGAATGTAATTCTGTCGAATTAGTAAATCAGCCTCCTCTGAATAAACTAGATCTAGCCAATGACCACTTTGACAGAGGAGAACGGTTTGTCGTTCCCCTCCCGGAAAAGATATCCGTTAAAGTTCGTTTTACACGTCAGGTAAGACTTGGGCTGAAAGTAAAGGTCCCGAGGCACTCAATAAGCAATGAATCCATTTGGACGCGCTGGGGTCCTTCATTAATCGATCAAGGCACTACCTTGAAGTCAATGTTTCATCCAGCCCCAGCAAGGTAAGTGAAATGCAAAACCCAGGGAACAGGTCATTACTAACTTTTATTCGGGGTTTACCGAGCTCAATCATGATAGATTCCTGTTCCTTCCCAGTCATTGATTGATAGCCAAGAAAACTCTCTGACAAGAGCGCATACTCCCGCTCACTGGGCGTTCTCAACAAAACATTCTCAAATAAGAACTGCACTTGTGATTCAGGGGTGCGAGACGTGGATTCCCATGCTGCCTTGGCCAGCTCCCAGGCGGCTTCAAGAAGTATGGGTGCATTCAACATTGCCAGTGCCTGAAGCGGCGTGTTGGTGGTTTGCTGCCGAACAATACATGACTCCCGGTCTGCAGCATCAAATGTCTGCATTAATGGAGGGGCGACAGTGCGCTTGAAATAGGTATATAAACTGCGTCGATATCGCCCTGCGTCTTTCGACTCGGGATAAGTCTTTCGACTCACCTCACCCCATAGATCATCGGGTTGATAGGGGAACACAGGAGGCCCTCCGATGATGTCAACCTTCAAACCTGATAACTCCAGTAGTTGATCCCTTACAAAATGTGCAGGAAGCCTTTTCTGCGGTCCGCGCGCCAGCCATTTGTTTTCGGGATCCCATTCCAGCATTTCGGGTGAAACGTCACTTTGCTGCCGATATGTCGCACTGGTGACGATGGATTTAACGAGTCGTTTGACATCCCACCCAGACTTGATGAAATCGACGGCCAACCAATCCAGTAATTCCAAATGAGTTGGTGAGGCGCCTTGCACTCCAAAATCTTCAGCTGTTTCGACGAGTCCCTGGCCAAAAAGCATTTGCCAAACGCGGTTCACAAACACCCTGGCCGTGAGCGGGTGAGAGTCACTCACCAGCCATTGCGCCAGGCCAAGCCGATTGGCAGGATAATCTTCATTCCATTTTGAGATAAATCCAGGGACCGCCGGATCGACGGCCTTTCCCGGTTGATCATATTGGCCACGAAGCAGAATGTGCGTAGGCCGCGGCGCTTCCATTTCCTCCATGACCATGACCGTTGGCAGCGTTTGCTTGCAGGCACTCAATTGTTTTTGAGCCTCATGCCACTGGAGCAAGGCCGGGCGAATGCGCGGATCTTCGGTCAGGCTCTTAAACATGGTTCGCACGACATGCAATTGCCGAGGTGTCCATACATTCTTTTCGCGCACCAAAAGATCTTGAACAGATACTGGTTCTGATAGAGCTGAGATTTCTTCCGAAGTAAGAACACGATCATAAACCCTGAATTCATCCAAAGCCCCTTCAAATTCACCAGCCATCGCACTCCTGCCGAGAAGCAAAGGATTGGAGGAGATTCCACTTGGATTGGAATCATTATTGCGCAACAGATCGACATCCGCTTTTTCTCCGTTCACAAAGATCTTGATGCCCCGAGCACTCATGGTTGCATCATAAGTTACAGTAAGATGATACCACTGGCCGGGTTGAAACGAATTGAATGTCCGCACACCTATACGCCCGGCATAACCTTGTGAAATGGATAGATACCGAAAGTGTCCTTTTTCATATACAAGCTGGTATCCCTTGCCATCCACACCATCCTGAATCCTTGAAAAGATGGCGCCACTGTGATCACGAGTCGGCTTGACCCACAGGGAAAATGAGTAAGGGGTCATATTGGTAAAACGCCCTATATCGCCGCAATTGCCGTCCCATGTTCCGTTCAAAATTACCCCTGTCCCCTGAATGGCTGCCGTCCATTCCAAGCGTCCATGCTCAGGTTGCTCTCTCAATGGCACAGCGTCCCAACCAGCCAGACTGTTTTCGAAGGATCGAGCGTGTATCAATCCCTCATCAACCAAAGAAAGCTTTTGATCTCTCCATTGCCCGCCTTGATGCCAAGCCTCCAGAGCTTCATCGATCACGGGCTGCAGAGCGTTCACTTCATTACCGGCCTGCCTCACAGCCCGCTCCAGTTGCTGCAGCTTCTCTTGCTGGAGCCATGTGGGGGCTTTTATGTAGGGTTCTGAATTGCCATCCCTGATCGCCCTTCCTGTCTCCGGAACATTATGGAAAAAAGAAAACATTCCGTAGTAATCTTCTGTGGTAATGGGGTCGTATTTATGGTCGTGACAACGCGCGCATCCCATGGTCAAGCCCAACCACGTGGTCGAGGTTGTTTCCACTCTATCAGCAACATTTTCTGTCAGTACCTCCTGCGGAATCGATCCGCCTTCAGAGTTGTAGCGATGGTTGCGGTTGAATCCAGTGGCAATTTTCTGCTCAAGAGTTGACTCGGCTAAGAGGTCACCTGCGAGTTGCTCGATGGTGAACTGGTCAAAAGGCATATTGGAATTGAAAGCCTCGACAACCCAATCCCTCCAGCGCCACATTTCTCGATCCCCGTCATTCTGATAACCATTGGTATCAGCATAACGTGCCGCATCCAACCATGGCAGAGCCATACGCTCCCCAAAACGAGGTGAAGCCAACAAACGTTCGACCCACGCGTCATAAGCGACATCCGAAACATTTTCTTCAAGTGAACCCACTTCATCAGGCTCTGGAGGCATCCCGGTGAGGTCGAAGCTCAAGCGACGTAGAAGCGTTAGGGGATCGGCTTCGCGAGAGGGAAATTGCTCCATAGATTCCAATTGCTCCAACACGAAAAAATCAATCGCATGCCGCGACCAGGATCTCATGTTCACTTCAGGAAGTGTCCTTTCGACGGGGGGAACAAAGGACCAGTGCGTGTCCCAGTGAGCTCCTTCGTTCACCCACTGAACCAAGATGTCTTTTTGAGATGGATTCAGTTCAAGCAAGGCATCCGGAGGTGGCATGACCTCATCTGGATCGTGACTCAAAACACGCTGAATGAGTGGTGATTTCCCAGCACTTCCAGGAAGAATAATTGAATCCCCTTCCTCTGCTTTCGTCAAAACATCGGGCTGATCCAATCGCAAACCCCCTTTGCGATGATTACGATCAGGTCCATGACAGGGAAAACAATGCTCCGATAAAATGGGGCGAATATCGTGATTGAAATCGACTGTGGAACCCAACACGGAAGTATCCCCCCGGATACTGAAGCTCATGCACAGAATGAGAATACCTCTCCAATAAAAACGGGGGAAATCTCTTATGCAAATGTTCAAGTCCAAATTCACGCGAATGAAAGTTACATTACATAATTACTCAGGAAAAAGCCAAGCTTCGCCAGGAATAAAAAAATACGCTTGAACAGGGTAATCCAAGTTCACTTCAACTTGAGTTATTTCGTTCTTTTGCTTTTTCCTGAATCCACCACGCCACCCATCCCCCCAGCAGTGTCAACAAGCCTAGAAAACTTGGAAAAGGGTTATTCCTGATCGAAAAAACAGTCACCCAAAGCACCATTAACAGGAATAGGAAAGGTATCACAGGCCAACCAGGCACATGCATGCTTGCCCCTTCTTTGCGCTTCAATCGCACCAAGCCAACCACGGTCAATGCCGTCCCAATCCCAAGTGTGAAACCAATGTAAGTAATCAAATCGCGAAACCGAGGAATCCAGAGCATTAATAATACAACCACCAACTGAAAAACCATGTTACTGCAGCCTGGTGGGTTTGGTGACTTCATAAAGGAAGGCAAGTATCCATCCTCTGCCATTTTAGCGTAAACTCTCGGGCCAGCCATGAGCATGGCGGAAACAGATGTCGTCAATGAAACAACGATCAGAAACGAGATAAACCCAGCCATGCGAGTTCCCCCCAATGATTCAGCCACGATACTGGCTACATTTTCCTTACCCTTGATAGATTCTGGGTCCGCCCCCCACAACAACACCGCATTCAGAACTAGGTAAAGCAAGATAACTGCAAGGGTTCCGATGAGCATGGATTTTGAGAGATTACGATCAGGTTCCTTGATTTCCCCAGCGATATATACGACGGCATTCCAGCCTGCATAGGCAAAGAAGATCCAAACTAATGATACGGAGAAAGTGCCATATTGAAAATCCCAGCTAGACATAGGAACAGATTCTTCCAGCTTGTAGCCAGCCCATGAGAGAAATAACACCAGCAATAACAACTTGAAACCAACCATCAGATTCTGCATCAAGAGCCCTCTACGAACACCTGCTCCATGAACCAATGCGATCAACAAAACCGCAAACGTCCCAACCCAACGTGGCTCGACGCCAAACACCCAGGGCTTGAGGTAGACACCAATACCATATGCGGAGGCAGCAATCGGAGCAGAAAAGCCTACAAAAAGGGAAAGCCAACCACTGATGTAACCCACTGAAGGATGAATGGTTCGAGAGAGAAAAAAATATTCACCCCCAGACTCTGGCAAGCGCTGCGAAAGCGCTCCGTAGCAGACCGCTCCGAGTAAGGCCATGACACCTCCAATGAACCATGCGAAGAGCACCCAGCCACGAGATGGCATATCAGCCAACAGGTAACCCGTTGTAGTAAAGATCCCAACGCCAATCATGTTGGCAATGACAAGCGCGGTCGCACCGATCAAACCGATTTGGCGAAGCTGGGAGTTCGGTTCTTTCACGCGCTGACTTGAAGTGGGAGGGAAATAAAGAATCGAATGTTTCCATATTTCAGGCCCAATCTACCAATGATTAGCGCCGCAGGGGTGGGATGGGCGGCATAACAATACCTTCCCTTTCCGAAAGGACACTTTGAGCTTCAAGCATCAAGATCTGTTCCTCACGACTCATGGTAGGCTTTGACTGCCTGTTGTTTGTTGTTGTTCGTGTGGACCGGGCAGGCATGCGCTGCAGCCCACTGCGATTGGAGGCAGTTCCAGCATTTTTAAGTAAAGAGCCACTGGAGGGGGTCGTTCGAGTGCTCGACCTACCTGAAGTCGTATTTTTGGTATTGTTGTTTTTGCCTTTGCTCTGCTCCTCAGCACGACGGCGGATTAATTCCCTGGCACTGATACGCGTGGGCGCTTTGGCGTTAGATCCCTTGCCCTTGCCCTTTTTCTTGCCTCCACTTGGACCATCGTAACGGTATTCTTCAAATTCCAGCTCGTGACTCTTCCCGTAGAATTCGATTTCAACATTTCCATTGAGTTCGATCTGTTTGACTTTTACCCCATGATGTTCGTCTTCAGATTCGGTAAAGGAAAAAAAGCGCTCAACCGGAGGAAGCTCAGGGTCAGGATTAGGAATTGTCATGGCCATCCAAACTCGCTTTAACTCATCCTTGGCACTGACACCTGCAATTTTGAGTTTCAATTCATCCAATTCTGGACTTTCCTCTTCGTCGGATTCTTCAACCACCTCTTCTTTGGGAGGTGGAGGAGGCTGCAGATTAAAGGGGTTACGGTCCAAAATCGTTTGATACGATGCGCGAAGACTGTCGATCACCTCCGGCTGCGCCTTGATTTCGACGGCAGAAAGAAGGAACGTGCAGAGGCAGGCCGTCCAAATCGATTTTATCATTTTCATCTTTGCGCCCATGGCTGTGAAATAGTTAACCCCACAAAAATGCGCTGGTTGCGGTCTTGTGACAATAGAAAAAAACCGGCGCTCCCCTCGGTGTTTGAGAGGAAGACGCCGGATGTGCAAATTCAGGACTGATAAATGATGCTCAGTAAGAACTCTGAACCCCTCGCGTAGAACGCTTCTGCATCCAAGGCATCATCTTACGTAAACGGGCCCCGACTTTTTCGATAGAATGCTTTTCACCTGCTTTGAGAAGCGAGTTGAAGTTTTTATAACCTGTCTGGTATTCCATGACCCATTCCTTGGCAAACTTACCATTCTGGATGGCCTTGAGCGCAGCTTTCATACGTTTCTTGACACTGGCATCAATAATTTTGGGACCAACTTTAACATCACCCCATTTGGCAGTTTCAGAGATGGAAAAACGCATGCCATGAATCCCCGCTTCATTGATCAGATCGACGATGAGTTTCAATTCATGGAGACACTCAAAATAAGCCATTTCAGGCTGGTAACCCGCTTCGACCAAAGTTTCATAACCGGCGATGATCAAGGCACTGGTGCCACCGCAAAGAACGGTTTGCTCGCCAAATAAATCCGTTTCGGTCTCTTCTTTAAAGGTCGTTTCAAGGACGCCTGCTCGGGTACCACCGATACCTTTAGCCCATGCCAAAGCTACTTTTTTGGCCTTGCGAGAGGGGTTTTGATGGATAGCGATCAATGAAGGAACACCCTTGCCTTCGACATACTGACGTCGAACAATATGGCCAGGGCCTTTGGGAGCGACGAGAATGACATCCACGTCTTCCGGTGGAACGACGGTTTTGTAATGCACTGCGAAACCGTGCGAGAACAGGAGTGTTTTACCCTTGATCAGGTTGGGTGCGATGTCAGATTCGTAAACAGCAGCCTGCTTGGTGTCAGGCAGAGCAACAAAGATTACGTCCGCTTGTTGAACGGCTTCCGCTGTGGTGACGACTTTGAATCCTTTGTCTTCGGCAACGGCGATCGATTTGCTACCTTTGTAAAGGCCGATGATGACATTGCATCCACTTTCCTTGAGATTCAAGGCATGAGCGTGTCCCTGAGAGCCGAATCCAAGCACTGCCAGAGTTTTGTCCTTGAGGACATTGAGGTCTGCGTGCTTGTCCGAGTATATTTTTGCTGGCATTTTATTTCTGCGTTTGTTGTTAGGTATCTTTTGCGTATGATAAAAAAGCTGCTCAAGCTCGCGGCAGGGCAACCGTGCCGGTGCGGGTCAGGGCACGGATTCCAAACCGGCTCATCAGGTCGATGAACTTGGAGATTTTACCCTCAGAGCCTGTGACTTCGATGGTCAATGAGTTGGGGTGAACATCAATGATCTTGGCGCGGAAAATATCTGTGATCTGCATGACTTCGGACCGGGATTTGGAGTCGGCGTTGACTTTGATGAGCACCAGCTCGCGGTCGACATGCATTTGTTCGCGAAAATCTTGAACCTCCAACACCTCGGGGAGCTTGTTCAATTGACGCACGATTTGCACTAAAGTTGCATCGTCTCCCTGAGTCACAATCGTCATGCAGGAAGTGTCATCTGCATAGGTCGGAGCGACGTTCAATGTGTCAATATTGAAGCCTCTACCACTGAACAAGCCAGCGATTCGTGTCAAAACGCCAAACTTATTTTCAACCAAAACTGATATTGTGTGTCTCATAGATACGCAGGACGCCGTCAAGCGAAATGGGGAGAGTTCTAAATTTTAACCAGAGGGTCAACATGAAAAAGCAGGAAACCGGCCTTTAATTACATATTTAAATGCGCTCCAGCCCTTTAAAAGTTGGTTGGCATGGAAATGAAAACAGGTATTGGCAAATAAATTCGATGGAAATACTTTCCGAAAATAGCAATGAAACCTGACAAGATGCAAAAATCAAGGGCTTCGCATTCAGGTAGAATATCTTGCAAACCTCATGGCATTAGAACATAAACGAATACCATTGCCTACTGAGGGAAAGAGAGGCGCCGCTTGGAATTTGATGCGTTCTCATCAGACGCGGCTGAAACAAAGCTGTGGCAGCCGTTTCGCGCAATCTGAAAACATGAATCACACTTTGTGAATGACGAAATCCACGAAAGCAAAATTGCAGGCCTTTAGCAGAAAAGGCCGATTGAAAACATCTTTCATTCTTTCGACTTGGATTTTGCTGTGCTTTGCTGCGTTAACCACAAAGGCAGCGCTTCAGTTCGATGTCTTTCCAGGTTACGGTGATTATGTACGAGCGCATCATTGGTGCCCTTTCACTTTTGAATTAAATCAGGATGGCCCCGACTTCAATGGTTTCGTTTCCCTCGGAGATTCCAACACCGGGGTTGAGCACAGGATTCCTATCGAATTACCGACAAACACCCGCAAGAAAGTCGTCATTCCAGTTTTTTTCAAAGACGGAGGCAACCTCGACAACTGGACCGCAAAATTAATCAGTGAAAACGGCCAAACGATCGAAGAAAGATCTCAATTTCGAGCTACTGAAATGATTCCATGGTCGGGCTATCTTATGGGATCGGTGTCACGCAGTTTCGCCGGACAACCAAAATTCCCTGAAGAGCCGCGCCAGGAACATTACAGACCTCAAAGCGGACGCATTCAGACGGCTCATTTCCCCGATCAACCCCTGGCCCTGGAAGGTCTCAATTCACTTTATCTACATGCCTCACGAGCCATTGAATTAGAGATCCCACAGTCAAAAGCGCTTGGCGCGTGGCTCGCTCAGGGCGGACATTTAATTATTGCCATGGATGAACCGGCTGAAATTAATTCAACCGAATGGCTGAGTAATTTAATCCCTTTTATTCCTGACGGAGTGGGATCTTTGAAGTGGGATGGTACGCTTGAAAAATGGCTGAGAAGTCCATCTGAAAAACTTTCTCCTGCCGCTACATGCGATCCATCCCTGATCAATCGTCTGGAACAAAATAACTACCGCCACAATCGCAATGTAGACAACCGATACACCCGTTTAAAAGACGATAAGGAAAAAAAAGGGCGAGCCCTTCCGGTCGTCACCGGAACAGTCACGGACGGTTCTGTGCTTGCAGAACAAGAAGGCCTTCCACTCATCATTCAGGCAAGGAGAGGAAGAGGACAGCTAACACTACTGACATTCAGCCCAGAACGTGACCCGATTAAAACGTGGAAAAACAAACCTTGGTTTTGGGCAAAGCTGGGAGGTATCCCCGGGCATTGGTTTGAGGGAGGAGACAGAAATTTCTGGAGCGGCCAAAGTGTGGACGGACTTTTTGGGTCCATGATCGAAAGTCGCCAAGTCAAAAAATTACCGGTCGAATGGCTAATGGCAATGCTCGTAGTATATCTTGCCTGTATTGGCCCGATTGATCGAATCGTTCTCAAGAAGCTGGATCGTCAGATGTGGACATGGGTTACTTTTCCTGCCTATGTGATCCTGTTTTCAGCAGTAATTTATTATGTTGGATTCCGTCTGCGTGCGGGAGATTTGGAATGGAGTGAATTGCATGTCGTAGATATCATCCCATTTGGTCAGGAAACCGTCACCCGTGGTCGCACGTATGGATCACTTTACTCCCCGATCAACGCAAATTACGAACTCGTCTCCAATCGCAACCTGGGATCCTTACGAGCGGAAGCAAGTGCAAATTGGAATGGACCCTTCGGAGGGCAATCCTCCAAGGTATTGAGACAAGCTGAAGGATTTCTGGCAGCCGTTTCTGTTCCGGTATGGACAAGCAGAATGTTCATCAGTGATTGGTATGATCAACTGGAAGTGGCCCCCATTGAGGCCTCATTAAAGAAACAGGGAACCCCGGAGGCTGCAATCGTCTTGCAAAACATGTCACCCTTTGATTTTAACCATCTTCGACTCATTGTGAACAATCAGGTTTACACATTGAAAGGTTTTGGGAGCACGAAGTTATCTGAAACATCCTCTGTCGATTTGGAGGAATTCCTTCAAAAAAATTCGTCCGCATTTAGCAGAGCCCTGCGAAGCCGATCCCTTGCACTGGGCCAAACATACCGTTTGGACGATATGGTTGGGACCTCGGCAACCGCGAGTTTTGTGGATATTCTTTATAAAAAAGGTATCAATAATCTCAATTTCAATCATGAACGCAACATGGATTTAACTTCATTTCTGAAGGACGACAACGCTGTCCTTCTGGCTTGGTCAGAGACCGCGATCGGCATTCCCAAATTGAACCAGTTCACACCCAACAAAGAAACACGTAGAACTCTTTTGCGTCTGGTCATCCCAAAGACCGCCTCAGCGAAATGACACTCAATGAGATCTTCACCATGAATCCTGGAACTAAACACACACCCATGATCAAAGCTGATCCAAGACCGGACAAGGCTGTAAAGGATTTACCAGCAGTACAGACTAGCTTACTGACCCGGCAGTACAGCGATATGACTGCCCTCAACATGTTGGACCTGACAGTCAACAGAGGCGATCTTTTCGGCTTCATTGGCTCCAATGGTGCTGGCAAAACAACTACCCTGAGAATCCTGGCAACTTTCTTGAAGCCATCGTCGGGCACCGCAAAAGTTCTGGGTAAGGACGTCGTCGCAGAGGCAGATGCGGTGCGTCATGTCATTGGTTACATGCCGGACTTTTTCGGGGTTTATAAGGACATGGAGGTTACCGAATACCTGGATTTCTTTGGAGCTTGCTACCGCATCCCTTCCGGACAACGTGAAAAAACGGTAGGGGATGTTCTGGAGCTGGTTGGCTTGTCAGAAAAAAAAGGTGCTCTGATCGGAACCTTGAGTCTCGGCATGCAACAACGTATCGGTTTGGCTCGCGTTTTAATCCACGATCCTGAACTCCTCTTGCTCGATGAACCTGCCAGCGGACTTGACCCCCGAGCCCGCATTGAAATGATGGCCATTCTACAGGAATTACAACGGATGGGTAAAACGATTATCATTTCATCACATATTCTCAGTGAGCTTCAATCCTTGTGTAATCGTGTTGCCATCATTGAGCGGGGAAAACTTATCTACAGCGGCTCTATCCAGGGAGTCAGAAACCAGATGGAAACCAGTCATATTGTTTGGGTAAAGATTGGTTCCGATCCAGACAAAGCCATTGGGTTCCTCAAAACTCAATCCGAAGTTTCAGAGGCTGAAATGGTAGATGGCAGCATACGGGTCACAATGGCATCCCATGATGCAGACGTCAGCATCATTGCAGAAACGCTGGTAAGGAACGGAGTTCCCATTCATGGATTGAGAGAGGAAGAACTCGGCCTGGAAGAGGTTTTCATGCGAATGACCAAAGGGGAAACGCAGTAGGCAGGACAGGTAACATCAACAGAAGCCTCTTTATTATTCATGAGCCTATTCCCTATTGTCGCCCGAGAACTCAGGGTTGCCTCCCGCCGCCGCTCTCTCTATGCAGGAAGGACCGTATTTGCCCTTGCCGCTATATTTATCAGCGGCTTAATCATGTCTTTCAACCAAGCCGCGCCCAACACGATGGGCTCGATTCTTTTTTACACACTATCGAGCTTTGCATTCGTTTACTGCGCAATGGAAGGCATCTGGATTACTTCAGATTGTGTGAGCGAAGAAAAAAGAGAGGGCACTCTTGGTTTACTATTCCTCACAGACCTAAGCGGTTACGATGTTGTTTTCGGCAAATTGGCCGCCACTTCACTGAGATCCTTTTGCGGCCTGCTTGCCATCCTTCCCGTATTGGCTATCCCCCTTTTGTTGGGCAGTGTAACCGGAAAGGAATTTGGACGATTAATTTTGGTACTGATCAACACTATGCTTCTTTCACTTTCCGTTGGTATTTGTATCTCTGTTTACTGCACAAAAGCCGTGAAATCGGCTGTTGCCACTTTTGCGATGATGATCGTATTGCTTGGAGCAGGTCCTATCTGCCTGTTTTTAATAGCCATGGTCACCAAAAATTCCCCATCGCCCATCAATGTCGACACTTATTCCGTCCATAGCGCAATCTACGGAATGAGCATGGTAGCGGATCGCGCGTATTTAGCGGAACCATGGTCCTACTGGAAATCTTTGATAACCAACCATGTATTCATTTGGGTATTTATTGTGACGGCTTCGCTCGCAGTTTCCAAATGTTGGCAGGATCGCCCTTTCTCTGGTGCTCAGCTAAAGCGCAAAGAAAAGCTACTGAAGGCAGATAGAGGATCGAAAAGGTATGAAACCAGATTGCGCGAACGCCTGTTCTCCAGAAACCCCGTTATCTGGCTTCATAGCCGAAGTCGCTTAAAAAAACTCTATCCCTGGCTCATTTTAGCGTTGAGCGGTGTTTTGGGCGGTGTTTATTGGGTATGTGGGAACGCACTGTTTGGGAGCGCATTCTACAATGAACCGTCCAACTCCCTCGCAACAGCCTACTTCAGCAGTGTGATGCTCAAATGCTGGATTGGAATCGAATCAAGCCAAAGACTGACAAATGACCGTAGAAATGGATCTTTGGAGCTTCTTTTCAGTACCCCCTTGAGAGTGAAGGATATACTGAACGGCCACTGGAAAGTGACCTTACATCAATTCTTGGGACCACTTGTTTTCGTCTGTTTACTGACACTCTTCTTTGCACTCCCACATCTCATCGACTCCAGAAGGTTGGGTGGAAACCTGACCACTTACATGGCGCTCATGTTTTTGGCATATCTGATTTTACTTGTTGTCGATAGTTTTGCTCTTTTTTGGTGCGGACTCTGGAACAGCCTACGAGCGCGACATGTGAACAGGGCAATCGGAGCCACTCTTTTTCATGTGCTGATTGTGCCCTGGATTTTGTTTTTGGGATTCATCATTGTCATTACCGTCAATCCTAATATTCTCCATTATTTTGAGAATGTCCCACTCTTTATAGCGATTATGTGGTTTTCAATCGGCCTTGGCTACCCGCTTTGGTTGATCTCAAGCTGTCGAAGACTACTCAACAATCAGTTGCGACTGCTTGCGTCGACAAAGCCGGGTCTTGAAAAAGCCGGGTCTTGAAAAAGATTATAAGTAAAAGACCTTGAATCAAGGCTCAGAGTCTTTGGAACCAACAAAATAATCCGTGGGTAAACGGTAATCAAACATGACGCGCTGGGTAGCACTTTTCAGCTGAACCGCGTCGAGCACCATTTTCTGAACACTTTCACCAGGTAAAAATTCAATGACATGAAACGATTCTTTTGGATGATCCAACGCGTGCTTTAATTCGGGTAGATTGGTGATTTTCATGCCATTGACCTTGTCAAGTGCCAGGTAGCGGTAATCCTGATAACCCAGATTGTAGGAATCAGGCAATACGAGCGAAAGCAACACACAACCCGGATTTTCTTCAGTCGGTCGACGCTCCTTGAGCCTCACCAGACGCACGGGTGCACGTCTTTGCCATTCGCTTCCCCAACTGCGCAAATAGGGTTCTGTGAGCGGTTGAAAAACAAGTCCTCCAGCCATGAGATATTCAGGTGGCATGTCAAAACGAGCAGACGGCACATACTCTTTATTGTAGTCTGCAGTCGCTAACTTGAACTCAAGCTCTATTTCGGCACCATCTCTCCATACAGTCATCGGGATTTTGTCTCCTGCCCAGTGACCACGCGTTGCAAGTCTCTCCAGCATCATGTTGCCGTATACCGGATCCAGATAATCCCCAGTGATGTCGATATCGAACCCATCGACCTTCAAAAGAATGTCTTTGGGTTTCACTCTCGTTTCATGGCCTGGAATTGAAATGATCTCCGTCACGATGACGCCACGTTTTTCGCCTTCAAGTTTGAGGTAATCCAAGACAGCTGGATTTTCGGCCTTTTTCCAATAGAAATTGAAATAACCTACCCCCAGAAAACGTTGCTGTTCGACTTCCTCCAAAACCTTTTCAATGAAAAAGGACGGGACAGCCGTACATTTGCTGCGCGCTTGAGAGGTGGTCAAGCCGATCAAGCTGCCTTGATAAACAACAGCCTCTGACCACCCCACCCCATCGATCTCAGAGTCTAATTCCAACTGAGGGAGATCGACGTAGGACAAGGCACTGCGCCCCATCCGCAGTCGATTGATCTCCAGACGACGCATTTCTAGACGTCCATCATTCCAGCGAATCAATTTGGCCTCTCCAGTTACCGGAACAGGATCTGCAAATTTGACAGGCTTCAGGCCAGTCCAGAAACCAGTATCCTCAACCTCTACCAAGGCCAGATTAGCATGATAATCTATCCATTTAAGCGAAGCTTCATACCACGCACCACGCCCGCCCTTTTGGACACGCAGAACAGTATGATCAAAAAGATAATCTGCAGTAGTGAGAATGCGCTGGCCTCCGACAACGACACCGAATTTGCTGTTAGAGGATGTCCTGCGCGACCAGGGCTGGAAAAATTCATATTGATGCCTCGTGGATTCAATCTGCACAAGTGAGCGCCCCCACAGGTCAGACTCTAGTTCAGCTTTGACAGTCAAGACTGCCGAACTGGTCAATGCGGCCAAAAGCAATGAAGAAAAAATGCGGATCATAATTGTCGATCAAGTTGAATGCCGTAAGTTTGCAGGATTTGATTGTTGGCACGGTTGGCAGCATCGCGATCAAGGCATTCAAAACCGAGACGCTCACCAAATTCAATCAAGTGATGAGAACCTTCGTGAGATTCAAAGGCCTTTATTAAATCATTCATCGAATCAATGCGCTTGCCATTGACTGAGTCAACCAGAACGCGACCGCGAATTTCCATGTTGGCGTTGACCGGATGAGCGAGAACCGTGGATAGCATCACCGGTTCAGTCCTTGATCGCTCCGGTTCGGTGTTTTTCCGATAAAACAATTCATAAAGCAGGCCAATCCCGGCCACAGCTGACCAATTCTGCCCAAAGGAGCTGAGATAATCTCTGCTGAGCGGCGTAAAAATCAATCCTGCATACGCAAAGTATTTGGGAGGGACGTATTGATTGCCTTCGAGTCGATCTTTGTAATTGACGAAAACAGGCAACTCCAGCTCAAGCTCTCCTCCGTCGCGCCAGATTTTGACAGGGACTTTGCTTTTGTGCTGGGCCTGGCTGAACGCAATGCCACCGTGAACTTGATTGCCTTCGTACAAGATAGTTGTATCCGCCGAAACAGGGTAGCCATTGGCTTCGAGCAGCACATCGTCTTCTCTTAAAAACTCCTTGGCTGAATCACTCATCAAGGTATCGATACGAGCGCCCAAATCAGGGGCTTCAAGTTTTAGATATTTGCGATAGGCTGGGTTGATGAGCGGGGAAAGCCTGATTCCCGCCTGAGGAAAACCATGGTAATGTGTATCCTGCACATCTTTTAGAAAGTGCTGAATCACTGGTGGCGGAATGAAGAACCCCGTATTCTCAAGGCCAGGAGTACCCTGAAAAGCAACTCCCACAACTTGATCATCCATCATGACAGGACCACCTGAATTGCCTGGGTTGATAGCGGCATCGGTCTGCACTGCCAACAAGCTTCGATTGCCCGGCTGAACATAATTGATCAATTCAACCCGACTAACCACACCACTTGTGTAAGATATTTGCTCGCCCCCGGCGGGATATCCGATGGTGTTCACAACCGACCTGACTTCAGGCAAAACACCGATGGGAAGAGGTTTCAACCCCTCAAAGAATGTTTCATCCTCGACTTCAAGAAGCGCAAGGTCACAATCATGTCCCACGTAGGCCACTTGAGCCAGGTGAGGTCGTGAATCCTGAAAGCGGCGAACCATAATTTGTTTTGCCCAACTGACAACGTGAGCATTGGTCATAATGCGATCGCCCTCAATCACAAATCCGGAACCTGTGGCACGACGCACTTGCGAAGAATTCCAGGGCTCATCCCAATCCGGTTCCTGGCTGAAAGTAAAAATTTGGATGACTGATTTCTCAGGCTCGGCAGCCTCCACAATCAGCAGGAACAAAAACAGAAAAAGATGGATTAGAATTGTTTTCAAGATAAACGAACATGCTTTGAAACCGAACTTGGGTCAAGCACTGATGGGAGTTCAAACAGTAAAATGCAGCTTCTTTTTTCTTCCCAAATAAAACCAGACTCGTAGCGTAACGATTCATGAAATCAATCTGCCGAAAAACACTGGAATTAAGTGCAACCTTTTTCCTGTTTGCTATCGTTCTTGATTTGCAAGCTGCCGATTGGCCAAGATTCCTGGGCGTCCACGCAGACTGTAAATCCCAGGAAACCGGTCTTTTGGATGCATGGCCTAAAGAAGGCCCGCCACTGGAGTGGAAAAAGGTGGTGGGAACGGGTTACAGTGCCCCTTCCGTAAGCAATGGTAACTTGGTGCTTCATCATCGGATAAAAAAGGAAGAAGTAGTTGAATCGATGGACCCTTTAACGGGGAAAACCATTTGGACTTTCAAATATCCCTCCAACTACATTGACCCTTTTGGATACAACAACGGTCCCCGCTGTACGCCCATCTTGACCCAAGATCGCTGCTATGTTCTTGGTGCTGAGGGCAAGTTATATTGCATCGGCATACAGGACGGGAGAGAAATCTGGATGAGGGATACCGCCAAGGATTTCAATATCCCGGAAGCATTCTTTGGTGTGGGCAGCACGCCACTTCTCGAAGACGACAAACTCATTGTCATGGTAGGGGGGCAACCCAATTCGGGAGTGGTCGCCTTCGAGGCTTCAACAGGAAAAACCATCTGGGAGAATGTCGGAAAGAAAACCTGGGATGGCGAGCGTAAAACAGGATGGCGCGGGGAGCCTTACATTCAGTGGCAGGCATACGAGAAACAGGCCTCATACGCTTCTCCCGTGGCGGCAACGATCCACGGTCAGCGGCATATATTGTGCCTGATGCGACAAGGTCTGGTATCTCTCAATCCGGATACAGGAGAGGAAAACTTTCACTTCTGGTTTCGCGCCAGAGTCAACGAAAGCGTGAATGCCATGAATCCAGTGGTATCAGGCAATACCATCCTGATTTCCGCAGCCTATTACCGTATCGGCTCAGTTTTGCTCAAGGTTGCACCTGGAGGCAGATCAGTCACTGAAACATGGAGATCCAGAGCGCTCGAAGTACATTGGACCACGCCAGTTTTACATGACGGAAACCTCTATGCTTTTTCCGGGCGAAACGAACCAGATGCTCGTTTCCGCTGTGTCGAAATGGCAACAGGCAAGCTAGTTTGGGATCAAGACGAAAGCTGGCGCAAAAGTTATCTCGCCCCCCCTGAAAAATATGGGCGAGGTTCAGCCATTCTTGCTGACAACAAACTCATCGTGATGGGCGAAGCGGGGCAACTGGGATTGTTTCGCCCAAATCCAGTCATGCCAGAAGAAATCAGTAAATTCCAGGTCCCCGAAATGAAATACCCTTGCTGGACGGCTCCCGTGCTGTCAAATCACAAGCTCTATCTTAGAAGCGAGAGTCGATTGATTTGTTATGATTTAAAGAAAAATTGAACACAGACTCAATTTGTAACTGATGACGTGCACGCGATTCATGGTCACTCGAGACGAAGTTTGTCTACCAGACGTTCGATATACTTGTCTCCCCGAGCCCCTTGCCATTGGAGCTCTCCCATCCACCAGTAGCGAATATAGCCTCGTTTATCGACGACGTAAATAGTCGGCCACATGGTGTTACCCCACGCATCCCAATTCTTTTTTTCAAGGTCAATCAACACGGGAAACTCAAAACCCTGCTGGTGGGCATCCGCTGTCACCCTCGCTGGCTCAGCTTCAGCTGCAGTTTCGGGTGTCTGTATCCCAATTATCTCAACACCCTTTTCCCTCAGCCTGCGTTCCCAGTTGTTGTAGATGCCAAAATTGGCCTGACAGTTGTGACACTGAAAGGCGTAAAAATGCAACAAGACAACCTTGCCACGCAAGTCGGCGAGGCGAACCGGACTATCATCCAGCCAGGCACCCGAATCAATCAGTTCAGGGGCCTGTGCGTAAATGCGCTCAAAGCGATTTGTATTCCTTACAGGCCCAAGTGCTCTGCGATAACGCGCACGCTGATCCGGAGTCAGTATCAGGCGTACTCCCTTGGTTTCACCGGCGCGCAGCCGTGCGTATTGTGTGGCGGCCAGACGCTGGGTAGGGTCTGATTGCTTGACCGCCGTCCGAGCCACCTCAGCAGCCTTCTCTGTTTGATCAAACAAAGCATTTAAACGGTTTATTTGAGTGGGAGTCAGATTTAGGTATCCCTCCACCTCAGGACGCAAAAAAGCTCGACTGCCTTGAGCTTGAAGCTCCAGTTGATTAAGACGTAAAAGCGCTTTTTGACCAAAACGAAGTTTGACTTCCTCAACCACCAGACGCTCAACCTTGGCTATAACAGGCAGTTGTTCTGCTTCAGAGCGCACGCGGATTCGCATCCATTCGACATCTGTTTTTCTAAGGAAATTGTCGAAAGCGAGCTGAGCTTCCTCAGGGATACCCATCTCACGCTGACCTTCGATCGAATGAACAATGTTTAGCAGTTTACGAGGTATCCGGTTGTTTTCAGGAGAAAGAACACGACAGGTGATGTCTGCAACAAGAAAAGTGCTGCATGTCAAAAAGACAATTATAAAAAAAAGCAAGGAATGATCTGAAAAGTGAAACTTTCCAAGCCTTGATTGTAAACTAACCGGAGCGCTGCACATGGATTAAGAGGATCTCAGGAGAATGATGTTAGGGTGCCGCAAACAGGTCTAGAGGTTTGCCTTGTAATGTCATTTCCAGACTCGTTGTCATGCATAAAAATACACTTACTAAATGTTTGATAAAATCAAGCTGAGATAAATTCTAATTCAGACCTCGAGTGATGCAACGGTTTTATCATTTGTCTTTTGTCGATTTCGGCGTGCTCTAGATCGAAT
>MDTB01129049.1_pt1 | contig 35236 bp, 52 predicted proteins | sample 811161 | NCBI WGS metagenome assembly MDTB01 (sample SAMN05326650, study PRJNA326480) | marine metagenome | isolation source: seawater | place: Mediterranean Sea | collected 2009 | reverse complement strand
GGAATCTTTTTTCCACATTCCGCGAAGTGCACGCCCGGCGCTGTCGGTTGGCTGTCCGTTGTCGAGCCATGCCTGATGTTTTTCGGCGCTGCCTTTCTGGAAGTTGTTTTCAACCATCCGGATAACCTGCTCGTGTTCCGGATCGTTCAGTGCTTCCTCAATCTCGCCCATACTCATAAACGGGCAGAACATGCACGACGATTTGCGAACGGTTATGCCGTGGTCCGCAATGATCTGTTCGCAGGCTTCGCGATCCAGCCCCATTTCTACGAGTGGGTATTGATACTCAGCGCAGTCGCCTTTTGGCGCGGTGAAGCGCTTGTGGCGGTAACCTTCATTCGCTTCGATGCCGATCAGGTACACTGGCCATTCGAAGCCCTGATCTTTCGCCCACTTCTGAATCACGTCGCCTTTAAACTTCTTACTGCATACATGAGCCCCGCCAGCCATCACAGGGACGGTACCCAGGCGAAGGCACCACTCGGTAATGGTCTCGCCACCTTTGCTTACCACGTAGAAGGGCAGGCCGTGTGCTTCACACAGCGCCTTGAAGTATTCAACGTTGCGGTAGGTGTCCGGGTGCTCTGCGCCGGTATCTGCAAACACAACGTACTGAATACCCAGGTCTTTAACGAACAGGTGAATCAGCAGGATTGCCGAGCTATCGACGCCCGCACCAAACGACAGAATGATGGTCTGTGCATCGAATATGCTCATCTGTGCTGTGTTGGTGGCGGCGTTTATCACTCAGGAATCTCCATCCATTCGATGACTGGCGAAGCGGCTTCGCAGAGCACGAACCGGAACTCATCCCAGTTCGCAATGCGCTCGTAAAAACCTTCTGGCCAGTACCAAACTTCTTTTTCTTCGTCGTAGTCGCACGCTTCGGTGAAATCTGAGTCGGGGCCGTCGTCTTCTTCGGTTTTCGCAGGTACGAACTTGCCGATGATGACGAATGGTTCCCAGTTTTCTGCCTGCTGCTTCAGCAATACCAGTTTTCCAGCTGGTGGCATCTTCTCTGTGATTGGTGTCCAGCTCATTCCGCCACCCTCTGAATGTCGCTGAGCGCTTCCATAGCATCGGCGATGGTGTTGCACAGTTCTTCGATTTCGGGGCGCACGGTTTCCAGCGCTTCGGATAGCTGCAGCCCTGTGCCTGGCGTGTTGTTTTGGTACATGCCGTCAATTTTGCTGTAGGCGATGTGCTTTGAGTCGATGTTGACCATGCCGTCAGTGGCGGATACAACGAACTGAGCGCCGTTCGGCTTTTGCGCGGGTGCGTTCATTGCTCGGTTTCCTTCTGTGATGCCTGAAGGGGTTCTTCCGGCTTGCGGATCGGCACGACGTTGTCTTGCTCTGGTTCGGTGGGTGGCGCCGGTAGTCGCCAACCACTGATTGCAGAGACCATCGCGCCAGCAAGGATGCGCAGGCCGACAACGAAGCCGAGTAGGGTGATAAAGAGTCCTATGCCGATCAGGAGTAGAGGGTTCATGCGACCTCCTTAAGCGCGATATAGTGATCGACGTTCTTATGGATCACTTCAAAGTCGATAACCCAACACCAGCCGTTGCTTTGCCAGTGGTCTCCGTAGATTTCTTGCCAAGCATTTGCAAAGTGTTCTTTGGGGGTGGCGTTGTACATGTAACCGGGAATGCTTCCGTGGCCTCCGGCGAAGCCTTCGGAGATACAGTCATTGCCGCTAATGGTCTGAACACGTTCTACGCGAACGCCGGTCACTTTCAGGGTGATGCGGCTGAATTCTCGTGGCATGTGGATCGATGGCTTCCACACCACATCGTCGGTCAGTATCGCGTTGCGAATACATTCCTCAAAAGGAATTTGGTGGCCAACTCCGTCTTGATGGACGTACTCTTTTCTGTCGCTCGGGTGCTCTCGGTCGGTTTCGTCGATGCCGCCAATACAGAATCTTTCCCGCACATATACCAGGTCACCCGGTGCGACTGGTGCGAACTGCAGCGCATAAGATTCATCGTTGGCGTGCATTTGCCCAACACTAATGAATGGCGAGCATTCGCACGCCTGTGCCGCATAATCGAATAACTTGATTGTCCGCTTCGTGAATGGCCGCCGCGTTTGCGTCTTCTTGCCATCCACCAATGCCCGCACCATATCGGTGTTGAAGATCATCGGTTTAACGTTCATCTTTCTGCCCTTTGTCCTGTCCTGAATTTGCGGCCTTTCTCCGAGATCCGTCCCGGAACATCACGGCGGCCAACCGTCGGCGGGTGCCGTTGTTCTTACTGCGGCAGGCGGCCCTGTAACGCCTGCGTTTTAACTGTCGCGTCGATCCGCTTGAAGAGTGCCTGTACGGCTTCTTTCAGGCTGTTGGCTTCAACAAGGATCAAGCGCCCGGCTAATGTGCGGTATTCGCCGCACCAGTAGCTTTGGCCTGTGCGATCGTGCTGTTTTTCACATTTAAATTTCATCGTTGCCGCCCTCATGCAAAAGCGATGTCGAGTTCGCGAGCCCGCAAACGGCTTACGCGAACGGTTTGTGTGGTGCGGTTTTGGCCGGTGCGTGGGCGCCAGTCGTAGGTGTTGCCCGCTGCGACCTGTACGAGGATCAGCAGCATCATGGTGAGGCCACTTTGTAAGAAGCCCTCGCGAATGGCTTCAGCCACCAGCGCAGCACGACGACCACGACCCAATCGCAACTTGTAGAACAGGGTGTTCACGGTGCCGTGAATCACTGAGGGTTTTACTCCTGCCTCTTCGGCCATTTCTTTGTCGGTGAGGCCGTTGGCGATTCCGCTCAGCACTTGCGCCTGGCGGTAGGGGAGTTTTCCTTTGGGTACTGTCCAGTTGTTCATGGGTTTGCCCTTTGCAACCATATTGGTTGTATTTAAGTTAAACCTAAAAGGTTGCATTGGTCAAACAGATTTTTGAAAAAGTTAATCCCGTTTGGTTGGATGCGTTGGCGGGCGAGGTTGCTGGTGGTAGTGTTTTGGGAAATCTAAGGAGGGATTATGAGAATATTGCTTCTGCTTTGTGTGTTACTTCCGTTTTCGTCTTGGGCGGATAAATGGGTGGTTACTAAAGATACCGACCCGATGGACGGCTCTACGGTAATTATGGCCATCTCTCCGCCTGGCACTCCCGTCAGGGCGCTTCCTTTCCCATACACTGATACTCAGGCGGCCTTGGTTTTTCGGTGTAGTGATAGTCTGATGCCTATGATTGTGTTTGTTGGTCCCTTTCACTTTAATGGGGACAGAACCGCTACCGGAAGCCAAAAGGTTGTTCGGATGAAGTGGGGAGATAAGCTGGAAAACCGAGCCGTTTTCGGAGCTGGTAGTACTGATTCTCTCTACATAATCCCAACCAAAGAACTTGTCGACCATGTTAAAACAGCGAATTCATACCGTGTTGAGTTGCCGTTGTACGGGCACGGATCTGTCTATTTTGATATTTCATTGGCTGGGTCATCCAGTGCTATGGATGAGGTGCTAGAGCAATGCTCAATAGAGGGAATAGAATGAATATCAACATAGGCATGAATTTGATTAAGGCCATTTTTTTATTGGTCTATCTCGTGTTCTTAACTGGGTGCCTCCCCGAAAAGACCCTTGACACGACTACTGAAGCGACACTACGTAGTTCCTCTGGCGAGATGATGGCCAGCCTTCCTCCTGATGAGCAAAAGCTCGTCGCTGAAGCGATCAAGTACTACGAGTCTGGCGGTATTGGCTTGATCGCAAAGCAGATGGCAGAAGCGTTTGGGCAAACCTCTGATATTCCTGTCTCGTCCATCCATGAACTCAACGGTATGACTGCCGCGCAGATCATCGAGAAGATGGAAGCGGAGAAGGCTGCAATGAAGGTTCGTGAGGAAAGGGCAGAGGCCAAGGCAGAGCAGGAACGCAAAATTAACGAGCTAATCAGCCGCGCTCGACAATTGCGATCTGATAAACAATATGAAAGCGCGCTTTCTGCATACTCTGAGATTCTGGCGATTGATCCCAATGCCGAGGTTGCAACTTCGGGGATAAAGGCCACCGAGGGTGAAATTGCAGAATCTGAAAAGGTGCAGGCGTATCTGTCTAAAGTGAAACTGTCAGACTTTAAGGCGCAGCGCATTGATACTTACGGCAAGAGTGATGTTCCTGCTGTTACCTGGAAAATGAAGAATGTAGGCGATCAGGTTTTACGAAAAGTTAAGGTGGTTGTTTATTTCCGTGATTCCGGTGACCAGGTGATCTATGAAGAGGAGTACTTCCCTGTGCTGGTTACCGACTACAGCTTTGATAGTAAACCGTTAAAGCCCGGATATGTATGGGAGATGGGCTCGGGCAAGTACTACACGCTGGATTCGAATCTAAGTGATTGGGAAGAAGGTAATGCTTCGATTGTTGTTACTGACTTGGCTTTTGCGGAGTAAGGGTGTGATTCGGATATTAGCAGGTGTTTTACTGGTTGTGCTTGTCAGCGGCTGCGCTCCGGGCAGTTACCGTCCAGCCCCTGATATCCTCTTCGCTCATAAAGCGATTGTTTTTGTACCCGGCGCTGATGCCTCAGAGGTCTATCATCGTGCCCGGATGTATCTGGCCCGGACGTTTGTCAGTTCGACAGATGTTATTCAGTACGCTTCGGAAGAGCACGGCCGGATCATTGGTCGGGGAATGACGAGAATCCCTATCGACAATGGTTTTGTGTCGTCGAGCCATAATTACTTATTTCTGTTTGATATGCAGATCGTTGATGGAAAGCTCCGCGTCTACTTTGATGACTTTTACAAATTGATTGATGGGGTTAGGTTTCCTGCCCGATTCGAGTACGAAGTAGAGCCGATCAGGGAGGCCGTGAATGCAATGGTGGCCGAAATGCGGTCAGAGCTGGGCACGGGCGATGAGTTTTTAGAGCCAGAGTCACTGAGCGCCTTATGAAGTACGTTGAAGAGCAGCTCAAGCAGTGCAAAACGTGCAACCGCAAGACGAAGCACTGGCGCAACAATACTAAGTCGAGCGGGTTTATGCTGTTGGTTCACCTGGTGTTGATCATCGGCACGATGGGCTTTTGGTTGATACCGCTGATTCTCGTTAAGGTGCTGGACAGCCGGATCGGTGGCTGGAGTTGTTCGGAGTGTGGGAAGTGATGTTAAGATCGGTTGGTTTACTCGTTGCCTCGGTGCTGTTCAGTGTTGGCTCTCATGCTGCATGGAAAGTGCATACAGACGTTAACCCAATGACAGATAAGCCTTTTGGTGTTGCTGTGTCGCATGCTGCAACACCGCTATACATTCCGGCTGGCGCCTCAGATGACCTGACGGCCACATTGTCATTGAACTGTTATGACAACAATCCCAAATTTATGCTGGTAATGAGCGATCAGGTAGCCTGGGATATCAAGGAGAAGCCCGGCGGACAGCAGGGTACGGCATTACTTCGCTGGAATGACATGGTCGAAGTAAATACGTTCACAGTGTCCCAGCAGGATGAACGCGGAATAGAGTTCGCGATAGATAACTCTCTGGTGCAAAAGTTACACGGCAGCGAGCGCCTGGCGGTGGAGGTTCCGTTAAGCAATAACCAGAGCCTGATCGCCGCATTTGCCCTGGAAGGGTCGCTCGCTGCGTTTAGAGAGGTGTTGGTCTTCTGCAGCTCCTGACTTTGCTAAAATCAAACCCAGAAAGCGCCCACTGGGCGCTTTTTTTTATGCCTGCTTCCCGCCAAACGCTCGAGCGAACGCCCCATCCATGCGGGTAATGACTTTGCACACCTGTGCGTCTTCTGGCAGCTCTACAGCTGATTCTTTGCCGTCTGTGAAGCTGATTCTATCGGTAAGCCTACCTCGCTCGTAAATCCCGACAATAACACGCCCTCGCAGCGCTACGGCGGCCCAGTCGCCACCTTCTGGTGTCATATTTGGATCGATGTAGTAAAAGTCACCCGGCTTTTGTGGTGGCATGCTGGTGGTTGTCTCTTCGAGTACAAACGCCTGCTCAGACACTTGCATCATCGGCATCAGCGGGAATCGCATCATGGATGCTGGTGTAAATCGCTCACCAGCCATCCAGCGCCCGGCTTCTTCGTCTGTGAGTAGCGGGAGTGTCTGCGTTTGCAGATCGGTGGCGCTGGTGGTGTAGGCTGGAGTCATGTAGTCGTTCAGCGAGCCCGCAGTGCCTTCCCAGAGACCATAGTGTTGTTCGTCCAGCCACCCCCGCGGAAGTTTAAAACCTTGCTCGATTAAGCGTGCAGCGGTTCCGCCGATGTTTTTCGGGTTCTTTTCTCTCAGCAACGCAGAAGCATACTGATTCTTCCATCCCATTTTTTCAGCCAGTTTCGTCTTTTGACCATGGCCAGGGAAGTGTTCATCAGCAAGGTACTGAAGGTTCCGCTTGCGGGTTTCGTATATGTCCATGCCCTAATTTTCAACTTAAATGGTTCTACTTACCAGAAAGTGCAATCAAAGAGGGTTTTATTTAATAAACAACCAATACGGTTGACTTTCTAGGTTGTAATGGTTTTACTTTCGTTAACGGAGGTAAACAATGTTTCGAGACTTTCTTAAATCCCTTTCAGATGCTGAGCAGGCTCAGTTCTGCAATATTACGGGCACTTCGTGGGAGACGATAACCCGCAAGTACATGCCTGCTTCATTGGATCGGCGCAGTGTTCCGCGTCGCGATCGCTTCGAAACTCTCCTTAACGCTATTAACACGATCCGCCCTGGGTCCATTTCCCGCGAGCAGCTTGCGTCGTATTTCTACGCAGCGCCTGCAGGACAGGACAGAGGGCAGGGGGCAGACGCCGCGTAGATGTTTGTATTCTGCGCGGCTTTTTTTTGGAGCCACACATGCGAAACGTGCTGTACAGATTTACAGGGTTTTTATCCCACCCGTACACGGTAGTGCTTTCAGTGACGTGTGCCGGGCTGGTGGCCACGACGGCTGTGGGCTCTGTGGTGGTTCTTTTGAGTTGAGGCGACAGGCGCGCAAGCGCCCTCCGTGCAGCAGGCGGTCATGGGGATCAAAACAACACCTGCAGCAGGCGCCCGGTTGCCGTATGGCGCACCTTGCCGGGTGAGCCTGCACTTCTTTCAACACAGGACAGGACGATGACAGCAGAGATCGTACAGTTTGATCAACCACAGGCGGCAAGCATGACAGACGGTTTTACACGCCTGGCGAACGGGCTGATTGAGCAACTGATGGTAGCCAACGGCTTAACCGCTCGTGAGCTTCGTATCGTGCTGGCGGTCGTGCGTAACACGTATGGCTATCAGATGAAGTCTCGCCGCATTACTGAGAATGATCTGAGCAACTGGACGGGCATCGAGGCAAAGAACTGCGGAAAACTGAAACGCGGGCTGGTAAAGCGCGGTGTTTTGCTGCTGGCTGGTGGTGAACTGGGCATTAATAAACAGGTTTCTGATTGGGATTGCATGGGGTCACAGACAACCCCGGCACGGGGTCGCACACAACCCCGTCAGTCAAAATCGAACGGGGTTACAGATAACCCCAGCAAGGGGTTACAGACAACCCCGTCAGGGGGTCACGCACAACCCCGTCAGGGGGTTACCGATAACCCCCCTTATAAAGAAAATATTAAAGAAAACTTTAAAGACACTTCTAAAGAAACCTCGCAGCAGGGTCAAAGCGCTGATCGCGCTCTGACGACACAGAGCGAAGTTTCGTTACTCGACAAGGTTCAGGCCAAGCATCCGACAGCAGTGATTGCCACCCGAACAGGCAAAGCGGCGCTGTGGGGTGAAGCCATCGACGAGCAACTGGCCAACCTGATCGCTGATGCAGTCGCAGAAGTCACCCTGGACGACAAACGCCCGAACATCGCGGCATGGGCAAACGAGATCAGACTGATGCGCACCGCCGATGACCGTACCCCAGAGCAGATCGCCGCACTGTTCCGCTTTGCGAATACCGATGAATTCTGGCGCTCGAATATCCTCAGCCCGCACAAGCTCCGCGCCAAGTGGGGCACGCTGGCGGCTAAGTTCAACGAGCGCCGACACACTCCGCCGAAGCTGGACACCTCGGCGGCTGCAACTGAAAACCGACTCAGCGATACCAGCTGGGCGCGGTAAGCAATTCAACACAGGACAGGACCATGAACCAGGCACTAATCGCAACCGACATCATCACCGGCCAGCAGGCCGCGGCGATGAACTCGACTCATTACACCGCGCCGCAGCCGTGCCGCGCGTGCAAATATCGCAAGCACTGCTCTGGTGAGCGCGATCGCATCACAGGCGCAACAGACACGTCTGGCGACTCGTGCGAGGTGTACGACAACTACATACCCCAGCATCCCCGTGTGAAGCCTGGCATGAATCGCACACCGTACCGCGTTCTGGGCGCGATGAAGCTGTGGGGGATTAAATCATGAGCTTTTGCCCTCAAATGGAACAGGCCTTCGCGTCAATCTTTACACCAGAATCCGGCGCAGAGCTGGCAGAGACATACAGCCCCGCAACAGAGCCGCTATTCAGCGCTGATGATCCAAACGCGGTAGAGATCCGGACGGTTGATGTCGGTGATCGGTTTATTGCGATGTTTTCTGGCGAGTATGAGTTGTTACGCCACGACGGTATGCACACCTACGCCCGGCATATTGCCACCGGAGTCGAACAGGCTTTTGGTAACCGTGCGCCGGTGTTGAAGACACAACGCTGATACTGACCCAGGAGGGCAGATGAACGTTACAGACAATCATTACGCACACGCGACACCACGTCAGGTTGAATACCTCGATGCGATTATGGCCAATAACGGCAACGTCGCGGCGGCTGCCCGCAGCTTGGGTTTAGTAAAGCAGACTCTGCACAACTCACTGAAAAACCTTGAGAAACGCTTGGTGACTCTGGGTGAAAGCAAAGAATACGAACTGTATCGCCCCGGTGGGCCCGGCATGTTTTTGTCTGGCTTTAGCGATATGCGCACAAACGCTGAAGGCAAACCGATCTGGTACAAGTTTCAGGCCGACAAGCAAGCCATGGCGCAAGCTATTCAGGAGTTCGTAGAGACGGCCGCCGCCGACCTTCCGCGCATTGATCGTATTGAGTGCCAAACCAAGCGTCACCTGAAAGACAAGATCACCGTATTGCCGATCGGTGACCCGCATATCGGTTTGTTGTGCTGGTCGAAGGAAGTGGGTGTCGATTGGGATTTGAGCATTGCCCAGCGTGTGTTCCGTAATGTGTTTACCCGGTTGCTGTCGCGCCTGCCGAACACTCAGGAGTGCGTATTGGTGAATACGGGTGACTTCTTTCACGCCGACAACATCAACAGCCAGACCAGCCGATCTGGCCATGTGCTCGACACCGACGGCCGTTACGGCAAGTGGCTGGATACCGGCATTATCGTTGTGCGCATGCTGATTGATGCCTGCCTACGCAAATACAAGAAAGTGACCTTCGTGAACGTGAAGGGCAACCACGACGACATTTTAGGCGCGGCCCTGGGCACCTTCACCGACCACATGTATGAGAAGCAAACCCGCCTGACGGTGATGCGCGGCGAATCGCCGTTTCAGTACGTGCGCCGAGGAAAAGTGCTGCTGGGGTTCGCCCACGGCCACACCTGCAAACTCAGCAGTCTGCCGGGCAAAATGGCCGACGACGCCGCCGAGCTCTGGGGCCAGACCACTTACCGCCACTGGATCACCGGGCACGTTCATCACAACAGTTGGTTGCAGTTTAAGGAGCACCCGGGCTGCACGGTTGAAACAGTCGGCATCATCCCACCTAAAGACGCCTACGCATACGGCGGTGCCTACGGTGCCAACCGCACGACGCAAGGCCTGATTTTTGATATTGCCGCCGGTTCGCTGGTGGAGCGACACATCGAGCATGTGACGGGGGCGGATTGATCATGGGTGAGCACATAACGGAAGAAACCGCCAATAATCATCCAGATTCGATTACTTGTGAGTGCGGCAAGTTGTTTTCTGATCCGCACGAAATTGAGTTTTTCGGATGGCATGGTCGTTGTGTTAAGTGCGAGATGGGGCAGGAAGAGAAACCAATTAAGCAACGCTTGGCCGATGCCGGTTACCAGGTGAAGCGCATTGAAACCGACGGCGAATACCGCGGCGTAGAAATTCAGAAAGACGGAAAGCGAGTACACAAAACACCACGGGCCAGTGTGGATCTGGCTCTGGAATTGTGCGAGCAGGCGGGGAAATAACCCTAGTTTTAATGGGCGCGAGGTTACGAGCGTCCACAATTTAAATGTTTGTTATTGCGCTATGCGCAGGAGATTTTGAGCATGAATAAGACCATTAAGGGTGCCGCCATCATTTTGGCAATATGTTCCGCAGTCGTTGGCTGGTGTGTGATTGAAGGAGCAATCTGGATATTTAGCAATATCGGCGTATCTATAGCGCAATAACGCCGGAATCGCGCGCGAGGCACGAGTCGCGTGCATCCGTGTGTTATTAAAACGAATTTAACTAACGGGAAGGTACCCATGGGAAGAAGCGTTAACAAAGTAACTTTAATCGGCACCCTGGGGCGCGACCCAGAGGTTCGGTTTCTACCGAATGGCAACGCCGTTGCCAATATGACGTTGGCCACTGATGAAAGTTACAACGACAAAGCCACCGGCCAGAAAGTCGAACAGACAGAATGGCACCGGATCGTCGTGTACGGAAAACTGGCAGAAATCTGCCAGAGGTATCTGCAGAAGGGCTCTAAGATTTATGTCGAGGGGAAATTAAAAACCCGCGAGTGGGAGAAAGACGGCGTTAAACGCTACACCACTGAAATCGTAATGAGCGACATGACGATGTGTGGTTCTCCTGCTGGTGCTCAGAGTGCAGGCCACCAGCCAGTACAACAGGGCGGGGCGCCTCAACAGGCCAGCCAGCAACCACCGCAAGCGCAACAACAGTCACCGCAGCCGACAAACAGCTTCGATGACTTCGATGACGACATTCCATTCTGAGGCCCACCAGCATGAATAACACACGAGAAATTGCGCAGTGGATCGTCGATAACTGCATTTGTATTGATACCGAAACCACCGGCCTTGGTGAAAATGATGTCGTGGTGGAGATTGCCGCGATCCGGATTAAAACTGGTGAGGTGTTGGTGGATACCGTTGTGAAACCAAACTGGATCACTAATCGGTTTGCAGAAGCGACGCACGGCATTACTTGGGAAGAACAGATGCGCGGTGATGATTTCGGCGTAGTGCTTGAAAATCTTCACCTCAAGAACCACGGTGATGAATTCTACACAGCGTTCAACCTGGTATTTGATGAGCGCCTGATCCGTCAAACTGGATTCCGCTACCTTGCCGAACCCGATATCTGTGCACCGTTCCCTAAGCCTGATGGCATCATCTGCATCATGGAACTGGCCAACCGCCACTTCGCCAAGGACCACGCTGAATGGGATAACGAAAACTCGCGGTTCCGTCGCCTGTCACTGGCCAAGTGCTGCGAGATTGCAGGCATTGAATTTACCGGCACTGCACACCGTGCACTGGCCGATGCACGCGCCGCGGCTGATCTGGTTATTGCGATTGCAGAGGGGAGTTGCTGATGGCTGCGATCAAAGAACTACAAAACAAAGTGCTTCAAGAGCTAAAACAAGGGCCAGCCAGCCTTGCTGATTTAACGCTAACCCTTCACGTTGATCAAAAGGAGTTGGGAAAGGCTGTGCGAGGCTTACGCGAAGATGAGCTGATTGAGTTAAAGGGAGGGGTTTATCACTCAACTGTTCGGAAGGCTGTTATTCCAGCATTGGTCGAAACGCATCCAATGAAGGAAAGCCCGTTAGATGCTGAATTTCAGCTACTGGAAGAACGTCTGAAAAAGCCAGAGGTTAAAGATCTTGAGTTAAAGACACAGGTTCTCGAAAAACTGGAACCGATGTTATCGGGTGATATTGGCCAGGTGCTACTCGCGATCCGCGATGACCTGAAAGGAGTGGCAGGAGTATGAGTGATATCCTGAAAGGCGTGGATGATCATTTTGATCCTACAGGAACAGACCAACACGCACCCGGTGCAAAGATGGATGGCGGCAAACCCCTTGCTGGTTTGTTGCTGGATTTTGGTTTAGCGCTCGAGGCGGTCGCAGAGCTCGGCACGTTCGGTGCTAAGAAATATTCCCGTGGCGGGTGGCAAAGCGTACCGGACGGCATTCAGCGTTACGAAGACGCGATGATGCGCCACATGCTGAAGGTTCGTACCGAGAAGATCGACCCAGAAACAAACCTACCGCACCTGTATGCCGTGGCGTGGAATTCGCTGGCGCTTCTGGAGCTTGCAATTCGAGAACGCGACGAAAGCCGTACAGGTGAAAGCCAATGACCCGCGCCATCGTCCGTAATATTCACACCGACGATAAGGGCCGTGCGGTGGTGTTAATGGTAGTGGATAGTTCGCCATTCGAGTTATGCACGCAATTGAGTAATGGCCCTGCGTCCATTGAGTTGATGACAAAAGCCCACCTGGTAAAACCAACACCGAAGCAACAGGAAAAGGGCGGCCAGCTGTGTAAATGGCTCCACGCTCGATGTCGTGAGCAGATGTTCCAGAAGTTTCTCAGTGCTAAATATGGCCGCAATGCCAATACGCCAGAGACCGCATTGGAGGCAGTAAAAAGCCTGCTGCAGTTTGGTTCGTCAGCCCGTCTTGATCACGACGACACTCTGGGTACCCGTTTTAAAACAGAAATCATGCAGGAGTACGCCCAATGGCAGAGCAAGCGATAAAACCCCGCATTGATCGTGACCGGCGGCTGGTGGTCGGTATTGACCCGGATCTGGTGAAGAGTGGTGTAGCCGTCGCCCGAGGTGGTTCTCTGGTGTATATCGACGCGCTTTCTTTTCCGGAGTTGTTGCGTTTTGTGAAGGAAATGGCCCCAGATCAGCCGACAGTGATTGTTGAAGATGTCGAAACAGATTCCACGACATATCACCGCTTCGGAACCAATGCCCGACAGCATGCCCGGATCGCTCAGAACGTCGGCCAGGTTAAAGGCGTCAAGCGTGTGCTGGTGGAGTGCCTGATCGCTGAGGGCGTGAACGTGGTGCAAGTGAAGCCACTCCGAGGCCCCATCAAACGCGCCAAGAACGACGCGGCATACTTCAACAAGATCACGGGCTGGACCGGCCGCACTAACGAAGACAAACGCGACGCCGCGCTACTGGCGTTATGGGGTTGATGACTGTACGTTAATACAGTGTTCAGATACTAAGTATTATCTAAAACCTGTGTGAGAATACCGATAGGGCAATTAGGGGCAGGACAATGATCACACCATACTCAGCACGAACCGCTATTACTCAGGCATATTCTGTAGACCTTCAAGGCACCTCTGACTTCACACCTATGGTGTCAGGTGGTCGATCTTCTTCACTCGATAAAATCGCCAACCGGTACGAAGCCGGTATTGTCATCGCTGCTGTTGAGGCTCAGGAGCGTCTTCGGCACTGGTTGTTGTGGTCGTATGGACCGGCTTTCTTTGCGTCGTTACGCAGCAATCAGGTAGGTGCCGCGATGCTGGTGGCTGAGTTGTGCGGTATTGAATGGGAGGGCATGCGCGATGCCGTTCGCCAGCGCACAGAGGTTTTGATTTATGTTCATATGGAGAACTATCGCGCACTCGCTGTGACCGGTTCGCGTAAATACAGAAAGCCCGCTCATATTGCCAGACAGGTGCAACGCCTGACGGGCGGGCAGCTTAGTATCGATCTGAGCAACTACCAGAGAGACTTCGGTTATCTGGCGGATATGGTTCAGGCTGTCTGTGAAGAGTTGGATAAAAAGAGCTTAGGACCGGTAGCGAAGGTGCTCCCACACTTAAGTGCTCTTCAGGGTGTCGCGTGATGTATTGCGGCGAATGCTGGTTAACCTCTGGAAGTTGGGAATGCACCGATGAAGAAAACCACACGGCAGGACCAGCGCCTGACGTTCGATCGCGAGACATGGATCAAATGCAGCTCTTGCCAGGGGCGGGGGTTGATACGCCCGATGATCAGCACGAACCCTGAATATACCTGTGATACCTGTAACGGTATTGGCTGGATACCGCCCGATGGTGAACCGTTGAACGAACACGAGGCGATCCGGATGATGCGTCAGATCATTAACCGGCAGTCACTGCGTATTAATCTCCTGAAACGACGTATCGAACCCCCTGAAGAAACAGATCGCCACGTCGGCGGTGGCATGTACGGCAACGGGCGTTATACTGGCGACTGATTCAGTTGTAAGGTGATGTCATGGAAGATCGTTTGTTGTACCGGTTCAGACCATTATCTCGTGCGAGTGAGATTTATGAAGGTTATCTGTATTGCTCGTCTTTGAAGCAAGTTAAGGCCGCTAGTCACTCCGCCAAAGATCGCCGTGAAATGAGGGTTAAAGCTTTTAGTCCATCTTACCGAAAACTTAAGAATCTATATTTGTCGATAGCGAATGACGAGGATTGGTTTTCCGACTATGTAAAGAGATTATCAAATATGGATATCGACTCTTATCGGGAAAAGTTCGGTAATGCATCTTCAGGTCTAACTCACCGACATCTAGTAATGCGTGTTAATCAAATGAGACGCATGACGTACAGAATGACATCTTACTTCAATGAAACCGTAGAAGGGTTTAACCGCAGGATTGGATTGGTTTGTTTTAGAAAATCTAAACCGAGCCTCAGTATGGCGAAAGACTATGCATCAGAGGGTGGCTTTCTTGTTTGCTATGACTGGAAGGAAATCAACTTCTTAACAAAAATGAATGATGGTTTCTTGGCGGATGTCACATATATTGAGGGTAAAGCCAACAAGCCCTTTGAGTTTGATGTTATCGATTTTCTATACTGCGATACCGGTAGGCCGATAGAAGACTATATTGGTGAAATGGTGTATTCCCAGAAGCGAAAACGATTTTCTAGAGAAGATGAAACGCGATTGGTCTTTGATAAGGAAAAATGGGAAAGCCGAGTGTTTAAAGTTCCAAAAACGATTAGGTACGTTGTGCCGTTGTTTGATACTCAGTGTCCCTCGCCAGAGGAGAAAGAGGCCTTGTCTAAGATTATTGATGCTGGGATAGAGGTGGTAGAGCGATCTGTATATAAAACTACCTGTAATTAAATTCAGTATAGGTGTTGACCTTTGACGAGGTTTTATGTACCTTTTTCCTATCTTGGCGGTTTAACGCCCTAACGCCACAAACTGCATTTTAAGCCTCGGTTTTCACCGGGGCTTTTTTGTTTCTGGTCCATGTCCTGACCTGAAAAGCGGGGCCGTCCACCCCGCACCTTATTTTTTATGTCTGAAAAGCACACGCCACCCCCAACGACTGAAACTCGTTACACGAAAGAACCTGCTGGTATCCGATGGCTGGCGATATTTGAGCAGAGTGCGTCCGTGGTTTTGGCCGCGCTGGTGATAGGTGTGTTTGCGACATACATAACAGTCAGTAAGACAAACGACGCAGTGAATGCGTTGGCGATTCGCATGGACCGCTTCGAGCAGAAGACAGATTCCCGCATCCAGAACATCGAGCGCGACGTGAAGGCGCTTCAAATTGAGCAGGCACGGTATCACCGCGATGGCGAATAACCTGACAGATGAAGATTTTCGCGAGCGGTGGCCAGACTTCACGCTGCGTGAAATGCGCTGCAAACAGACAGGTCGTTGCAAGATGCTGCCGTCTTTTATGGATCGCCTTCAGGCATTGCGCACTGAGTACGGAAAACCAATGATTGTTTCGTCTGGTTACCGCGATCAATCCCATAAAGACGAAGCGCAAAAGGCACGCCCAGGCACGCACGTAATCGGTTGTGCTGTTGATATCCGTGTTCGCGGTGCTGATGCACTGCGGTTGATGGAATTGGCGTTAAAGCATGGTTTTACTGGCATTGGTGTTAGTCAGAAAGGTAACCAGCGATTCATTCACATGGATGACGCACCTGCAACTACCTATCGCCCACGACCACATATCTGGAGTTACTGATGACTGCTTACTTTCTGTTCTGTGCTGCCCTGATGCTTATGGGTGCTGCTGCTGGCGCTGATGCTGCCACTGTGTTGGAGCCTGAGACTATTTCTATCATTGCTGAATTGATTGGCAAGGTCGGATCGTTTGGCGTTCTGGAGTGGGTGCTGGTTGCTCATGTGGTTGCGCTGATCGTGGTCAACGTCACCGAGACACCCGAAGATAACCGCATCTACGGGAAGCTTTATAAGCTCCTGATTGAGCCGTTGGCGTTGGGTGTTGGTAAGGCTAAGCAGTCACCCAAACAGGGCTTCAAGTAGTGCGAGGCTTTCGCCTGGCGCTAAAGATCATTGATCGCATCATTGATGCCATTAATGCCTACCGGAAACGACAGCATGAAAAGCGTATCGAAGCGATTAAGCACGATCCTTCTGGCGCTTGGGCTGGCCGCTTCGGTAGGCTGCAGCCAACTGCAGACGCTTACGACGATGCAGAGCAACTGCCCGCCGATAGTGCCAACACTGCCCGGCCTGAACCCGGACGGCCAGACAGTAACACTGCACCCTGAACATCAGCGCGAGCTCTTGATCTACTTCGAAGAGGTCAACCGTTGTGGGTTATAAGCCATGCGCACACGCTGGTTGCGGTGTACTGGTTAAGAACGGCACACGCCATTGCGACAAGCACAAGCAGCAAGCTCAGCAGGTACAAGACCGACGACGCGGAACGGCTCACCAGCGTGGCTACAACGGGCGCTGGCGCAAGGCTCGCGTCGGCTTCCTGAATAAACACCCGCTCTGCGCTGAGTGTGAACGCAACGGTCTGATCACAGCAGCGACTGTGGTCGACCACATCGTGCCGCACAAAGGCGACGATGCTTTGTTCTGGGATCGTGAGAACTGGCAGCCGCTATGCAAACCATGTCACGACCGCAAGACCGCAACAGAAGACGGCGGCTTCGGACGATGATGAAACCACCCAGAAGGGGAGGGGCGGGTCAAATCTCTACAGCCTTTCGCACAGAGACCGCCGCCTAAGTCGAATTTTTACGCCCGCGAAATTGAAAATTTTTCCGGACCCGCGATCTGGCGACCGGAGGTGATGCCATGCCAGGTGGAAAAGGCCGCAAGCCGAAGCCAACCGCACAGAAAGAACTGGCAGGCAATCCCGGCAAACGAAAACTAAATAAAGACGAACCGCAGTTCGATGCCGTGACTGATGTTGCTGCACCTGAACACCTGCATGACTTTGATTACGCAGTTGAACAGTGGGACACATTAGCGCCGCAACTCTGCACCCGGGGCGTGATGACGGTTGCCGATCTGTGGAATCTCGAAGCGTTTTGCCTGGCGTACTCCGTTTACCGCACCTCGATGGCAGAGGCCAACGGCCAGCCAACGATCATGCAGGAAAACGGCACCATGAAAAAACACCCGGCACTGTCGGCAGCCAATGAGGCTCTGCGGCAAATGCAATCAGCCGGGGCGGTTCTAGGTATCGACCCGGCAAACAGATCACGAATCATTGCTCCAAATGGTGGTAAACCGAAAGACAACGCATTCACCGCCATGTTGGAAATGATGGGCAAATAACGACATGAACACATGGCCACATTCCACAACGTCAACGCCGCGAATAAATACGCGCGCGACATCGTTGCAGGCCGTATTCCTGCGTGCAAATGGGTAAAGCTCTCTTGCCAGCGTCACCTCGATGATCTGAAGAAAGAGAAAACCAAAAAGTACCCGTATTACTTTGACAGAAAAGCCGCTGAAGTCGTCTGCATGTTCGTGCAGGCACTGCCCCACACCAAAGGCAAGTGGGCGGGAAAGAAACAGTTAATAACACTCGAGCCCTGGCAGAAGTTTATCTTCTGCGTCTCGTTCGGGTGGAAGCGCAAGAAAGACAAAACCCGCCGGTTTCGTGAAGCGTACAGCGAGATCCCTCGGAAGATGGGCAAGTCGGTATTGGCAGCTGGTACCGGCAACTACATGTTCACCCTCGACGGTGAATACGGCGCCGAAGTTTACTGTGGTGCAACCACAGAGAAGCAAGCCTGGGAGGTTTTCCGCCCAGCGAAGATCATGGTGAATAAAACACCAGATCTGAAAGAAGCCTTCGGTATTGAGGTGAACGCCTCAAACATGCACCGCCCTGATGATGGTAGCCGGTTTGAACCGATCGTTGGTAACCCGGGTGATGGTTCGTCACCTCACTGCGCCATCATCGACGAATTCCACGAACACAAAACGCCTGATCTTTATGAAACCATGATCACGGGCATGGGTGCTCGTGACGAGTGGCTCTGCTTCATCATCACAACCGCCGGCACCAACCTGGCAGGCCCGTGTTATGACAAGCGGCTCGAAGTGCAGAAGATGCTCGAAGGCACGATCCCGAACGAAGAACTCTTCGGAATCATCTACACAATCGATAACGAAGACGACTGGGATAAACCTGAAAGCCTACGGATAGCAAATCCTAACATGGGTGTTTCAGTGGGTGATGACTACCTGCTGAGCATGCAGCAGAACGCGAAAAACAACCCAGCCCGGCAAGTCATATTTAAAACCAAGCACCTGAACATCTGGTGTGGTGCCAAAGCCCAGTGGCTGAACATGGTCAAGTGGCGCGCCTGTGGTGACCCGACATTAAACGTCGACGACTTCAAAGACGACGAGTGTTACCTGGTAATTGACCTCGCGGCCAAGATCGACATCTGCTGCCAGATGCGGTTTTACCGCCGAGTGATCGACGGCGATCTGCATTATTACGCATTCCCGAAGTTTTACCTTCCGGAACAGACGATCAAAAACACCAAAGAGAAAAGCAATCAAGCGGCTTATGAACGCTGGGTTGCCTCTGGGCACCTGTTCGAAATGCCCGGCTCTGAAATCAACTTCAACCATCTGAAAGAAGAAGCGGTTGAAGACATGGCCGGCATGAATATGCAGGAAATCGTCTACGACCCGTGGCGAGCTGCACAGATGGCACAACAGCACGAGGCTGATGGCGCTGTCACCGTTGAATTCCGCAACACCGTACAGAATATGTCGCCAGCCATGAAAGAGATGGAAGCGGCCGTAGTGTCCGGCAGGTTTCACCATCCAGACGACCCGATCCTGAACTGGATGGCCAGCAACACCACCAACAAGCCCGACAAAAAAGAAAACTACTTCCCGGACAAAGAAAGCCCCGAGAAGAAAATCGACGGCATCGTCTGCTGCATCATGGGTGTAGGACGAGCCATGTATGAGCCAGAAGACTCTGGCGGCAAAGTTAATATTCGGATGATTTAATGAACTGGTTCACTGGCCTATTTAAGCGCAAAAACACCGAAGTGTTAGACAGCGCCGCGCTGGCTGAATTGATTACCGGCCTTGGTCTTTCTGATGCCGGTATCGAAGTCACTCCGAAAAACGCGATGCAACTCAGCACGGTTTACTCGTGCATTCGTGTACTGGCTGAAACCATTGGAATGCTGCCGATCAACTTATTCGAGGTTGATGGGAATACCCGGTCCAAGGCGACAGGTCACTCGGTACAAAAGCTCCTGCGCAGCGGCCCGAACGACTACATGACCACCCTCGAGTGGCACGAGTTGATCATCACCCACCTGGGACTTCGCGGTAACTTTTACGCTTACATCAACTGGTCAGGGAAGCGCGTTCTTGAACTACTACCATTGAACCCGGCCAACGTAACGCCTGAACTCGATGAAAACTGGAAGGTGCGTTACAAGGTCGTGTTCCCCAATGGAAAGTGGGACTACCTCGACGCAAAAAACATCTTGCACATTCGCCTGCAAACCCTTGATGGCTTAACAGGCTTATCGCCAATTTCACAGGCCCGCCATGCAATCGGCTTGGCGAAAGCGACCGAACGCCATGGCGCGAAAGTATTCGCCAATGGTGCGCATCCATCAGGCGGCTTCACGACAGACGCCAGCCTGAAAGATGAACAGTACACCCGGCTGGTGACGCAACTCGAAGACTACAAAGGCGAAAACGCACACCGCAACCTAATCCTTGAAGGTGGTCTGAAATGGTTCCAGACCAGCATGACCAGCGAAGACGCCCAGTATCTGGAAACCCGAAAATTCCAACGTGCTGAAATCTGCGGTGCATTCCGCATACCGCCTCACAAAATCAGCGATCTGGAACGCTCCACGTTCAGCAACATGGAAAATAGCAATATCGACTTCTACCAGTCGGCCATCATGCCGTACTGCGTCCGGATCGAACAACGCTACGTGAAATCACTGATCGTGCCAGACGGCACCGATTACCAAGTGAAATTCAACGCCAACGGCGCTATGCGTGGCGACTCAGCCGCCCGAGCAACGTTCTACACAGCCCAAATCCAGAACGGTGCCCTAAGCCCGAACGAAATCCGCGAACTCGAAGACATGAATCCACGAGACGGCGGCGACATCTATCTAACGCCACTCAATATGGCAATCAACGGCAAAAAGCCAGAGGAAACCAATGGCAAATAAAACCCTTACTGCGGCATTCAAGGTAAAGGCCGTTGACGAAAACACCGGCGAATTCAGTGGGTATGGCTCCGTATTCGGCGTGAAAGACAGCTATTCCGACATCGTAATGCCCGGCGCGTTTACCAACTCGCTCGCAACATGGGCCGAAAAGAGCGCCTTGCCTGCACTGCTGTGGCAACACAAAACCGACGAGCCGATCGGCATCTTCACCAAGATGGAAGAAGACGAACACGGCCTGTATGTAGAAGGTCGTCTCCTCATCGACGACGACCCACTGGCCAAACGCGCATACGCTCACCTGAAAGCCGGTTCTATTACCGGTATGTCTATCGGTTATTCCGATGTCGACTATGAATACGACAAAGACAAAGGCGCGTTCCAGCTCAAAGAAGTAAAGCTCTGGGAAGTATCACTGGTGACCTTCCCGGCCAACGAAGAAGCACGAATTAACAATGTGAAATCGCTGCTGAAAAGCGGCGAACTGCCCAAACCTGCCCTGGTTGAGCAGTGCCTGCGCGATGCCGGTTTTTCACGCACCCAGGCGAAGACGATTCTGTCTGGCGGCTATGGGGCTCTGCGCGACGCAGATTCAGACGATGTAGAAAGCATCACCACCGCAATTAAAAACCTGAAAATCTGAGGAGCCCACCATGGCACTTGATCAAAAAGACCTGGCACAGGTCACCGAAGCCCTTGATAAGAAATGGGGCGAAATGAAAGACCGCAACGACAAAGAAGTCGAAGCGATCAAATCCGAATTCAAAGGCGAAGCTGAAAAGCTGGCCCACGAAGTAAAAGGCCTGCAGGCACTGAAAGACGAGATCGACGAATCTCTGAAGCAGAAAGGCCGCATGGGCAGCAACCACGGTCCAGAAGTCGACGAGCACAAAGAAGCGTTTATAGGTTTCATCAAATCTGGTCACGATGATGGCCTGATGGACCTGCAACAGAAGGCGCTGAACCTCGGAGCAGGTGAAGATGGCGGTTTCGCTGTCCCAGAGCAGTTGGATACCGACATTTCCAGCACACTCCGCGACCTGAACGTCATGCGTTCGGCAGCCACCGTCATCACCATTGGTGGTGCTGACTACAAAAAACTGTTCAACACGCACGGTACAGCGTCCGGCTGGGTCGGTGAAACAGCGGCTCGTCCAGCCACTGATGCACCGAAACTGCAAGAAGTCACTCCGTTTATGGGTGAGATCTACGCCAACCCGCAGGCCACTCAGCGCATGCTTGATGACGTGTTCTTCAACGCAGAATCGTGGCTGGCTGCTGAAATTGCCGAAGAATTCGCCGAGAAAGAAGAAGTGGCATTCACCACTGGCGACGGCTCTAACAAGCCAAAAGGCTTCCTGGCCTACACCTCAACCACCGAAGCGGATTCTGCTCGTGCATTCGGTAGCCTGCAGCATAAGTTGGCTGCTGGTACGGCTGCGTTCACTGCAGACGAAATCAAAGCCATGCCTTTCATGCTGCGTGCGGCATATCGTCGTGGCGCTGCATTCATGGGTAACGGCAACACCTTCGCGCAGATCATGCTGCTGAAAGACGGCAACGGCCAATACCTGTGGACTCCGGGCCTTGAAGAAGGTGAAGCGGCACGTCTGTGTGGTTACGGCTACCTTGAAAACGAAGCAATGCCAGACATGGCCGCCAATGCGAAAGCACTGGGCTTCGGTAACTTTAAGCGTGGTTACACCGTCGTTGATCGCATGGGTACCCGCGTTCTGCGCGATCCGCTGACCAATAAACCGTACGTTGGTTTCTACACCACCAAGCGTGTGGGCGGCATGGTAACCGACAGCAACGCGATCAAACTGATGCAGATGGCTGCATCCTGATCCGTTACTGAGAAGTAACCATTGAAAAGGGGCCAATCGGCCCCTTTTTTAATCCCACAACCAGCAAATCAGGACACAACAATGGCCTACGAACTCACCAAAGAAATCTGCGTTTCAGTTGATAGTGGCTGCACCGTTACCGTGTACGCGGCTGGCAAGTACGACGAACTGCCAGAGCCTGCGATTGTGTACGCAGAATCAGTAAAAGCGCTTAAAACTGGCGGCGGCGGTAAGAAAGCCACTTCAGCACCAAAAAATAAAGCCGAACCTGCGCCAGAAAATAACAAGGCCTGACCATGATCGACCTCTCTGTCGCCAAACTTCATTGTCGTGTACTGCACGACCGTGAGGACACCCTGATCCAAACCTACATCGAAGCAGCACTGTCTGCGTTCGAGGACCACACCGGCCGCAAGTTGTACGCCGATGAAGCGGCGCTGGCACAGGATCAGGACGCGCCAGAGCATACTGCGATCATCGACAGCAAAATCACGGCGGGGGCGCTCCTGCTGGTGGGGTATTTGTACAGCACTCGTGATATGGACAACACCATGCCCCAAGCGACAGAGCGCCTGTGGCAGCCTTACAAAGTATTCTTCGGGGGCTGATATGCCAATAGGCTCTTACACCGTATACGCAGAGCTGCACAGGGTAGTCACCAGCCGCAACGAACTCAACGAACCCGAAGAAACCACCGAGCTTGTGGAACCGTTCTGGTGTTCGGTAAAACTCAACAGCGCCAGCGAGAACAGCACCGACGACACGCTCAGCAACGTATCGCGTTACACTCTGAAAACGCATTTTATTCCAGACGCTGACGACACCATGCGCGTTTACGTAAACAGCGCCTGGTACAGCATTATTGGTGTTGAAAGCCCGTTCAACAGCCAAACGATTTTTACCGTAGAGCGCAGCAGCGATGGCAGACGAGTTTGAAGTCAAAGGCCTGAAAGAGCTTGATGAAAAGCTCGATGGCTTAGCCGCTGACATGCAGTGGAAGATACTCAAATCCGCAGGCATGAACGCCACCAAGCCACTGCTAGACGAAGTAAAAGCAACTACGCCCCGCGCAACCGACGATAAAGCCATCGCCGCCCGCGAAAAGAAAGGCCGCAAGCCGCTGCACGAAGTTATGCGCCGCTGGAGCGAATCCGGCGAAAAGGGCGAAGACGATATCGGCTGGATACACGTCGGCCACCGCAGCAAAAAACACTGGTGGGCCGTCATGCTCGAAGAAGGCACCGACAAAATCACGCCGCGAGGCTGGATGCGGCGCGCCATGGACAACAACGTCAACACCATATTGAAGCGCCTGACCATCGCACTGCAAAAACGCATCGCCAAATTCGAAAAAACCGGAAAATAACATGCTCGAAGCCATCATCACCGACCTTCTGCTGAATTCCATGCCAGCAGAAGTGATTAATGCTATTGATGATCGGGTATTCCCGGGCATTATTCCGCAAAAATGCAGATATCCAGCGATCCGGCACCAAAGCATCAGCAATCCGGCAAGCGAACGGACCAGTGCCGCAACGCAGCACACGACCAAACGCAGCCGGTACCAGATCGACGTATTCGCCAAAAGCTACATGCAGGCGTCAGACTTGGCGCACACGATCGGCGAACAGCTCGACGGCTACAGCGCAACGCACGACCAGATAGGCATCAGCCTCATCAGCACTGACGACATCCGCCCCGGATACGCCAGCGCCAGCGAGAAGCACCACCACATCATCGAACTAACACTCACCTGGAGAACACTGCCATGAGTAACAACATCGGCGCAGGTACCGCTACGCTCTACCGCCGCAACGAAGCAGACGACGGATACGGCACAGCCATGGTTGTATACGATCCGCTGCCAGAGCTGGTGAAATCCCGCACCGAAAACACCGACACCAACACCGGCAGCGAATACGCCCGCACCCGTGCTGGTATCAAAAGCATCGGTGCACTGACCTTCCGCGTAAAAACCGACGACACCGAAGCGGCCAACGTCGAAGCCGACTGGGAATCAGGCACTGAGCGTAACTACAAATACACCGTGCCGTCTGATGCAACCGGCGCGACTGACGGCAAAGAAGAAGTCATCCTTGCCTGCTGGGTGAAAGAGTTCAAACGCATTCCATCGATGGAAGACGAAACCATGATCGAATTCACCCTCAATGTGAACGGCCCCGGAGTTGACCCAGTATGAGCCTTCGTGACGCCATCCTGAAAAAAGACGACCTCAAAACCGAGACCGTCACCGTTGAACAATGGGGTGTCGACGTACCAGTGAAAGAACTCTCACTGCGCACCCGCACCCGCGTGATGGACATGCACGGCACCGGCGCAGCCGATGAAGCCATCGTCGAAACCGTCATCGCTGGCGCACTCGACGAAGAAGGCAACCCGCTGTTCACCCGTGACGACGCCGAAGCCCTGGCCGAAAAATCAGAAGCCGCCATGATCAAGCTGTACAAGGCCATTCTGAAACTGTCTGGCGTGAATATCGACGGCACCGCAGAGGGTGAGCAAGAAACCGAAGCCGCAAAGCCTTCAGACTCCGCCCCCAGCTCTACGACGACTACCGGCTGATGCACCAACTCGGCATACACACCTATGCCGAGTTAGAAGCAATGCCAGCCAGTGACATTGATCGCTGGCGGCACTTCTTCCGCGTAGAGCCTGCCGGATACCTGGCAGACAATTGGCGAGCCGGAGTCGCCGCCGCCGCACTGGTGAACGTCACCGCCCGACTAAAACGCCACGAACAACTGAAACCCAGCGACCTGTACCCAGACCCGCACAAAATGCGCCTTAGTAACGGCCCTGCCAGCGTAAAAGCCGCTCGTGGCCTGATGGCATCGCTGAAAGCGTCATATTCGAAGTAATTCAGAGAAAAACCCATGAGCCTGAAACGTAAAATTGCACAATTAGTCGTTTCCCTCGGGCTCGATTCTGCCAGTTATAAAGAGGGCATGAAGCGAGCAAAAAAAGACGCTCAAGGCTTCAGCGACTCCGCAAAACAGGCCGTCACCAAAGCCCGCCGCGAGATCAACCGTGCAGGCGTGGCAATCGGTGCCGCCTCTGCTGCGGTAACCGCCGCCACCGCCGTGATGGTCAAACAGCAGATGGTCAGCATCGACCAAATGGCCAAATTCTCGGACCGGATCGGCCTCACGACTCAAGCACTCGCAGGCATGCGCCACCAGGCAGAGCTTAACGGCGTAGCCCAGCGCCAACTGGATACCGGGCTACAACGAATGGTTCGCCGCGTAGCCGAAGCTGCACAAGGCACAGGCGAAGCAAAAGACGCCATCAAAGAACTCGGTCTGAATGCACAACAACTGGCCGCCATGCGCCCCGATCAGCAATTCGCCGCCATCGCAGAACAGATGAAAAACGTGGAAGGGCAGAGCAACCGCGTTCGCCTGGCGTTCAAACTGTTCGACAGCGAAGGCGTGGGCATGGTCAACATGATGCGCGACGGCGCCGAAGGTTTATCAGCCGCCCAACGCGAAGCCGAAGCGCTCGGCATTGCCGTGAACCGCATCGACGCCGCCAAAATCGAAGCCGCCAACGACGCCACCTACCGCGCAACACAAGCAATGGACGGCCTCGGTAAAAGCATCACCATTGCCGTGGCACCGTACATAACCGAAATTGCGAACGAATTCTTCAACGCAAGCAAAGAATCCAACGGATTCCGCGATCAGGTCGCCTCTGGTATGGAAATCGCTGTTAAGTCCGTGGGTTACGTGGGTAACGCCATTCGCGGTATGCAATTACTATGGAAGGGCGCACAGGTGCTGGTGGCTACGTTCGCCACATTCACCTTCGACAGCCTGCAAACCGTCCGTGATAGCCTGGTAGAAGTCGCCAACCTGATACCCGGCGTAAATATTGACGTAGATCCAAACTCTGGCCTCTCGTTAATGGCCAAAGTCGCCCGTGAACAGCTCGAAGGCCTGAAAACAGAATTGCACGAAATGGCAATGAAAGAATTGCCATCTGAAGCCGCTGAAAAATGGTTCAAAAAAGTACAGGCACAAGCCGACGAAGCCGCGCGTAAAGTCGAGCGCACACAGAATGCGCTGAACAGCACCTCTGGTACCGGCACCCCGTTTGCAGAATCGTCAGAAGTCGGCAGCGTCGACAAAGCCCTCGAAGCCGAACTCCGCAAAAACGACACCTATCAGCAGGTATTCGCCCGCCGGCAGGAAATGCTCGCCAATGCTCTGGAAACCAACCAGATCACCGAGCAGCGTTACGCTGAAATCTCACTTAAAAACCTGCAGGTATACAACCAAGCCCGCTTACAGGCTGAATCTGAAAAGAATGCTGCAATTGTCGGATCTGCACAGTCGTTCTTCGCCAACATGGCAACGCTCAGCGAACACGGCAACCGCCGCCTGAGCATGATCGGCAGAGCCGCCGCCATTGTGAACGTGGTTATCGGCACCATTGAAGCCGCCCAGAACGCCTACAAAGTCGCCAGCGCCTGGGGTGGCCCTGTTGCCGGTGCCGCCGCAGCTGCCGCTGCAGGTATTGCCGGCATGATGCGCCTCCGCGCCCTCAAACAAGTTCAGCCCGGCAGCTCTGCCAGCCTCTCGGCTGGTGGCCTTAACGGGCAAACCACGTTTGACCAGCAGCTACCCAGCTCAAACGCCTCAATGCCTGACAAATCCATCGGCATGGAAAGCTTCAACCGCGACACTCAAGACCGACTCAACGCCGCGGGCGAGCGCAAAGAACCGACGTACAACTTCATCGAAGACGCCAGCAAAGCAGGCCGGGTAGAGCAGTTAACGGAGCAAGACGTAATTAACATCTACGTCAGCAACATCCACAACCAAGGCGAAATGGCCCGCGCTCAAGAAAGCGCCTACAACCTCGCCCGGGTAGGGACCTGACCATGACCGACTACACCCGCTACCCGACCGACATACTCCCGCTGCCTCAACTCGCGGGGCATGGGTACAAGCGTAATTCGGGCACTGTCCGCATCAAGATGCGATCCGGACGGGTTCGTAATCGCCGGAAGTGGTGGAACGCACCCGCCGATACCTCGCTCACCTGGCGTTTCAGCAACGCAGAAGCAGAGCTGTTTGAAGGATGGGTTCTGCAAGTACTCGAGGGCGGTGCGGTTACGTTTGTTATCCCAATAAAAACGCCCGCTGGTCTGATTGACCACACCTGTATGTTCACCGACGACTACGACGCAAAGTGCATAGCGCCCGCGTTGTGGGAATACACCGTCACAGCTCAGATCGAAGAATTGAAGCTGCTGGACGACGACGTGACCAAAGGCGTTATTGATGTGGGTGTTCCACCAGACGACCTCGAATCACTGATTGACGATATCGAAACCAATATAAATGAATGAGACCTGAATCATGCCGATCCCGAACAAAGCCGACCTCGAAAACATGAAACAGGACATTGACGATCTGGAGCAGATCGTCAATACCGTTGACGACACCGACATTACTACTCGCCTCGGCAAAGTACACAAAAGCCTGACGGGCCGCATGAATGACCTGCAGACGCAGCTGGATGCGAAAGACGTAGAAGGCCAGGCCGCTCTCGCCACCGCAAAAGATAAACTCGCTCGTTATGCCGCGATCAACTACACCGGCGACTTTGTCGCCAGTACAGCATACGAAGCCAATGATGTATGGAAAAACACCGCAGACGGTTCGCTATGGATTGTGCCCGCTGATTACACAAGTGGCGCGACAGCACAGGCAGATATTGACGCCAAAGCCGTGCGCCCGCATCAAGATCGGGATCGTGTTGAGCAGGTAAAAAGTTTAGAGGAATTAAAACTTGTAGTACCAGCCTATGCCGGCCAGTTTTTTTACCTATCTGCTGGCGGGCGCTCTGGGCCGTTTGAATACCTTGTCGGCGACTACGGCGCAGAAGTAGCTGCTGATCCGCTTAAAGGCGTTCATGTTGCGCTGGATAGTGACCAAGATGGTAGTGAGGGGGTGTTGAGGCGGGTACTGAATGGCAGTGTCAAGGTTAGTTGGCTTGGCGATTCAGGTGACTGTGGCGCGTTCTTTGTGTTTATAGTTGAAACGACAGATTTTGAGATAGATTTAGATATTGATAGCTCTCTCTCCGCGACAGTTCCCAGTAATTTTGATTTTAGACGTTTGCGCGGTGTCGGCTCCATAACATTAAAAACATATAATCCTCTACTATCTACAGATGAGGCGCGGGCAATATCTAGCACGTTTCGGCCTTCAAGAGTCGTAAGCTTGAGTAATATTTTTGACCGCATGACAGATGGACTCTCTGTAAGCGTTGCGTGCTATGGCGATTCCACAACGGCAGGCGTTGCCACCACAGGATACACTCCAAACTCTATATCTGAATCTCAAGCCGCGGGAACTTCTGACGAAACAGCAAACAGCCCTAACGCGTTTCCAAATTTAATGATCACAACACTTCGTGACATGTACGACAATACGAATATCAATATCTACAACTGTGGATATAGCGGTCAATCTGTTGCAAATGGCTGGGCGTTAAGAAATTACAGTAGTGCAATTTTAAATAATCCGGACATCGGCGTCCCTGATTGTTGTTTAATCCAGTTTGGGTTAAATGATGTAAACCTAGTAGGTTACAGTACTGACTTGTTTTATGAAGAAACAGAGAAGTTGGTGCTGCTTATGATTGGATTAGGTACTTTACCAATATTGGTTACGAGTGACCCGAGTTCCACTGGCGCAGGCGGTGATAGAAACAATAATAGAATGCTAGCTATTGATAACGTAAAGCGAGAAATAGCTGATAAATATTCTATTCCGCTTTTAGACAACCACCGAGAATTAAAAACATTCATGTCAAATAATTTAGAGTGGATTAGTGGGGATGATAGCTACCGATGGGCAAGAATTCAAAATGATGGGACGCACGTAAATGATACAGGCCACGCATTCAAAAGTGGGTTTTTCTGTGCAAGTCTATATTCTGGTACTGTTTTTGTTCAAAATGATAGCGAATATATTGCAACTTGGGATGCAAGAACAAACACTATAGCTGACTTTGATGACTCAAACTCAAGCCCAACAAAGAATACCAGAGTACACAAAAACGCTTATATTGCTAACTGCCCAGCGTCTACAAATTTGATGAGGATGTATGTTTACAATGCAGATTTGAATACTAGATTATTCTATCGCGGGATCGGTAATGAGGGATACAACGGCAGCGGCGGTCAAAACCCCAAAATCGTTACTGATCACATATCTACACTATCAAGCAGTAAGGAGCTTTTTATTAAAGGCGCGACCCAGTCGGTCGAGTCTAGCTATTCATCTTCGGATATAGTCTATGATGCAGGGAGGCTAGATTACGGCCTTAATTTAGTACGTTATGTTTCTGGAACTATTGGCCCATATAACGCTTACTTTGGATCTTTTGAAATTGTTAAAAATTGTGAAAATCACACCTCAAAAACTTTGCTTTCTGGCTTTAGTACCAAATCCGCTAGTAATACAGTGATTCTGACAGATAGGATTGTTAAAAAATCATTGACAGTACCGGCAATATCAACTTCAGCACTAAGGTTGAATGTTGATGTTGTAGTTCCTAAGCTTAACGGTGTCGTTCTCTGGTCTGCGCAAAATTTCGATGGCAGCAATAATAGTTTTCAAAATAATAGACTTGTTAGCGTTGTTGCGATAAGAAACAATGATGATTCATTGAGTATTGTATTAATGAGACACGACGCATCCAGCGGGGCAATAATCAGTCAAACTACATTAGGTACTTCATCAGTACTTACTATAACTAATGACGAGATTAATAAATTAATTGTTGTTAATTCCGCCACTACTGGTCAGCGGTGGAGAATGTATAACGGCCCGACGTTGAGCGGGGCAATACTGATGGATTTTACAATATTGTTTGCTAATCCAATGCCTCCGTGGGGGGGTATTGTTGGGGGTTCGTATCACGAAGGTAGTTCCGTTACCGAAGTTCATACAAGATCAATAAATGCATGTATTATGTGACACCCACCCCACAAAAGCCTCCCCAGCGGAGGCTTAGGACTATTATGTACAAGTGCAAACACTTTGACATTGAAGAGCTAGTACCGCCGTCGCTGTTCGTAACGCTGCAGATTTCTTAGAGAATGTTAATACCAAACTGCTCCAGTGGTATGAGTAATTTTTTATTAAAAAGCATTCAAAAATAACGAGGTTTTAAAAAAAATGTCCACCATCCTCTCCCGCATTGACTTCAGCGCTCCAACTGACGACGCGCGGCTTTTTCTGATGCAGCTCGATTGTGCCGCGTGGTCTGAGCCTGTGCGTCTGGCGTTGTCGTCGCGTAATGAAACCGTGACTTTGCCCGGTGGCGAGGTCGCGACGTTTGTTACGTCTGGCCTGACGATCAATCTGCCGTCGCAGGAATTGTCAGGCACGCAAGATCTGGCGTTCGGGATCGCGGGCGTCACGGTCGATGTGCTGGAAAAAGTCGATGCGGCCATTGATGCTGATTCGCCCGTGACTGCAACGCTGCTTCTGTATACACAGGTCAACCGATCTGCACCGCAGAAAACCCCACTGACGTTAGAAGTCACGTCTGTGAAGGCTGATGATGAAACGATCCAGTGTGCAGCGCGCGCCCGCGACATTATCAATGCCGCGTTCCCTCGTATGCGCTATACCCTCAGTAATACACCTGGCCTCAAGTATTTAAGTTAACCCCTGAGTTAAACCCATGTCGATCGCTCACGAATACGCCGTCGTTCCCTATGTCGACGGCGGGCGCACTCGTGCGGGCGCAGATTGTTGGGGGCTGGTCCGGATGGTTCTTCTTGAACAGTACGGTGTGCCCTGGCTGGCAGAGTGGGGCGATATCTTTGATGGCGAACATGAACGCATTCACGGCGCGTTTGAATCGTCTCGCAATAAGTTCCACCAGGTGGAAACCCCAGAGGCGGGCGATGTGGTGTGCGTGTTTAATGCCGAAGGGCTCTGCGCACATGTCGGCGTGGTGATCCCCGGCGATACCAGCCACGTTGTGATGCATACCCGTCCCGGGGCGGGTGTCAGCACGTTACCGCTTCAGCGCTTTTCGCGATCCTACGAACACAGAATTGAGTACTGGCGATATGCCTACGATTAACGTTTATTCGAACAAATTCAGCGACGAGTGCGAGGTCAATACCTGCGATACCGGCCTCAGCCTGCAGGATTATCTGATGGAGCACTGCAACGGCTACGAGCCAGATATGAATGCAGCCGGCTATTTTTCTGCAAGTATCAACGGCAAGCCGTTTCATCATGAGTGCTGGGATAACCCGCTGCGTAAAAGCGATGTGATTGATCTGTACATTGAGCCGAAAGGCACTGTGCTTGCTGTCGTGACTATCGTCTCGCTGATCGCTAGTTATGTTGCTATCCGCAACATGAATAATCTGGATATCCCAGATAATTACAACAGCACAACGCCTGATAGCTCATCGATTTATTCGGTAAATGCACAAGGTAATCAGCCGCGGTTGATGGGGCCGGTGCCAGTACTGTTCGGCACTCATAAACTGTACCCAGATGTAATCAGCCCGTCGCATCGTAAATACGTAAACCACGAAGAATGGCGCTATTTCATGCTGGGTGTTGCGGCGCACGGCATTGACTACAACGCTGCAGATATCCGGATCGGTGATACGAGCATCAATGATCTGGGTTCTGATGTGGATGTCGATGTGTTTCAACCGGGCGAAAACGTCACCGGCCATGCAGCGCACCGGCATATGTACTCGGCTGCTGAAACAGACGGCACTGGCGTTGAGATGAAGGCCGATTTGCCAAATTTCCAATACGCGTCGCCATACGTTCCGAATGCTGCAACGTACCAATGGCAAGTGCAGAGCAATACAAAAAAACTGCGCATGGCTGAGTATTACGCGACCGGTGAAAACGGTGAAGTAATTTCGATTCAATTTAATCAGTATGTCGACTGGAAGAATTTTCTGCCCAGTTATTACGATGATACCAACTTCAATGGCCTTATTTTGATGCTGTCTGTCGGCCAGTCATATCAGTATTTTCAGGTCATTGACGATGGCGCAGTAATGGAGCTTCAGCGTGTGCACTACGGCACATGGATCGAAGATGAAAGCTGGACGGGCTTCGGTGCTGAAGACGATCTTCTGTATGGTTTCTTCAAAGTCATCAATACTGGAGAGTATGGCGCGTGGTCCGGCTGGTTTAACGTGACGCCGCCGGGCGAGAGTACAACTAAGCTCGAATTCGATTTTCATCTGCCGGATGGCCTGTGTCATATCGATGATCGCGGCGTACCGCGTGCGCACCAGTTGTCGATTGAGATTGAATACGAGAGCGTGACTGGCAGTAGCAGCTATACATACAGCACCACATTCAATGAGAGCACAGTGAATGCCCGTGGGTATACGATTGTGCGCAGCGTGCCGGGTGGCGAGTGGAAAGCCCGGGCGCGGGTGTATTCGGTATTGCTGAATGATCAACTCGTGCGTGAGCGCATCTTCTGGAATGGTGCGCGATCTGAACTCACGGCGGCATCGACGTACCCATACACCACGATGGCCGTTGCCATTAAAGGTACTCAGCGTCTGAGTTCTGCGGCCAGCAATAAGATCAATCTCGTGGGCACAGGTAAACACCCTGTGCTGCAGTCGAACCTTACCTGGTCGGCTCCGGTGGCTACCCGATCTGTATCTGCGGCGGTGGGCTACATTGTAAAATCTGCAGGTAACGACGACAGCCAGATTAATCTTGAGGCGCTGTACGATATCAGCCAGATACTTGATCAGCGTGGTGACTACTTCGACGGCGTGTTCGATAAAGAAACCACGGCATGGGAATCACTCAAGCGGGTGCTTGCCATCGGCTGGGGCCAGCCCGTGGTCGATTATGGACAGATTGTGCCGGTACGCGATGCTGAAACAACAGAGCTCGGTTCTCAGTTCAGTGAGCAGAACATCACAACCGACATTACTGAAACTATTTCAATGCCGACGACCATCAACGAGAAACACGACGGCGTTGAGATTGAGTTTATCGATAGCCGAACGTACAAAAGCGCGACGATTATCGTCACGCTGGATGGCCAGGCAGGGAACAATCCTGAGAAGAAGCGGGTGTATGGCCTGGTGGATGATGCTGCGAACCCAGAGCGGGCGATCCGCATGGGGCTGCGCTACTTACGCACGCAGAAATACCGTAACCGGACCTACGAATTTGGCACAGAACAAGACGCGCTTGAATGCCGACTGTATGACCCAATTCAGCTGGGCTGGGCGATGCCGCACCGATCACAGACGGGTGAGCTCAAAGCCGTTGAAGGTTCAGGCTCCAGCACAACACTCTTGCTTAGTGAGCCAGTGCAGTTCACAGACGGAGAAGCCCACACGATTATCGTGAACAACCCTGAAGGCAAAGCGACAGGGCCGTATACCGCGACAGCAACTACCGACCCGTACCAGATCACATTGGATCGCTCATTAGAGTTTGAGCCCGATTTCAGCGGCCGGCAGGAGCGACCCCGGTATCAATTCGGCACGGTCAGTAAGCGGTCGATCAAATCGAAAATCCAGAAAGTGACGCCCAAAGGCACGGATTCTGCCTCTGTCACACTGATGATCGATGACCCGCGGGTGTATGCTGATGACAACTACGGGATCAGTTAAAACAGGCGCAGAAACGCCCGTAGCGCCTCCTGCTGATCGTGCGTGTGCCTGCTGACGACTCGAGTAAATTCCTCAATCAGCCCCAACTTTCTGGGGCACTGAATCGACGCGAGCTGCTGATCAATTACCCGGCGTTGATGTCGGGGCAGATCCGCAATGCGCTTCACTATACCGTTCGTTGCGCCGTACCACAGCCAGTATGCCGTTACCCCTGTCAGGCCGGAGAAAACCGGGAAAAAGACAGGGTGCGGGTATGACTTCAGTTTTTTGTCTTCTCTTGGTGTACCGATCAGCTCCCATTTTCTGTAGGTGCTAACTGCAATCGCGGCCACTCCCTGGACTTCAAGGTGTGCGTTGATTGCTGAGACAAACTTATCGACACTCCGAAAGCCCGCCTCAATGCGAGCCAATCGCATTCTATCGCCGTATGTTTTATCTGTTTGGGCCACGAAATTTCGCTCCAAGCACAATTTTTCCAGAATTTAGCTTAGACCAAAAAAGTGTCGCAATTTGCGATTGTGCGTAAATAGTCCAATTAATAGGCTTGTTAACAGGCAGGCAGAGAGGTCTGTTAACACCAACGCAAAGGAGCAAGGCATGGAGCCAAGCGTATTGCCGTCAGATGCAGTCGTCGTCGCTGTATCCTGTGGCTGGATTTACTACCTGTCCTCAGACGACAAAATTCACATGATCAAACAGAAGTAAAGGAGCGGGGCGCTACGCGCTCTTACTGTCCAGAAACATAGGTTTACATAGGTTTTAATAGGTGAAGCTATCAAAAGATAGCCTCGAAGGGAGCACGCTCAAAAAAATCAAAGCGTGACTTTGCCCTCGACGTACAACCTTAAAAGCTTATTGACCACCGCCTTTTTCTTGTGACCCTTCAGCTCGACCGTGTTGTGAAACCGATCCAGAAGGGATTCCTCAATGGCGACATTCAATTGCCGCTCACTATTTTTAAGCGATGATCTCTTACGGTTATCGTCAGACATCGCGGGTAATGATACAGCAATAGAAACGACAATAGGGGAGCATATAAACCACCTCGTATATTTTCGGAATATACAGTGCAACGCCAACGAAAATATGCGGTTTATAGGCGTGTTCCATATTCCGAAATACGAACCTAATTAGTTGATTTATAACGGGATGGGACAGGATTGTGATTCCTGTTGTCGCGGGTTCGATCCCCGTCGGCCACCCCACTTTCTCCCCTTCGTCTTGTTAGTCTCTTAGCCCTCTGGGTGTGTTTCCTTTCGTTCTCTCTGGTGGTTTTAACGTATTGCTCCTTGGG